>Ga0209040_10001914_pt1 | contig 16455 bp, 12 predicted proteins | sample BogFormECP12_OM3_FD_188240 | JGI IMG/M metagenome (GOLD analysis project Ga0209040, IMG submission 188240) | Bog forest soil microbial communities from Calvert Island, British Columbia, Canada - ECP12_OM3 (SPAdes) (version 2) | ecosystem: Environmental > Aquatic > Freshwater > Wetlands > Bog ...
TTCGTCGAAGAGGCGCGGACCACGCTGTCGATGACGCTCTGGCTGCTGACCGTGCTCGTCCCCCTGCAGATGTTTCTCGGCGATCAGCACGGCCTCAATACGCTCGAGCACCAACCGGCGAAGCTCGCGGCGATCGAGGCGATCTGGACGACCGAGAGCCGCGTGCCGCTGAATCTCTTCGCCATTCCCGACGAAAAGGCTGAGACGGATCACTACGTGATATCGATCCCGGATCTCGGCAGCCTCATTTTGACCCACGACCCGAACGGGACCGTGCGCGGCCTCAAGGACTTCCCTGCCGATCAGCGTCCGCCGGTCGCCATTCCCTTCTTCGCCTTCCGCATCATGGTCGGCATCGGGCTTGCAATGCTCGCGCTGGTCGCGATCAGCTGGTGGCTGCGCTGGAAGGGAGAGCTGTTCGATGAGCGCTGGTTCCTGCGGCTCTGCGTGCTGGCCTCCCCCCTTGGCTTTATCGCCGTGCTCGCCGGATGGGCGACGACCGAGGTCGGTCGGCAGCCGTGGACCGTCTACGGACTCCTGCGCACCGCCGATTCCGTCACGCCGTCGCTGACCGGCGTCGACGTCGCGCTGTCGCTCGCCGGCTACAGCCTCGTCTACATTCTGGTGTTCGCGACCGGGATCGCGCTGATGTTGAGGATCGTGCGGGCCGGGCCTGCGGCGGCGGATGCGGAGCCGGAGGACGAAATCGAAAGCGGCCGTCCGCGGCAGCCGGTTCGCGCGCTTCCCGTGGGTCAAGCCGGGAGTCGGACATGACCGCGCTGGTTTTCGACTTCGTTCCGATCTGGACGCTCATCCTCGGCGTCGGCGTCTTTCTCTACGTGCTGCTCGATGGCTTCGATCTCGGCGTCGGCATTCTCTATGGCTTCGCGCCGGACCGCGACGCGCGCAATCTCGTGATGAACTCGATCGCCCCGATCTGGGACGGCAACGAGACCTGGCTCGTGCTCGGCGGCGTGGCGCTTCTCGCGGCCTTTCCGCTCGCCTTCGCCATCATCCTGCCGGCGGTCTATTTCCCGCTGCTGGTCATGCTGCTCTCGCTCATCTTCCGCGGCGTCGCTTTCGAGTTCCGCTACCGCGACGCCGAGCACCGCACCCTCTGGGACCACGGGTTCTGCTACGGCTCGATGCTCGGCGCCTTCGCACAAGGGGTGGTGCTCGGCGCCTTCATCGAGGGTTTCGAGATCGACGGGCGCCATTTCGTTGGCAGCTCGATCGACTGCTTCACCCCGTTCACGTTTCTGACCGGCGTCGCGCTGGTGTTCGGCTATGCGCTGCTTGGCGCGGGCTGGCTCATCCTTAAGACTGAGGGACCGCTCCAGGACTGGGCGCGGCGGCTCGGGCGCTTCGCGTTCATCGGCGTTCTCGTCGCGATCGCGGCGGTAAGCCTCTGGACGCCGTTGCTTCAGCCCAGCATCGCGAGCCGCTGGTTCTCCTGGCCGAATGTCGCGCTCTTTTCGCCGGTGCCGATCGCAACCGCGGTGATCGCCTATTGGGAATGGCGCTCGCTCAACAACCGGTCGGAAGCCGCGCCGTTCGTCGGCGCGATCCTGCTCTTCGTCATGTCCTATTTGGGCATCGCGATCAGCATGTGGCCGATGATCGTGCCCTATAAGTACACGCTATGGGAAGCCGCGTCGTCGGAATCGACGCAGGCGTTCCTGGCGGTCGGAACGCTGTTCCTGCTGCCGGTCATCCTCATGTACACCGGCTGGTCCTACTGGGTGTTCCGCGGCAAGGTCAGGGCGGATATCGGGTATCATTGAACGGACGCGCCCGCGACAGGCGCCGCTTTATCATCCCCGCGGTTCGCGGGGGTGACAAGCCCTCTACTCCGCCGCGGCTGCGGCGCCGATCGCGTTGAGGTTCGGCGTGCGCTCGCGTCGCGGGCCCGCGGTCCCAGCTCCAAGCGACCGGCGGCGCCAGAGCGCGTAGATCGACGGCAGGAGGAACAACGTCAGGAAGGTCGCGACCGAGAGGCCGCCCATGATCGTATAGGCCATCGGCCCCCAGAAGGCGCTTTCGCTGAGCGGAATCATCGCCAGGATCGCCGCGAGCGCGGTCAGCGCGACGGGGCGGGCGCGGCGCATGGTCGAGTAGACGATCGCTTCCCTGAGGGTGAAGCCCCGCTCGGCGACGTCGGTTTCGATCTGGTCGATGAGGATCACGGTGTTGCGCATGTCCATGCCGGCCAGCGCGATGAGACCGAGCAGCGCGACGAAGCCGAACGGCTTTCCCGCAAGATTGAGCGCGATCGAGGCGCCGACGATGCCGAGCGGGGCCGTGAAGAACACCATCGCGAGCCGCGAGAAGCTCTGCATCTGGATCATCAGCAGCGTCAGCATGGCGAGGATCATGATCGGGAACAGGACGAAGATCGAGCTGTTGCCCTTCTGCGACTCCTCGATCGCTCCGCCCATTTCGATGCGCGTTCCCGGCGGCAGCGATGCGCGGATCGGGGCGAGCGCCGTCCAGAGCGACCGCGACACGTCCGGCGGCTGGACGCGGTCGACGACGTCGGCGACAGCGGTGACGACAACCTCACGATCCTTGCGCCAGATGATTGGCTCCTCCGTCGTGCGGATGACGCGGGCGACCTGTCCGACCGGGACGGATGCGCCGTCGCGCAAGGCGATCGTCAGATCCTCGATCCGGTCGAGCGCCGCGCGCTCGGCTGGCGTCGCGCGGGCGACGACGTCGACACGGCTCTCGCCGACCCTCAGCGTCGTGACCGTCGCGCCGCCGACCAGCGTCTGCAGCGTCTGAGCGATATCCTGCGGCGTGAGGCCGAGCGCTCGGGCGCGCGCTTGATCGACCTCGAGCCGGATCGAGGGCATTTTCTCGCCCCAGTTGAGATGCGGATCAATGAGCCGCGGGTCGGCCCGCATCGCGTCGCGCACGCGCTGAGCCGCCGCGCGCACCTCATCTGGCGACTGGCCGACGATGCGGAACTGCACGGGGAAGCCGACCGGCGGGCCGAAATTGAACCGGTCGAGCCGCACCCGGGCCGCGCCGAGCGCGCCCTTGTCGACCGCGGCCTCGATGCGCCCCTTGATCCGCTCGCGCGCCGCGACGTCGCGCGCGACGATCACGATTTGGGCGAACGATTCGTTCGGCTGAACCGGCTGGAGCCCGAGCCAGAAGCGCGGCGAGCTCTTGCCGATGTAAGATGTATAGGAGCGCGCGTCGGGGTCGCCCCCGATGAGGCCCTCGGCCTCGCGCACCGCGGCCTCGGTCGCCTTGATCGAGGAGCCTTCGGCGAGCCTCAGCTCGAAGAAGAGCTCCGGCCGCTCGGACAGCGGAAAGAACTGCTGCTGGACCTTGCTGAACTGGCTCAGGCCCAGTCCGAGCAGCGTCGCCGCGACGGCGATGACGACGATCGGGCGCGACACGCAGAATTCGAGCGCGCGGCGGAACGCGCGATAGAACGGCGTCGCATAGATCGCGCTCTCGTCGCGAAGATGGCCGCCATAGTTCGGCAGGAGCCGGAAGCCGAGATAGGGCGTGAACAGCACGGCGACAAACCAGGACGCCGCGAGCGCGATGCCGACCACCCAGAAGATGCCGCCGGTGTATTCGCCCACCGCCGAATTGGCGAGGCCGATCGGCATGAAGCCAGCCGCGGTGACGAGCGTTCCGGTCAGCATCGGGAAGGCCGTCGAGGTCCAGGCGAAGGACGCCGCGCGCTCGCGGCTCCAGCCCTGCTCGAGCTTCACGACGATCATTTCGGTCGCGATGATTGCGTCGTCGACGAGAAGCCCGAGCGCGATGATGAGCGCTCCCAGCGTCACGCGCTGCAGGTCGAGGCCCATGAGGGCCATCACGATGAAGACGATCGCAAGCACGAGCGGGACCGACGTCGCGACGACGAAGCCCGCCCGCCATCCGAGCGAAAGAAAGCTCACCGCGAGCACGATCGCGAGGGCCTCGACGAAGGAGCGGGTGAATTCGTTGACCGCCCTGTCGACAACTTCGGGCTGGTCGGCGATGCGCGCGATCGTCACGCCGCGCGGCAGTTCGGAGTCGAACTCGGCGAGCGTCGCGTCGAGCGCCTTGCCGAGCGCGAGAATGTTGCTGCCTTTGGCCATGACGACGCCGACCTCGAGCGCGGGCTGGCCTTCAGCGCGGATCAGCCAGGACGGCGGGTCCTCGTAGCCGTGCGTCACGGTCGCGACGTCGCCGAGGCGGAAGGTCTGGCCGTTCGCATAAACCGGCGTTTCCGCCACCGCCTCCGCGCCCTGCTGCGCCCCGGTCACCCGCAAGGGCACACGCTGCGCGTCGGTCTGGAATTCGCCCGCAGGCGTCAGCGCGTTCTGCCTGCCGATCGAATCGAACAGGGCCTGCAGCGGAACTCCGAGGGTCGCGAGCTTGGCGTGGCTGAACTCGACGAAGATGCGCTCGGCCTGATCGCCGTAGAGATCGACCTTAGTGACGTCGGGAACGCGCTGCAGCCGTTTGCGGAACGCCTCAGCCACGTCCTTGAGCTGCGCGTAGGAGGCGCCGTCGCCGGCAATCGTATAGAGCACCGAATCGACGTCGCCGAAATCGTCGTTGATCAAGGGCCCGATCACGCCCGCGGGCAGATCGGGGAGAACGTCCGCCATCTTCTTGCGCAATTGCAGGAACAGAAGCGGCACTTCGCGCGGTGGCGTCGAGTCGCGAAACGAGACGCTGATCGCGGAAAACGAGGGCTTGCAGTAGGTGTCGATCTTGTCGATCCAGGGCAGCTCTTGAAGCTTCTTCTCAATGCGGTCAGCGACCTGCAACTGCATTTCCGTCGTGGTCGCGCCCGGCCATTCGGCGGTGACGACGGCGACCTTGATGGTGAAGGCGGGATCCTCGGCGCGGCCGAGCCGCGAATAGGCGAAGGCGCCGGCGAGCCCGATGGCGAGAATGAGGAAGGCGATCAGCTGAGGATGCCTGATCCCCCAGGCGGAGAGATTGAAGCCGCCCATCACAGGCCTGCCAGGGTCTCGACCGCGCGCACCTTGTCGCCCTCGCTGAGCTTGTGCACGCCGAGCGCGACGATCCTCGCCCCTTCCAGCACCCCCGCGCCGATGAAGGCCTGTTCCGCGTCGAGCCCCGCGAGCTTAACGCGCGCCGCGCTCACCGCGCCGGAGGAATCGACCACCCAGACGGTCGGCCCGGCGCCGGAATCGAACACGGCCGCGACCGGCACGCGGGCGACCCGCGCTGCGTCGTCGGCGAGCGTGACGGTGACGCTCATGCCAAGGCGCACGTCCTTCGGCGCGCCGATCAGGGTGAAGCGCGCCGGATAGGTACGGGTGGCGGGATCGGAGTTGGGCGAGAGTTCGCGCAAAGTCGCCGCGATCGTGACGCCCGGCAGCGCCCAGAATTCGACATTGGCCTTCGATTGACGCGCGCGCTCGATCAGCGTCTCGGGAACGGAGACGGCCGCCTCCGTTTCGGCGGAATGCGCGAGCCGCACGATCGGCGCGCCGGCGGCGACGACCTGGCCCGGCTCGGCCTCGACCGCGCTGATGACGCCGGCCGCGTCGGCGCGCAGCGTCGCATAGTCGATGGCGTTCTGCGCCAGCGAGGCCGCGCGGTCCGCGCGCACGACCGCGGCGCGCGCCTGATCGGCGGCGGCGCGCGCCTTGTCGAAGTCGGCGTTCGCCGTCCAGCCCTGCTTCGACAGCGTCGCCAGCCGGCGCTCTTCGGCTTCCGCCTGGCTCAACGCGGCGTTGGCGGAGGCCTGCTCGGCCTGGGCCTCTTCGAGCTGCAGACGGAAATCCGTCTCGTCGAGATGCGCGAGCGCTTCATCCTCTTTGACGTAGGCGCCCGTGTCCACGAGCCGCGTCGCCATCTTGCCGGCGACGCGGAAGGCGAGGTCGCTCTCGGTGCGCGCCTTGACGACCCCCGAAAGGACCTGCGCCTGCTCGCGCGGCGCATAGTGCGCTTCCACCACCAGCACCGGCCTGGGCGGCGCTTCCCTCGCGGCCTCATGTGTCTGGTTGCAGGCTGAGAGGAGGAGCGCCGCGGCGAGCGAGGCGAGAGGCGCAAGCGACGTCATCGGGCTAGCTCCCGGCGAGTGGCGGCGGCGGATTGGGGTTGGCGAGGGCGCGAAGGGCGAAATCGATTGCGTCTTCCGGCCGCGCGTCGGGCCGGATCACCGTGCAGGAAGGGATGAGCGTCGGATCGTGGATGACGACGCAGGCCTGCATTGTCATCCAGCCAAGTTCGAGCGGATTGCCGGGGCCGAATTCGCCCGAAGCCTGGCCATCCGCAATCGCCTCAGCGAGCATCGCCGCGCATCGGCCGAGATAGTCGACGATCGGGGGCCATTTTTCGGTGACCGCGACCTCGACAATCTCGTAGGCCCGGCTCTCGGCGGTCATCTGATCGCGCATCAGCCGATGCAGGGTCATCATCATCGCCGCGATCCGCTCGGATGGCGACCCGGTGGAATCGATCGCTGCGCGTGCGGCTTTCAGAAGCTCGGCAAGGAGGCTCTCGCAAACCGCTTCAGTCAGGGCCTGCTTCGAGGCGAAAAAGCGATAGACATTGGCGCTCGACATGCCCGCCTTGTCGGCGACGTCGGCGATGGTGGTTCGCGGCCCGAGCTGGCGGAAGAGGTCCCAGGCGACCTGCATGATGCAGCTGCGGGTCTCTTCGGCGGTGCGGCGTTCGATGGCGACCATGGGTCCTGACGACTGACGAGTGATGACTTTTGGTATTTATCACATCTCAATCAAAAGTCAAGTCGGCCGACGGGGAACGCGCCAACGCCAGCGCCCAAATCGCCCCGACCCTCTTCCTTTTACGCCGTCTGATTGCGCCTTCGGCCCATTCGTCCGACAATGCGGTGGCCTCAGGAGATCCGCGCGCCTTGACCGACGCCACGCCCGTTTTCGACGTCGCCATCGCCGGCGGAGGCGCGGCTGGCTTGTCGCTCGCAGCCGCGCTGAAGCAGGCGCTGGGGGCGGGCGCTTCCGTTGCGGTCATCGATCCGGCCCCCCCGCCTGCCCGCGAAAGCGCAGAGCCGCCGCTGCGCACGGTCGCGATCGCTGCGGGGCCGCGGCGGCTCTTCGAGCGTATCGGCGCCTGGGAGGCGATCGAACCCAAGGCGCAGCCGATCCTGGCGATGGACATCATGGACGGGGGTGTGCGCGACGCGGTGCGCCTGCCCCATCTCCATTTCGACTCGAGGGACGACCGCGAGCCGCTCGCCCATATGGCCTTCAACGACGACATCGTCCTGGGTCTCTTGGCGCTCTGCGAGCGGCTCGGCGTCGCGCGTCTCGCCGCCTCGGTCGCGCGCTGGCGCCCGGGCAAGCATGTCGGAGAGCTGTCACTCTCGGACGGCGGCGCGATCCGCGCGCGACTTGCAGTCGCGGCGGACGGGGCGCGCTCGAAGCTGCGCACGCTCGCCGAGATTCAGACCATCGGCTGGGACTACGACCAGTCCGGTCTCGTCGCGACGATCGCGCACGAGCGCGACCACGAGGGCCGCGCCGAGCAGCATTTCCTGCCCGCCGGCCCCTTCGCCATCCTGCCGCTGCCCGGGCGCCAGTCGAGCATCGTCTGGAACGAACGGCGCGCCGACGCCCGCGCGCTGCTGGCGCTCGACCCGGACGACCTCGTGCGCGAGCTCGAATTGCGCTTCACCCCGAAGCTCGGCGAGATCCGGCTCGCCTCGCGCGTCGAGGCGTTCCCATTCCGCTTCCAGATCGCGCGCCGCTTCGTTGGCCAGCGGCTGGCGCTCGTCGGCGACGCGGCCCATCTGGTCCACCCGCTCGCAGGCCAGGGCCTCAATCTCGGCCTTCGCGACGTCGCGGCGCTTGCGGAGACCATCGTCGGCGAAACGCGGCTCGGCCTCGATCCGGGCGCGCCGGCGCCGCTTCGCTCTTACGAGCGCGCCCGCCGCTTCGACATCGCCGCGAGCGGCATGGGCATGGATGCGATGAACCGGCTTTTTTCCAACGACGTCGCGCCGCTGCGCTTCTTGCGCGATCTCGGCCTTCGCCTGGTCGATCGCGCGCCGCCGCTGAAGAACCTTCTGATCCTCGAAGCCGGGGGTGCCGGACGCGGCGCGCCGAAACTTCTGCGCGGCCTCGCCCTATGAACGACGATTTAAGCGCCCGCACGCTCGCCGCCCAGGCGCTGGGCAGGATCGACGAGGCGACGCGCGCGCTCGTGCCCCCGATCCATCTGTCGTCGACCTTCATCCGCGACCCGGACAACCAGTACCGCGCCGGCGACATGTATGGCCGGCCCGACAATGCAACTGTGCGCGAGGCGGAGGCGGTGATCGGCGCGCTCGAGGGCGCCGCCGCGACGCTCGTCTTCGGCTCAGGCATGTCGGCGGCGGTGGCGCTGTTTCTCAGCCTCGGCCCGGGCGCCCATATCGTCGCTCCGAGAGTGATGTACTGGGCGCTGCGCGGATGGCTCTCAAACGACGCGCCGGGCTTCAGGCTTCATGTCGATTTCGTCGAGACCGAGGATCTGGCGGCGCTCGAGCGCGCGGTGAAGCCCGGCGCGACGAAACTGATCTGGCTCGAGACGCCGAGCAACCCGCTTTGGGGCGTCAGCGACATCGCCGGCGCGGCTCGGATCGCCCGTGCGGCGGGGGCCTCGCTCGCGGTCGACTCCACTTGTGCGACGCCGGTCTTCACCCGTCCGCTCGCGCTCGGGGCGGACGTTGTGATGCATTCCGCGACCAAATATCTGAACGGCCACTCCGATGTGGTGGCGGGGGCCCTGGCCTTCGCCCGCGACGACGCGCTTTGCGAGCGCGCGCGCGCCGTCCGCAAGGCGCATGGCCTCATCCTCCATCCGTTCGAGGCCTTCCTCCTGACGCGCGGCATGAGGACGCTCGACCTGCGCGTGCGGGCCTCGGCCGCGAATGCGATGGAGCTTGCGATCCGCCTCTCCAATCACGCCGCCGTCGCCGAGGTGCTCTATCCGGGCCTGCCGCATCATCCCGGCCACGAACTCGCGCGCCGGCAGATGCCGGGCGGATTCGGCGGCATGCTATCGATCCGAGCGCGGGGCGGCGCGGACGCCGCGATCGGCGCGGCGGCGCGGGTCAAGCTATGGAAGCGCGCGACCTCGCTCGGCGGCGTCGAATCGCTGATCGAACACCGCGCCTCGGTCGAAGGCCCCGGATCCCCCTGCCCGCCCGACCTCCTGCGCCTCTCTGCCGGAATCGAGGACGTCGAGGATCTCTGGCGCGACATCGACCGGGCGCTTGCCGGCTGACCTTTACGCGGTTCGCCCCGCCCAGGCCACACTGTCGCCGAAAACGACCGGCAGTCACCCCGGCGCATTCAAGATGCGTTCAGTGACGGCGTGGTTGATTCGGGTTGACCACGGGAGGACGGATGACGCGAAGCGTAGCGCCGGCGCTTTTTTCCAGACATCATATGCGACGAAGACAGCCCGCCCGGCGGGTCTTTGATCATGCTTCCCCACCGATCGCTGTAGGACGGACAAACGAAAGGACACTCCATGCGTTTCTTGCGACCCGCAATGGCCGCTCTTATGCTCGGCGCCTCGGCGCCGCTGGCGCTCCTGGCGCCCGCCTTCGCCCAGACCTGCGAATGTCCGCCGGCCGGACCGAGTTCTGGGCCGATCATCGAGTCCGACGAGGCGCCGCCGCCCGTGCCCGACTACGATCAGCCGCCGATGCCGGCGCCGGGCTATTACTGGACGCCAGGCTACTGGGCCTGGAACAGCTACGATTACTATTGGGTGCCCGGTGTCTGGGTCGAGCCGCCGCAGCCCGGGCTGCTGTGGACGCCGGGGTACTGGGCGTTCGTCGGCGGCGTCTACGCCTTCCATCGGGGCTATTGGGCGTCGCATGTTGGATATTATGGTGGCGTCTACTATGGCTACGGCTACAACGGGCTCGGCTACGAGGGCGGCCGCTGGGACAACGGGCGGTTCTTCTACAACTCGACGGTCAACAATTTCGGCGCGGTGCGCGCAACTAACGTCTATGCCCAGCCGGTCACAGTTCCGCCCGGCGTCGGCCGCGCCAGCTACAACGGCGGCCCCGGCGGAAATCTCCTCAAACCCACGCCCGAGCAGGAGCGGGATGCGACGGAAGAGCATATTCGGCCGACCCCGCTTCAGGTGAGCCACGCGCGCGAGGCCAGCGTGCAGCCTGAGCAGTTCAACGCCACAAACAAAGGCAAGCCCGCCATCGCAGCGACGCCCCGCCCTGGCGAGTTCAAGGGCAAGGACGTCGTCCCGGCGAAGGCCGCAGGCTCGGCTCAGACTGCGCCGGCGACGGGGCCGAACGCTCAGCCGCTGGCGCCAACCGGCGAGCAGAAGCTTCCGGCAGGCGAGAAGCCGGTCAAGCAGGAGCCGCTCAACGCGCCGAAAGCGCTGGAGAAACTGCCGGGAACGCCCGCGCAACCGGTTGCGCCCGGCCAGCCGCCGACCGGCGCAACAAAGCGTGAGGAGAAGCTGCCGGCCGGCGAGAAGCCGATCAAGGTCGAGCCGCTCACCGTTCCGAAGACCGGGGAGAAGCCTCCAGGCGGCCCCACGCCGAACAACGCTCCTGCGGACTTGCAGCGCCAGCAGGAGCTTCTGCGACAGCAGGAGTTGCAGCGGCAGCAGGGCCAGCAGCGGCAACAGGAGCAGGAAAAGCAGCGGCAACTGCAACAGCAGCAGAACCTGCAACAGCAACAGCAGTTGCTGCGGCAACAGGAGCAGGAAAAGCAGCGGGCGGTCCAGAAGCCTGCCGCGCCTCAGCCGGGCGGCAAGCCCGAGCTCTGCGGAAAGCCCGGCCTGCCGCCGTGCCCGAAGTGAAGAGTTATGGGGAGGGTTTCGGCCCTCCCCGCTCCGAGCCGGGAAAGCGCTACAAAGGACCTGAACCTTTTTTGCCGCCGCCGCCCGAATCCGGCTAAACCGGACGCGCATGTCGGGCATGGTTCGCAATATTTTTTCCGTCGGCGGATGGACCATCGTCTCGCGCCTAACAGGGTTCCTGCGCGACATGGCGCTGGCCGCGCTGCTCGGCGGCGGCGCGCTCAACGACGCCTATGTCGCGGCGATCAAGCTGCCGAACCAGTTCCGCCAGATTTTCGGCGAAGGCTCGTTCAACGCGGCCTATCTGCCGACCTATACGAGCGTGCTCGAAAAGAAGGGACGCGAGGACGCTGGCTATTTCGCGAGCCACGTGTTCACGCTCCTCATCCTGTCGCAGATCGCGCTGCTCGCGCTCGTCTATCTCGACATGCCCCTGCTCGTGCGGCTGACCTCGCCGGGCTTCGTAAGCCAGCCCGAAAAGTTCAACCATGCGGTCGAGATGTCGCGGATTATGTTTCCGTACATCGCCTTCATCGCGGTGTTCGCGCTGCATCAGGGCACGCTCAACGCCAACAATTCCTGGAGCGTCCCGGCCGCCGCGCCCGCGGCGGCCAATGTCTGCATGATCGCCTTCCTGGCCTTCGCGGCCTGGTTTCCAACAATCTCGCCGGGCGTCGCCAGCATGGCGAGCTGGGGCTTTCTCGCCTCGGGCGCGACGCAGCTTCTGATCGCGATGGCGGACGCGCGTAGGCGCGGGCTGCTCGAGCGGCTGACCTGGCCGCGCTGGACCCCGGAAGTGAGGCGATTCTTCTGGATGCTCGGGCCCGCGATCGGCATTTCGGCGAGCTATCAGATCGGCGCGCTCGCCGACCAGATCGTGGGCTCGCTTCTGCCGACAGGGGGCTTGTCGGCGATCAGCTACGCCGACCGGCTCTATCAATTGCCGGGCGGGGTCATCGTCATCGCGACCAGTTCGGTCCTGCTGAGGGAAATGTCGATGCTCGTCGCGCGAGGCGACGCAGAGGCGGCGCTTCACGCCCAGAACCGCGCCGCTTCGCTGACGCTGGCGCTCGGCGCGCCCTTTGTCGTCGTCTTTCTCATGATCCCCGATCTCATCATCGCCGCCGCGTTCGAGCACGGCGCTTTCAAGGAGAGCGCGACCCATCAGGCAGCCGGCGTACTCGCCGCCTATTCGCTCGGCATGCCGGCGCTCTTCGTCGACCGGATCGTCGCCTCGAGCTTTCTCGCGCGCGGCGACACGGCGACGCCGTTGAAAGTGACGCTCGTCGGCGTCGCCCTCAATGTCGCCCTGAAGATCGCGCTCTATCAGCCCCTTGGCGCGCCTGGCCTCGCGCTCGCGACCGCAGCCGGCCTCTGGGTCAAGGTCGCCGGCGTCTATGCGCTTGCGCGCCGGCGCGGCTGGACGGCGCCGGACTGGCGTCTGGTCGCAACCGCGGCCGCGACCCTCTTCGCCAGCGGCGCGCTCGCGCTCGCGCTCACTCTGGCGGATGCGCCGCTCGTGTCCGCGTTGGCCGCGCTTCCCCGCTTCGTCCGCGAGGCGCGGCTCGCGATCCTCGCGGTGATCGGCGTCGCGGTCTATTTCCCAACGCTGGCCGCGGGGCTCGCGCTGACCGGCGCGACGCCAGACGGGCTCCTCGGCCGGGCGGCGCGCACGCTCGGGCTAGCCCGCTGATCCCTTGACGCACGGACCCGCAAGGCGTCCTGTTCTCGACCGATGGGAGAACTGAAATGAGCGTTTTGGCGCGCGACGCGACGCAGGAGTTCGGCCACCGCTTCGGCCGGCGCCCGACCGTCAGCCGCGCGCCGGGACGGGTCAATCTGATCGGCGAGCACACCGACTACAACGACGGCTTTGTCATGCCGGCGGCGCTCGAATTCGCGACCCTGGTCGCGGCCTCGCCGCGGCCGGACCGGCGCCTCAATGTCTATTCGGTCATCATGGGCGAGTCGCGCGCGTTCGACCTCGACGCCCCAGCGGAGACCGGCCGGCACGACTGGTCGGACTACATCTTCGGCGTCGCGCTGATGCTCGAGCGAAGCGGCCGGCGCCTCAGCGGCGCCGATCTCGTCGTCTCGACCGACGTACCGCTCGGTTCCGGCCTGAGCTCCTCGGCGGCGCTCGAAGTGAGTTCGGCGCATGCGCTGCTCACCGCATCGGGCTTGCCCTTCGAGCCGATCGCCGTCGCCAAGATCTGCCAGCGCGCCGAGAACGACTATGTCGGGATGCGCTGCGGCATCATGGATCAATATGTCTCGGCCTGCGGTGTCGCCGGCGCCGCGCTCCTGATCGACTGCCGCACGCTCGAATCGCGCAACGTTCCGATCGCCCCGAACCTGCGGCTTCTGGTCGCCAATTCGGGGGTGCGCCACCAGCACGCGGGCGGCGAATACAACGCGAGACGGGAAGCCTGTGAAGAGGGCGTGCGGCTGCTCAAGCCCACGCTTGGGCCGATCAAGGCGCTGCGCGACGTGACGCCGGAAGCCCTCGAGGCCAACCGCAAGCTTCTGCCAGACCTCATCTATCGCCGCTGCCGCCACATCGTCACCGAGAACGCCAGGGTGCTCGAGGCGGAGCGCGCGCTGATCGCCGACGACTTCGCCGCCTGCGGGGCGGCGATGAACGCATCGCACGCCTCGATGCGCGACGACTTCGAGATCACTTGTCCGGAGGTCGATTTTCTGGCCGAGTTGGCGCAGGCGACGCCCGGCGTCTTCGGCTCGCGCATGACGGGCGGCGGCTTCGGCGGCTGCACGGTGAGCCTCGTCGAGGCGAGCGCGGTCAAGCGGGTGTCGCAGATCCTGGTCGACGGCTACCGGGTCGGCTGCGGCCGCGACGCCGAGGTCTTCGACTGCTCGCCGTCGGACGGCGCGGGGCTTCTTCCGCTCTGAGAGGCGCAGCGCATGAGGAAGCTCGATTTCCGTGAGGCGTCGCATCGCCGCCTCAATCCGCTCACCGGCGAATGGACGCTGGTCTCGCCCCACCGCATGCAGCGCCCGTGGCACGGCAAGCGCGAGGCGGTCGCCGCGCCGGCCGGGCTTGCGTACGACCCGGCCTGCTATCTTTGCGCCGGAAACGTGCGCGCGAACGGCGCGCGCAATCCGGCTTATCCGCACACCTTCGTGTTCGACAACGATTTCCCGGCGCTGCGGCCCGACGCGCCGCCGGAGCCCGTCGAGGACGGGCTCCTGGTCGCAGAGGGGGAATCGGGCGTCTGCCGGGTGCTCTGCTTCTCGCCCCGCCACGATCTGACGCTGGCGGGCATGGCCGTCCCCGACATCGGGCGGATCGTCGACGCCTGGGTCGAGGAGACGGTCAGCCTCGGCGGCCGGCCCGACATCGCGTCCGTGCAGATCTTCGAGAACCGCGGCGAGATCATGGGCTGCTCGAACCCGCATCCGCACGGGCAGATCTGGGCGACCCGCCATCTGCCGAACGAACTCGAGAAGGAGACGCATCGCCAGACCGAATACCTGCTCAAGCACGGGCGGCCGTTGCTCGTCGACTATCTCGCGCAGGAGCTCGCGTTGGCTGAGCGGATCGTGTTCATGAACGCGCATTTTGTCGTGCTCGCGCCCTTCTGGGCGGTCTGGCCGTTCGAGACGATGATCCTCCCGAGACGCCGGATCGGCGGCTTCGATGAAATGCGCGCCGAGGAGAGGACGGCGCTAGCCGAGGCGCTCTCGGAACTCACGCGGCGTTACGACCGGCTGTTCGACGTGTCGTTTCCCTATTCGATGGGGTTCCATCAGAAGCCGACGGACGGCGCGGTGCACGCCGAATGGCAGATGCACGCCCATTTCTACCCGCCGCTCCTGCGGTCGGCGACGGTGAAGAAATTCATGGTCGGCTTCGAGATGCTGGGCTCGCCGCAGCGCGATCTCACGCCGGAGGCGGCCGCAAAGCGGCTGAGGGAGGCGTGACCCTTCTCCCGTTCACGGGAGAAGGTGGACGCGCGTAGCGCGGCCGGATGAGGGATGGCGCAAGGCCCTCATCCGGGCGCCAACGTCACGCCGACCGCAACCCAATCGCCAGCGCGATCCAGGCGACGCCGTAGAAAATCAGATCAATCCCGATGAAAAGGCCGATCACCCAGAGGCCCGAGGCGGGCCACTGCGCGAGGACCAGCGCGCCGAGGATAATCGTGATGACTCCGTCCGCCACCTGCCATCCCCAGCCTGGGAGAGCGACAACGGCCGAGCCGATCAGTTCAAACAGCCCGCCAATCAGGAAGAATACGCCCATGACGAAGGTCACCGCCTCGGCGCTGATCAGCGGTCTCGTCACCAGCAGGAGGCCAATGACGCCGAAGAGAATCGCGGCCACCAAATGGTGGAAGAAGCCCGCCCAATGCCCGACCATGACCGCCTGGGCGATTTCGATTCCGCACGCGATCACCAGGAGCCATCCGAAGAACAGCATCGAGACGATTGTGGCGGTGAAAGCTCGCGCGACGGCGACGACGCCAAGCGCCAGCAATCCGATCCCGAACACGAGGAGCCATCCCCAATATTGGGCGAGTTCTTGTGGCATCGCCACCGAATAGGTTTGGACGTCGCTCATCGTCATCCCTCCCTTGCGTAGCCTCGGCCCGATTTGAGGCCATTCATTTATTTTTCGCCGTCGCCGAACGTAAGACCAGCAGGCGCCCATTGCAACTCGAGCGGGATCCTTCGCGGGAGGGCGGGCGTAGCGGCGGACAGGCGAGAGGCGCTCAAGTCGGCGCGAAGGAGTCGGCGCGCGCCATGTCCCAGGCCTTCCGCCAGATCTCGTCGCGCGAACCGCTGATCAGTTCGCCCCGCTCGAGCGCCGGATAGAGCTCGGCGAAGGTCATCGATTCGTGAACGTTGACGCGGCGCGAGAAATGCTCGGGCTTGAGTTCGTGCGGATGGTTCAGCCCAGCGGCGGCGACGAGATCGGCCAGCGCCTGCACCATCGAAGCATGGTAGTTGCACACCCGCTCGGTCTTGTCGGTGACGACGAGGGCGCGGCTGCGAGTGAGGTCCTGGGTCGCCACTGCCGTCGGGCAGTGATCGGTGTGGCAGCTCATCGACTGGATGCAGCCGAGCGAGAACATGAAGCCGCGCGCGGCGTTGCACCAGTCGGCGCCGAGCGCCATGGCGCGGGCCATGTCGAAGCCGTTGATGATCTTGCCCGAACAGCCGATGCGGATGCGCTCGCGCGCGTTGACGCCGATGAGGGCGTTGCGCACGAAGACGAGGCCCTCGCGCATCGGCATGCCGATGTGGTCGCAGAACTCGAGCGGCGCCGCGCCGGTGCCGCCCTCCATCCCGTCGACGACGATGAAATCGGGAGCGATCCCCGTCTCGACCATCGCCTTGCAGACGCCCAGGAACTCCCACGGATGGCCGACGCAGAGAGCTTGAAGCCGACAGGCTTGCCGCCGGAGAGCTCGCGGAGCTTGGCGATGAACGCCACCAATTCGTTCGGCGTCGAGAAGGGCGCTGTGGCGCGCGGGAGGAACACGCATCATGATCACATTCGTTCGAACGAGGTCGATCGCGCCGGGCAAAGGCGCTGAGGCAATAGCTTTCGCTCAACAGCTCTCAAAGATGGCCAAGGACAAATTCAGCGTCCAGGTCAACGTCAATGTGCCGATCGGCGGAAACCCCGACCGT
>Ga0209040_10001915_pt1 | contig 16452 bp, 10 predicted proteins | sample BogFormECP12_OM3_FD_188240 | JGI IMG/M metagenome (GOLD analysis project Ga0209040, IMG submission 188240) | Bog forest soil microbial communities from Calvert Island, British Columbia, Canada - ECP12_OM3 (SPAdes) (version 2) | ecosystem: Environmental > Aquatic > Freshwater > Wetlands > Bog ...
GTAAAAATCGGGCAACGTGCCCTATCATGAGTAAGACAGCCGCGCGCGGGCGTGGCGGAATGGCATACGCAGCGGACTTAAGGAAAACTTGAGTGCTCGTCTGGGAAACCGGCGATGCAGAACTGCTCAAATTCGGGGAAACCTTGAATGGCAATCCCGAGCCAAGCCCGGAGAGACACCAGCCGGGAAGGTGTAGAGACTAGACGGGCAGCACCTAAGCTCCGGATCTTTCGGGGGAGGGTGAAGGGATAGTCCAGACCGCAAACTTGGCGTGAGCCCTCCAAGGGCCTCACATCCGGGCGGCGAAAACCGTAGACGGTATGAAAATCCGCAGGGCTTAAACGGCCCATGAGGGTTCAAGTCCCTCCGCCCGCACCACCGTTTACCGCCAATCGTCAGCTAATGCCCTCGCGCCGCCAACTCGAACAGCCCCCGCCAAAACGTCTCGGACTAAATTAGCCTGATTCAACCAGCTGGCGGAGAGCATTGGCTTTCCGCCTTATTCTTTGGCGCGGCACCTGCTCCAGAGGATTGGAGTTTTCCAAGGAACTATCTTGGGGGCAACTGTTGGGGTTTGAAGGGAGAAACTCCTCTCGATTACCGACATCGCCACGGTTATCCGCCATCGAGGACCTAATAGCAAGTCATTGAAGGTATTGACGCAATATGTAAAGGTAGCGTAACGAAATGGCATATAATACCGGCAAACTTGCCGGTATTGTTACTAATTACCATTGACAAGCTCCAATTTATAGTCCAAGCTTCCCCCCAGTAAGATTTTGTTATACCGGCGAGTTTGCCGGTACAACTCGGGAGAAGCCAAAATGCAGACTCTCGTTGACAGTTTCGAAGCCACTGAATTACCGACACTTCTGATCGCGCTTGAAGTGAGCGATCCCGATGTAGTGGCTGAACTCAAAAAGCACGTCGAGGGTTTGCCTCGTGAGAAGTACGCTCTGAGTGCGCTTAGGCTCGGAGTTCTCGCTCTTAGGCAAGCGGCGGGCGAACTGGATGCTACTGCCGTCAGGGATGCGGCGCAGGGTCTCCTGCTGAATTTGGGACAACTATTGGCTAGGCGAGGAGTTGAAATCAGCGGGGACATCTCGGGCGCGCTGCGGCAGTATTTTGATCCTTCCACAGGTGCGCTACCTCAAAGAATTGAAGCGCTGCTTCGCAGCGATGGTGAACTGGACAGGGCACTCCGTGCGCATCTTGCGCCCGAGAACTCGACCATTGCCAGCGCGTTGAATGCTCACCTCGGCGAAGGCAGTGCAATCTTCAAGCTCCTATCTCCCGACGACGCGAATGGACTGAGGGCCAAAATCGAGGCCGCGTTCCAATCGATAGTGACAGAACAGCAAGAAAGGATTTTGACCGAGTTCTCGCTCGACAACAAAGGCTCAGCATTGTCCCGCCTCATCGCTGAGCTGGTTTCCAACAACGGAGCACTTCAAACAGATCTGAAGACGCAGGTAAACAGCCTCGCGGGAGAATTCTCGCTCGACAAGCCCGATTCCGCCCTGTCCCGTCTTGTTGCAAGGGTTGAGGTCGCTCACAAACGGATCAGCGACGAATTCTCAACCGACAATGACCAGTCTGCCATAGCACGACTATCCCGGATGCTGGCTGAAACCAGCGAGCAGATCGACAAAAACCTCACGCTGGACGATGACGGCTCAAGCCTGTCGCGGCTAAAACGCGAGTTGCAGAATATGATCGAGGGGCTCGTCACAAGCAACACTTCTTTTCAGACTGAAGTGCGAGCAACTCTCGCAGTTTTGCACGCGCGGCGCGACGAGGCATCTCGCTCGACCCGGCACGGCCTTGCGTTCCAAGATGAGATTGGTCCTGTGATCGCAGCTGAAGCGCAGCGGCTGAATGATCTCCACGAAATCACCGGCACAACAGTTGGCGCAATTAAGAACTGTAAAATAGGCGACTTCGTGACTACTCTTGGCGCCGACAGCGCGGCACCAGGCGCCCGCATTGCTTGGGAAGTGAAAAGCGACAAGAGCTACGATCTCAAGAGTGCACTCTGGGAGATCGAACAGGCTCGAAAGAATCGACAGGCGCAGACTGGTATCTTCGTGTTCGCCAGCAATGCGGCTCCCGACGGGCTCCAACCTTTCGCTCGATACGGAAATGATGTTGTGATCACTTGGGATCCGGACAATGTGGACTCCGACCTAAACATCAAAGCGGCATACAGCGTCGCGCGTGCCCTGGTCATTCGGGAAACCCACGAATCCCTTGATAATGAAGAGGCGGTGAAGGCGATCGATCTGGCAACACGCTCTGTCGAAAAACAACTGGAACATCTCGATCAAATCAAGACGTGGGCAGAGACGGCAAAAACCAACGGCGCGAAGATCGCCGACCGCGCCTTCAAGATGCGGGCTGATCTGGCGGCAGAAGTGGAAGCCTTGGATAAGCACCTCATGGCAATAAGGACGAACGGAGCACAAGCGTATTCCCATGATTGATATACGGACACCGTTCTTCCCGGCGACACGCGGACGAGCAAGCGCCATTCAGGCTGGATTTCGCTTCGGTCACGTTGGCACCCACACCAGCCGAACGATGATGCTCGATGAGCTGACTGCCACCCTGTCTGCCGTGCCAGCCTGTCGGAAAACGTCTGACTACGCGTCAGCCATCGTCGAAGACAACTGTCTCTCCAAGCAGACCGTGGCCAACCGCAGGCACTCATTTCAACACCTCCGAGAGTTATATGCGCTTGACTCTTCCGTGCCCATTTTTCGCATATTGAACCGATTGTGGATGCTCGATGTCCCAGGTAGACCTCTCCTCGCACTCCTTGGAAGCTTGGCTCGCGATCCCCTCTTAATGGGCACCGCCACCGCGATCATTGGACTGCAGGATGGTGCAGAATTCCCACGGTCGGCTATGCGTTCGACCATCGGCAAAGTGGCAGGCGAGCGATTCAACGACTCTACCCTCGACAAAGCAGTTCGGAACACTGCAAGTTCTTGGGCGCAGGCCGGCCACCTTCGTGGCCGTACATTCAAAGTTCGCAACCTGGTGAAGGCCACGCCGGCCGCCGTGGCCTTTGCCCTCTATCTCGCCAATGCTGCGGGTTTTCATGGACAAGAGATTTTGACGAGCGCGTGGCTTCGGGTTCTGGACTGCACCACTTCCAGTGCGATGGAACTCGCTCTGGAAGCGAAGCGAATTGGCTTGATCGATCTTCGCGTCGCGGGAGACGTATTCGAGTTAAACCTCGACCGTCTCGATCCAGAAGGAGCACGGAGATAAATTTATGGGCCGCATTGAACAGCTTGCAGAGATCTACGGTCGCCATATTGGGATGCCGTGGCAACAGACGGTGGCGGGCGCTCAACGCGTCATCATGATCGTTTATGACAAAGAATTGGAGCGAACGCTAATTGCGCGCAAGAATGAATTTCAGATCGCCACCGAAAAAGCGGGGCACCAATGGGCTGAAATTGACATCGCCGGGACATTTGCCCGGTGGATGGCCAGCGAGGAATATCGCGACGCGTACTTCGAGTCTCCGGGCGACCTGCAACTTAAACTCGAAGTCGAGTTCGCCAAGTTCGTGGCGGACGAGGTTCTCCAAGAGCTCAAGAGAACTGGCGTGCGCGAGGACTCTGTCGTAGCTGTCTTCGGAGTAGGTGCACTCTTCGGTTTTACTCGGATCTCACGCGTTCTTAAAATCCTTGAGCCTAACATCAAGGGCAGGCTTGCTGTCTTCTTTCCTGGCACTTTCGACAACAACAACTACCGCCTTCTCGACGCCCGCGACGGGTGGAACTACCTGGCGGTACCGATCACCTTGCACGGCATAGGAGCGTTTTGAATGCTCATCAAAGATGTCCTTCTTCGAGATCCCTCGACCCACGGCCTAGTCAACAATGGCCAAGCTCGCATCACCAACGAGGCCGACGACGGCAATGTAATGAACGAGCTTCGCGGCGAGCTTTCGACCTTTGTATGCGAAGGGCAATATTCCGACGGCTTCCAAAAAATTCTTTCGTCGTTCTTGGGGAATCAGAACCAGACGAGCCAGCGCGGTGCATGGGTCAGCGGCTTCTTTGGGAGCGGTAAGTCACACTTGCTGAAAATGCTCTGCCATCTTTGGCAAGACACTTCCTTTCCAGATGGAGCCACCGCGCGCAGCATTGTGCCAGACCTACCTGAGGACGTTCGCAGCCTTCTGCGAGAGCTTGATACCACTGGTAAGCGCTCAGGTGGGCTTTTGGCCGCGGCCGGAACATTGCCCGCTGGCACTACGGAGAATGTTAGGCTCAGCGTGCTCAGCATCCTGCTGCGTGCTGTCGGCCTTCCGGATCAGTGTCCCCAGGCGCAATTTGTTCTGTGGCTCGAAGAGCAGGGTCACCTGGCCACGGTGAAGGCGGCGGTTGAGGCGGGGAAGAAGACATGGGCAAGTGAACTCAATAACCTCTACGTCAGCCCAATTATCGCCAAGGCGCTCCTCGCAGCAGACCGGCACTTTGCACCCAGTGAAGCAGAAGCGCGCAAAACACTTCGAGAACAGTTCCCGGTGAAATCTGAAGATCTAACGAACACGGAGTTTATCGGGATGTTCAAGCGCGTCCTCAAGCGCGCTGGACGCAACGGAAAGATGCCTTGCACAATCCTGATTCTTGACGAAGTGCAACAGTATATCGGCGATTCAGAAACGCGCTCAGTGCTCATCACCGATGTAGCCGAGGCCATCTGTAAGGAACTTGACGGGCAAATGATCGTTGTGGGTGCGGGTCAGGCGGCACTTACCGGAGTGAAGCTCCTGAACAAACTCATGGATCGCTTCACAATCCGCATCCAGCTTTCGGACACCGACGTAGAGACCGTGACCCGGAAGGTGCTACTCCAAAAACAAGCATCTGCATTAAGCGGCATTAAGACTTTGCTCGAAAGCCATGGTGGAGAAGTGTCACGTCAACTTCACGGAACCAAGATCGCTGAACGACTGGAAGACAAGCAATATATTGTTGCCGACTACCCGCTTCTGCCCGTGCGCCGTCGCTTCTGGGAGAACTGTTTTCGCCAGGTAGACACTGCTGGCACTCAGAGCCAACTTCGGTCGCAGCTCCGAATCATCCACGATTCCGTTGCCCGACTTGCCAATCGACCGCTAGGGGCGATCGTGCCGGCGGACGATCTCTACGAGGCCCTCGCACCGGAGATGGTGACGACAGGAGCATTACCGCGAGAGATCAATGAACGAATTTTAGCGCTCGGAAAAAATAGCACGCCAGAAGGTCGGCTCCGCCAACGCATCTGCGGCCTTGTTTTCCTAATCGGGCGTATGCCGGTGGATGGCCCCGGGGACATCGCTGTCCGCGCGACGAAGGAACACATATCCGATCTCATGGTGGAAGATCTAAAAGCGGACAACGGCAAGCTGCGCAATACAGTCGCCACGTTGCTGGAGAAGATGGCCGATGAAGCCGTGCTCATGCGCGTGGGCAACGAGTTCCGAATCCAGACAGAGGAAGGCCGCGCTTGGGATCAGGACTTCCGGAATCGAGAGACTCGCCTACGAAACGATACGCACAATTTCGACGAGGAGCGGACGCGCCTCTTGCTTGCTGAGTTCAATGACATTGCGCGAAAAGTGAAACTGCCACATGGAGCTGCGAAAGAAGCTCGATCACTCACTTTATACACTGGCTCTGAACCACCACCGAGCGACGGGGATTCGATTGCTGTTTGGGTACGTGACCAGTTCTCAGGCTCGGAAACGGATCTAGTCAACACAGCTAGAGCAGCCGGGGTGGACAATCCTACCCTGTACGTGTTCATTCCGCGCAAGGCGAAAGACGATCTACTGAACGCGATCACTGCCGCGCAGGCAGCCGAACACACAATCAACGCCAAGGGCGCCCCGTCGACACCGGAGGGCCAGTTGGCCCGCCAAAGTATGGAGAGCCGGAGAGTACTGGCAGTCCAACAGCGTGACAGCCTGGTTCGGGACATCGTCGGGGCGGCCAAGGTTTATCAGGGCGGCGCTAGCGAACTTCTCGATTCCACCCTAGACGAGAAGCTAAAAGCCGGTGCGGAGGAGTCTCTGAAGCGCTTGTTCCCTCGTTTCAAAGAAGCCGATTTTGCAGCATCCGCTTGGGAAGCAGCACTCAAAAGAGCTCGCGACGGTGCGGATAATCCGCTCTCGCCGCTCAAGCATGAAGGGGCCATCGAGCAGCATCCGGTCTGCCAACAGGTCCTTACAACCGTCGGCTCGGGAAAGACCGGCACCCAAGTCAGAAGGGAGCTGGAGGCAAGCCCGTTCGGCTGGCCGCGCGACGCTGTGGACACTGCGCTAATCGCTCTCCATCGAAGCCAGCACCTCAACGCCACACTGAATGGAGTGCCGATAGTCGCGGGTCAGTTGGATCAGAACAAGGTTCCCAAGACCGAGTTCCGCGTGGAGAAAATCACCCTGTCTGTTGGCGATCGCCTTGCCATTAGGAAGCTCTACCAGGTTCTAAATCTCAACTGCAAAGCTGGCGAAGAATCCGCCAAAGCAGCGGAATTCTTGAGGACACTACTTGCCCTAGCGAATGCAGCAGGCGGCAACGAGCCGTTACCGGCGCGTCCCACGACCACTGTTATTGAAGACATTCAAAAACTAGCAGGCAATGACCAGCTAGTTGCCCTTAGGAACCAAGCCGCGGACTTCACGAACCTCATCGGAGAGTGGAGCAAAATCAAGAAACTCATCGCCCAACGCAATCCAGTCTGGCAGATTGTCGAGCGCATGACTCGCCATGCGCAAGATCTTCCCGAAGCTGCAGAGTCGATCGCGCACGGTGACGCCATTCGCACCGGGAGGCTCTTGTTAGATTCATCAGACCCAGCCACTCCGGAGCGGGCGAGACTCGCTGAAGTTCTACGGAAAGGCTTAAATACGGCGCAACAGAATCATGAAGCAGCCTTCACCGCGGGAATGGCCGAACTTCAGTCCCGAGAAGCTTGGAAGAAAATCAACGAACAAGCGAGAGCAACGATTCTCACGCAAGTGGGTCTCACTGCTCCGTCGAGACCGGATCTCAGTTCTGACGAGGCCCTGCTCACTGCACTTGATGCCCGCAATCTTGTGACCCGCAAAGCGGAGAAGGACGCAGTGGCAGGACGGATTGCCGATGCCCTCAAGCTCGCCACGAAACTTCTCGAACCGAAGGTGCAGTTCGTCTCTCTAGAGAAAACGACGCTGCACTCACCGGCTGAAGTTCGGCAATGGGTGGGGCGCCAGGAAAAGACGCTGATAGCTGCTCTGGTGAACGGACCGGTACAGGTTTCCTGAACAACACATGGCAACCCTTTCTCGCGAACAACGAAAGCTTCTCGAAAACACCGTAGTCGCCGCTCGTGATGCTGCGGAACGGGGTGCCGCGAAGATACTCACATCACTCGGTGCCGGCAACCGCGAAGCCCCAGAGAAACTCTCCCCAAAGGACACGGTGCTTCGCAATCAGCTTCGGGCGCATGGTCGCCAACTCGGAGACAAGCGGCATCCCAATGGTTCGCAAGAAACGACTCACCTGAAACAAGCATGTGCCTATGAACATTGGCACCGACTCCTTTTCGCGCGATTCCTAGCAGAAAACGATTTGCTGGTGAACCCCGAGTACGGTGTCGCAATGTCTCTCGCGGAGTTGCGGGAGACAGCCCGTGCGCAAAATCTGGACTGGCTAAACCTAGCCTCGGACTACGCTCAGCGGATGCTCCTTGAAGTCTTTCAGCCTGATGATCCGGTTTTACAGGTGATGATGCCACCGGAAAATCGGCAAGAATTGGAAGAGAAACTGGCGCAACTGCCAACCGAGACCTTCACAGCAGACGACAGTTTGGGTTGGGTCTACCAGTTTTGGCAGCGAGATGAGAAGGAGCGAATCAACAAATCCGAAGTAAAGATCGGCGCAGACGAACTCCCTTCGGTAACCCAACTTTTCACAGAGGACTACATGGTCCTCTTCCTCCTACATAACACGCTTGGGGCGTGGTGGACGGCTAAACGGAGGGCGGAGGGAAAGGATTGCCGACTTCCAGACTACGAATGGACCTACCTACGTTTGAATGACAACGGCTCTCCAGAGGCTGGCAACTATGACGCTTGGCCAAAAGCAGCTCGATTACTGCGGGTCCTCGACCCCTGCATGGGGAGCGGCCACTTTCTCGCATTTGCTTTACCAATTCTTGCGCGCATGCGCCAAGAAGAAGAAGGCTCGATGCTCGATGAAGCTGTCGTCGGTGTTCTTACCGAGAATATTTTCGGCCTCGAACTGGACGCCCGATGTAGTCAGATCGCAGCGTTTAACCTCGCTTTGACCGCGTGGCGGATGGTGGGCCGTCCGATCCAACTGCCTGCGATGAATCTGGCTTGTTCTGGACTGGGAATCAATGCCTCTCAGGATTCATGGACTGCCCTGGCGAGGAATAGGGGCCTTGCAAGTGACACGATGTCCGAGTTGTATACAACCTTTCAGAAGGCTCCTACGCTCGGAAGCCTGATCGATCCGACCCGCGTCGGAAGGCCTCTCCTAATAGCCAAGTTTGAGGAAGTATGGCCCCTGCTGGAACGTGCGCTCGCAGCGGAACAACATAATGATGAATCTCGGGAACTTGCTATTGCCGCAAAGGGAGTTCTGGCCGCGGCAAGGATTCTCGCGGCAAAGTTCACGCTCGTGGTAACGAACGTGCCCTATCTCGGCAGAGGTAGGCAGGCTGACGATCTCCAACAATATTGCGAGGAATTCTATCCAGACGCCAAAGCTGACATCGCCGCATGCTTCATAGATCGCTGTTTAGCACTGGCCAAACGTCAAGGTGCAGTGGCTCTCGTTACAAAGCAAGAGCCTCTTTTTTTGGGCCAGTACAAAGGGCAGCGGTCCAGACTTTTGGAGGCCGTAACTTGGAATTTTGTTGCGAGATTGGGGCCTCGGGCATTCGAGACAATCTCCGGGGACCGAGTTACCGTCGCGCTTCTAAATCTCACAAATCAGTTACCCAGCGAGGATCACCAAATGGTGGGGTGGGATGTTAGCGCGCGAAAGACTCCAGTCGAGAAGGCGAACAGCCTCAGAACAGCGTCGGGAACAGTGATTAAGCAGAGAGACCAACTGCTGAATCCGGACTCCAGGATAGTTTTGGGCCAGACTACGAAAGGGAGCCTGCTAAGTGACTACGCGACTGCGCTCGCTGGCCATCTCGTGGGCGATTCAGTGCGATTCGAGAGATGTTTTTGGGAAATAAGCATGATAACTGATGACTGGGAGCTTCTCCAGTCGACGGTTGAATCAACTCAACGATATGGTGGAAGATCAGCGATCATTTTCTGGCAGAAGCAACAAGGGGACATGTATCGGTTGGCAATGAGCGTCAGGAACAGCAATCACGTCGCCCAAAACTGGCTTCGGGGCAAACCAAATTGGGGGAAAAAGGGCGTGATCGTTAGCCAGATGGGAGATCTTCCAGTCACGTTATATCTTGGCCAAATTTATGACTGCAATTGCTGCGCCATCATCCCCAACGACGCTGCTCATCTAGAAGCCCTTTGGTCATACTGCAGTTCCTCAGAATTTTCCCAAAATGTCCGCAAGCTCGACCAGAAAATGAACGTAGCTCCACATACGCTGCTGAAAGTTCCTTTTGACTTAGGCCGATGGACTGAAACAGCGAAATCACAATCTGTCGTGGTTTCAGCCGCGGATTCTCGTGATCTTACGCAGTGGTTATTCGATGGTCACCCCGCCACCGCGAACGTACCGCTGCAAGCGGCGATCGCGCGACTCCTCGGATACCGGTGGCCACGACAAACAGGCTCGACACCCCTAGGATGCGATCTGGTCGAGCCCGATGGACTTGAGAATCACGCTGATGCGGATGGAATAGTTTGTCTTAGTTCACTCGGAGGCAAACAGCCTGCTGCCGACCGACTCCGTGCTCTTCTTTCTGATGCTTTCGGCGCTGAATGGTCCGCTGCGAAGCTAGCGGAATTGCTCGGTGCCGACGACTCTTTGGAAGTCTGGCTTCGCGATACGTTCTTCGCCGAGCACTGCAGCCTCTTTGATGGCCGTCCCTTTGTATGGCACGTCTGGGACGGACGCAAAGACGGCTTCCACGTTCTGGTGAATTACCACAAGCTCGCTGGGCCGCATGAGGAAGGCCGCAACACGCTCGAAAAGCTTATCTATACGTCGCTGGGCGACTGGATCAGCCGTCAGAGAGCCGACGTTACAAGTGGCGCCGATGGAGCCGAAGGCAGGCTTGCCGCCGCTCTTCATCTTCAATCAGAACTCGAAAAAATACTGGAAGGGAAACCGCCATACGACATATTTGTCCGGTGGAAACCGATTCATGAGCAGGCGATTGGGTGGCAACCTGATCCGAACGATGGAGTTCGCATCAACATGCGCCCCTGGCTAATGGCGAAGCTGTACCAAGCCTCCAAAAGAGACGCCTGCATCCTGCGGGTACCGCCAATCAAGCTCCCAATCGGGACAGATCGTGGCAAAGAACCGCACTGTGACAAAACCGACTTCCCATGGTTTGCCGAAACACCGGACCGCAGTAACGATATTCATTTGACTCTCGATCAGAAGCGCAATGCGAGGGAGCGGAAAAAGGCATGACCTTTCTCGACCGTTTGCGGGCCTCATTTGCCGCTTCGCTTCGCAGCCCGGAAGGCGTTGCCGCCCCGGCTGCTTTGCTCTGGACCGATGCCGAAGGCCAATGGCTCCCCTTGCTACCGCAGCTCCGAGCCGTTTTTCCCGAGCTATTCACACTTTCTTACGAGAAGAGCCATCCGTACGATCCGGCGCTTCGCCTTGGCCCGGCGATTTGGTTGCGCTGTGTCGTAGACCACGCTCTACCAGAAGTTCCCCTTCCAGAAGGCAAAGCCCCGATTCTCTACCTGCCTCGTGTCAACCGACAGGAACTCCGCGCCACTGGTGACTGCCCCGCGCGACTGCAACCCCTAGTGGAAATGCAGTTCCGTGGCCGCGTGTGGCACCAAGCGAATGGCCGCGATTGGACGGTGCAGGCTTTCCTCGTTGCGGAAGACGGATTAGGCCTTGAGGTCGCGCAAGACCGCCGGACCGAAGAGGCGATGCTGCGCGTTCTGGATTCGCTGGTGGAGGTTGACTTGGATTCTCTACGCGGGCGGCGATTGGATGCCGACGATTTCGACAAGCTCTTGGTCTCCGACCCGGTTCGCGATTTGCTGCGTTGGATGAGCAATCCGGAAGCATTCGAGTCCAGCCGAGGAAACCGCTGGGAGTCTTTCCGAAACGTCTGTCGGACGCAGTTCGACTTCGATCCCGACAAAGAAGGTGTAAACGCCGCGGGCTTGGCTTTGGCAAAAGGCAAAGGAGCCTGGGATACGGTGTGGTTGCGCTTCTGCGAAGCGCCGCAGCTCTATCCGGGCATTGGAAAGCTGCTGAGCGAGCCGACGACGGCAGGCCAAGCCTTGTTGTCGTTCGACGGTTCGCGTAATCCGAGCGCTAATGAAGAAGAAGAGAACGACGTTCGGGCCCAGTTAGAAGCGGTTGGTGACCTAGCCCCCGCGGCGGCCGCCGATGCACTCCTGAAACTCGAAGAGAGGCACAGCGCACGCCGGGACTGGGTGTGGGCAGCGATCGGGCAAAGTCCGTGGGCGGGAGTTCTTCTGCCACTCGCGAAATTGGCCCGACTCACCAAATCGCCGCTGGGCGGCGTGACCTTGAATGCAGCAGTCTCGGCCTACGCAGAATCTGGTTGGCAATCTGACGGGCTGGCGATGGAAGCGTTGGCGCAGTTCAAGAACGAATCTGACCATCGAGTGTTGGGGAAAGCGATCCGTGCGGTATACCTGCCTTGGCTTGAAGCCTCCGCTCAACATTTTCAGGATCTTTTCCGAAAACATGCGGCAGAGGCGACGAAGGCAGTAGGAGCGGTCAAGGCCGAGAAGGAAACCTGTCTGCTGTTCGTGGATGGGCTCCGATATGACCTGGGCGTGTGGCTAACCCAGAAGCTGGAATCACGTTCGTTACTGGCGCGGTTGAGCCATCGGTTATCGCCGTTGCCAACGGTGACGGCAACCGCAAAACCGGCGGCCACACCAATCACTCTGGAGCTGAAAGGAGGACATGGAGAGGATTTCACACCTCTTCTTGGAGGAAACAAACTGGCAACGTCGGTCGCGCTGTGGGATTGGATGGGGGCCAACGAGATCGAAACGCTGGATTCGGGCGAACTGCGCTTTCCCTCTGGGAGTCAAGGTGGCGGGTGGAGCGAGTGTGGAAAGATCGACTCATTGGGCCACAAGCTGCAAGGCGAATTGCCTCTGCATCTGCAAAACGAAGTGGACCGAATTGCAGATCGTGTTGTGGAGTTGCTCGATTCAGGATGGAAGCGCGTAAGAGTAGTAACCGACCACGGGTGGCTCTTGGTACCGGAAGGTCTCAACAAAGTGGAACTGCCCGCCTATCTCACAGCGACGAAGTGGGCGCGCTGCGCTGTGATCGAAGGCGATTCCGACTCAGCGATCCCGTCATATTCGTGGCATTGGAACCCGGATGTACGAATCGTTTCGCCGCCCGGTGCACGTAGCTTCTTTGCAGGCGAGACCTACACGCACGGGGGGATCAGCCCGCAGGAGTGCGTGGTTCCCGAGATCGTGGTCGAGCGTGGCACAGAGGTCGTACGGGCGGCGATCCAGTCGATTCAGTGGCGTGGGATGCGTTGCCGCGTCAGTGTGCAGACCAGTGACCCGTCATTGCGAGTGGACCTACGGCTCAACTGGAAACTGGAGTCCAGCAGTATCGCGGCTGTCGTGAAGCAGGTCGGTCCAGCAGGTGAGGCCAGCTTGGCAGTAGCTGACGACCGGCATGAAGGTGCCGCGGCTATGGTCGTGTTGCTAGATGCCGCCGGCAAAGTGTTGGACCGTCGAACAACGAGTGTGGGCGAGATCGCTTAGGAGACAGAATCAATGAGTATGGAAATGGACAATCTGGATCGTTTGGCGGCCTCAGCCTTCGACGGCTATTTAGTGCGAAAAGACCTAGTTCGCAAGTATGCACGTCAGTATCCGGTACCAACATACGTGGTGGAGTTCCTGTTGGGACGTTATTGCGCGAGCACCGACGAAAAAGAGATTGCGGAAGGGTTGGAAATTGTCGAGAAGCAATTGCGGGATCGCACGGTACGCACGGGCGAAGAGGAACTCTTTAAAGCCAGAGCGAAAGAACAAGGATCGGTCAAGCTCATCGACATCGTGAGGGCGAAGTTGGATCCAGCCAACGATTGCTATGTGGCGGAACTACCTAGCTTGGCGTTACGAAATATTCGGATCAACGACAACCTCGTGCGGGACAACGAGCGCATGCTGACCGACGGCTTCTACGCCGAGGTGACCCTGGCCTACGACGGTGTCGTCGCCCAACAGGCCAACGGGAAGCCGTTTGCCATTGACTCGCTACGCCCAATTCAGATGTCGAAGTCAGATGCCGTGGATACATTAGCCCGCGAGCGCGATAAGTTTACGACACAGGAGTGGATCGATCTACTCATCCGCTCCATTGGCATTGAGCCCAGTTCACTGAACGAACGCGCCAAGCGTGTCGTGTTGTTGCGTATGGTGCCCTTTGTGGAGCGAAATTACAACTTGGTTGAGCTAGGTCCACGCGGCACCGGCAAGAGCCATTTGTTTCAGCAGATCTCGCCCTATGCGCACTTGATTTCGGGTGGCAAGGCTACCGTAGCGAAAATGTTTGTAAACAATGCAACCGGGCAACGTGGTTTGGTCTGTCAGTACGACGTAGTTTGTTTTGATGAGATTTCGGGAATCTCATTCGATCAGAAGGATGGCGTCAACATCATGAAGGGGTACATGGCGTCGGGCCAATTCAGCCGCGGAAAAGAAAACATTCGTGCTGAAGGCGGAATCGTCATGGTCGGCAATTTTGACGTGGACGTCGAACAGCAGCAGCGTATTGGGCATCTCCTCAGTCCGTTGCCGGCGGAGATGCGGAACGACACAGCATTTATGGATCGTTTGCACGCGTTTGGCCCTGGGTGGGATTTTCCCAAGCTGAATCCATCCGAGCATCTGACCGATCATTTTGGCTTAGTGAGCGACTTCCTGAGCGAATGCTGGAGCAAGCTGCGGTCTAGCAATAGGATGGCAATCATGCAAGGCCGGGTCCATTTGGGAGGTGCGCTAAGCGGCCGCGATATTGAAGCAGTCAATAAGACGGTAAGCGGTTTAATGAAGTTGCTATTCCCGAAAGCAGACTCGCCAGTCTCTGACACAGATTTGGAATGGATCATTCGGCTGGGCTTGGAGTCGCGCCGTCGCGTGAAGGAACAACAGAAACGCTGCTTCAAGAGTGAATTCCGAAATACTCACTTCAGCTATACCTTGGGGCCAGAGGGCGTGGAGCAGTTCGTTTCGACGCCGGAACTCCATAGCGATGAGGCAATTGAGTCCGATCCATTACCGCCGGGTCAAGTTTGGGCTGCGAGCATGGGGACTCCAGAAACCGGCCCTGGTTTGTTCCGGATCGAGGTTAACTCCGGGCCGGGCGGAGGCGTCAAGATACTCAATCAACCAGCAGCGCCTGCATTCCGGGAAAGCGTCAAGATCGGTGAGCAGAATCTTTACGCTCGTGCGAAGGAAGTTGTGGGTGACCGTGATCCCCGCGAACACGAGTTCTCGATTCAGATGCGCGCGATCGATTCTGATAAGTCCGGGAGCGGCCTTGGATTGCCGGTCTTAGTGTCTCTATGCGGTTCCCTGCTCGGCAAGAACACTCGCGGCGGCACAATTATCGTCGGGGCCCTGAACCTGGGGGGGTCGATTGAAGCGATTCCGAACGCCGTCCGCATCGCAGAACTGGCAGTAGACAAGCAGGCTCAAACGCTGTTGATGCCGGTTTCAGTTCGCAGACAACTCAACGACCTCCCAGACGATCTGTGGACTCGCATCAGCATTGAGTTCTACAAAGACGCTGCGGACGCGGTATTCAAGGCATTGGTCGAGTGACTTCAAATGACGACCACCGAAATGACACGGGACATGCTGTTTATTAGGCACGCCAATCCAGAGGACAACGACCTGACTCGCTGGCCGGCGTTGCAATTGGCAAAAGATGGCTATCCCGCCTGGTGCGATTTGACCGAATTGCTTGGGGGCGAGAGATTTTGGGACAACGCCGAGCAGGCCATCAGGACGAGAATCAGAGTTCAACGGCCAAGGCAATCGACGCTGTGGTCAAAGCGGTGGTAAGGCAACTGGAGAAAGAATGGATTTTCTGAAGTGGGAGTAATAGCCTGGCGGACTGCGCTAGCATTGCTTGAGCGCATCATCCCCGCAATATATCTTTCGCGTAGTGAGGTACCCTTGGGAGGCAGCCGATATGGCGAAAATGAAATCCTTGCTCACGCAGTTGAACCTCGGCAATTCTGTCGCAGAATTTGATGAGGCGCTGGATCGCTATTTCGTCGAAACGGAAGCCTTTCGAGGGTTGTCGACTAACCAAGCAGACATCATCGCCGGTGAAAAAGGAACGGGGAAAACGGCGCTATACCGTGTATTCAAGAAGCGGTACACCGCCGTTCCCGAACTCAAGCAGGTTGAGGTTGTTTCGGGATTCAATCCGGCGGGGAACCCAGTATTCCAGCGCCTAGCCCACATGCAGACCTTCACGGAAGGGCAGTACATCACTGTGTGGAAATCGTATTTTCTATCCCTCATCGGTAACTGGATGTTAGAGCTTTACGACTCCGATTGGACCGACAACATGCGGCAGGTGGACGCGTTGCTTAATCGGGTAGGCCTTCGCAGTCAAGACGACTCTGCTGAAACCGTGTTCTCGAAGATTGTTTCCGTTTTCAGCCGATTCGCCAAGCCGAAATCCGCGCAAATGGCTTTCTCATTTTCCGAAGCCGGAATCCCAGTGATAACACCAAAACTTGAGTTCGGTTCAGAGGAGCAGTTGGCCGCTATTCCCGACGTGATAGCGCATGAAGACGGTTTCTCGTTGTTGAATCGCGCGCTTGACGAAGCAGATCTAACGGTTTGGGTGGTCTTAGACAGGCTTGACGAGGCGTTTCAAGGCTTTCCCGCAGTTGAGACAGCTGCCCTCCGGGCTTTGTTTCGTACGTATTTGGATTTGCTGGCATACCCCCGCATCAGGTCAAAACTGTTCGTCCGCAACGATGTTTTCCGAAAGGTTGTTCAAGGGGGCTTCGTTAACCTCACGCACATCAATGCTAGGAAGCTTGAGATCGTGTGGGAAGAAGAGGATCTCTTAAATCTTTTTGCACGACGTGTGCGTGACTCGGAGCAGTTCGTCGAGATGACGGAACTAGCGGGCTTCTGCTTATCTGGTTGCTTCAGCAAGCCCCAATAGGTAGTGTTGAGGGGTGCCCCGACCGTCGTTTCCGAAGACGCTACGCCAATTTCAA
>Ga0209040_10001917_pt1 | contig 16449 bp, 15 predicted proteins | sample BogFormECP12_OM3_FD_188240 | JGI IMG/M metagenome (GOLD analysis project Ga0209040, IMG submission 188240) | Bog forest soil microbial communities from Calvert Island, British Columbia, Canada - ECP12_OM3 (SPAdes) (version 2) | ecosystem: Environmental > Aquatic > Freshwater > Wetlands > Bog ...
GCCGGCAGTCCGCCCGATCCGCTGGGTGCCTTGTTCGGGGGTGTTTTAGTTCACGGTGGTCACGGCGCGCCGGTTCTGGGCATACGCCTCTTCGCTCGACCCGACGACGGCAGGACGTTCCTTGCCGTAGCTGATCGTCGAGATCCGGCCCGCAGGAATGCCCGTCGCAACGAGGACATTCTTGACGGCCTGGGCGCGGCGCTCGCCGAGGGCGAGGTTGTACTCGCGCGTGCCTCGCTCGTCGCAATGTCCTTCGATCGTGACCGTGACATTCGGATAGCGCCGTAACCAATCGGCCTGCCGCGCAAGGATCTGCTGAGCTTCAGGCGTGATGTCGGAGCGGTCGAAAGCGAAGAACACGCGATCGCCGGCGCTCGCTTCCAGATCCTGCTGAGATCCCGGCACGATATTCCCCGAGCCGACGCCGCCGGGTCCGCCGAATGCTCCCGGACCGCCGGGCCCCCCTGGCCCGCCCGGCGGGGTCTCCGGCGCGCTGCTGCAAGCCGCCAGAAACAGCAGGGCGCCCAGAATACCGATTATTCTTGGATACATTTGATTCCCCTCGACTGATGTATGAACCTTACGGGGGCCGAAGAGCGGCAGGATTCCGCCCGTTTCGCGCCAAACCCGCCTCCACGAGCGGGCATATGTGGACCAATGACCTCGCCCGGGCGCTCAGCGCAGCAACGGCGACCAGGCCGGATCGGAAGCATCTTGGGGGGTTATTACCTCGCGCTGATTCGAACCGGTCAAGTCAATAGAGAATAGGCGGGCGGACCCACCGTGCCCTCGTGAATCGGATGGCGACTGGCGGAAATACATCAGCACCCGACCGTTCGGCGCCCAGGTCGGACCTTCCACCAGAAAATCTCGGGTCAAAAGGCGCTCTCCCGAGCCGTCAGGCCGCATGACGCCGATAAAGAACGAGCCGCCTTCGATCTTAGTGAAGGCGATCAGGTCGCCGCGCGGCGACCACACCGGCGTGCCGTATTTGCCCGAACCGAAGCTGATGCGCTTGACGTCGCTTCCGTCCGAATTCATCACGTAAAGCTGTTGCGAACCGCCGCGATCGGAGTTGAAGGCAATCTTGCTGCCATCCGGCGAGAAGCAGGGCGAGGTGTCGATCGCTTGACTATCGGTCAGTCGAACGGGCCGGCGGGTACGCAGATCGAGCGCAAAGAGGTTGCTGACGCCATTCTCGGCACGGCTGAGAACCACCCGATTGCCGTCGGGCGAAAACCGCGGCGCGAAGGTCATTCCGGGGAAGTCGCCGACGACCTCCTGCTGCCCGGTATCGATATTGAACAGATAAACGCGCGGCGTCCCACTGCCGTAGGACAGGTAGGTAATCTCTTGTGCCGTCGGCGAAAAACGCGGCGTCAGCACCAGCGCCCGGCCGTCCGTCAGGAAGCGGTTGTTGGCCCCGTCCTGGTCCATGATCGCGAGGCGTTTCACCCGCTTGTCCGACGGGCCCGATTCCGAGACGTAGACGATGCGGGTGTCGAAATAACCTTCTTCGCCGGTGATTCGCTTGTAGATCTCATCGGCAATGATGTGAGCGATGCGCCGCCAGTTCTGCTGGGTGGTCGTGTAGCCGAAACCGGTTAGCTGCTGCTCGGCGAACACGTCCCATAGGCGGAACTCGACTCGGAACCGCCCGTCGCCCTGCGTCTTGACCGAGCCAGTGACCAGCGCCTGAGCATTGATCTGGCGCCAGTCGGGGAATCGGGGTTGTGGGTCGCCCAGCGAAGCGTTCTGGATGAAGCTGCGCGGGTCGATCGGACGAAACAGCCCCGAGCGCTCTAGATCGGCCGAGACGACGCCAGCAATGTCGCGTCCCGCCTGGGTCTCATTGGCGGCGTCGCCAGGGAAGGCAGGGATTGCGATCGGCATCGGCTCGACCCTGCCGCTGGTGATGTCGATGCGCAATTCGGCCCGCACAGAGGCGCCGGAATACGGCAGCATGATCAGCGCCGCAAGAACCGCACCGGCGAATATTCGGCAGCTTCTCTTCATAAGATATCCCTTGGGCTGAAGTCGACGACGAGGTCCTTCCAGATCGCGTATTTTTCGGCGGGCAGGTGCAGCGGCCGGCATTGCGGGTTGAAAAAGGCGCGCCTCGCGCTTTCGGCTGCCGCGCGGTAGGAGGGGTCGCCGAGGCGGCCCTGATCGACGATCGTCGCCTGCCGGACCGTGCCGTCAGGATCGACAACAACCTTGATCTCGACGACGAGATCCTTTGCGTCGCGGGCGCCGGCCGGCACGTTCCAGCAGCGAGCGATCTGGTGGCGGACCATATCGAGCTCGCTGGCGGTGAGTTGGCTTCCCAATGGAGCCTTGGGCTGCGAGGACGCCCGTGCGGAGGCCACCCGCGGGTTCTGTGGCGCGGCATCGGACGCCGCGGCATGCAACGGCGCCAAATTCTTCAGTAGCGCATCGAATTGCCGGGGGTCGTATTTCTTCTCCTCCGGCTTTTTCTCCTCCGGCTTTTTTTCTTCCGGTTTGGGTTCCACTTTGGCCAACTGGCGCGGCGGCTCCGGCTTTTCTCTGGGCTTCGGGGTCTCGATCTTTTCGACCGGCTTGGCTTCGGGTTTGGGCTCAGGCGGCTGTGGCGGGGCCGGCGGAATCGGCTTGGGTTCCGCCGGCACCGGCTGCTCGGGCGCAGGTGAAACGGCCGCCGCAGAAGGCGGGACGGGAGCCGGTCTCGGCGGCTCGGGTTTGGGCTGCGGCTTTGGCGCGGGTGCCTCGACCTCCGGCACCTCCGGTTTGGCGTCCTGTCGCGGCGGGTTCGGGTTCGGGCGGGTCGCTCGGGTCTCCGGTGCTATCGTGACGAGCTGAACGGCTATCGGCATCTCTTCCACCGGCGGCGGGTCGAAGAGCTTCGGCAGGCCGAGAATTAAGACGCCGCCGAGCACGATATGCAGCGCTGCCGACAATGCGATGCCACGCGAGCCGATGCCCGCGGGCACTTCTTCGGGGACCTCGGCGGCTCCGATCGGTGCGGGTTCTGCAAGCGCCAGGCTCATCGGCGGGAAGGACGCGGCCGTGCTCAGCGCTTGACCGCGCGTGCCGAGCGGTCGGATGATGTTCCACCGGAAGCCGTCTTGCCGGACGCTCCTTTCGGTGCTTCAGCAATCAGCGATACCTTGTGGAAGCCAGCGGCGCCGACGAGGCTCATCACCTCGACTACCCGGCCGTAATTTATCGCCTTGTCGCCGCGGACGTAGAGCGGCGCATCGGAATTGTTTGCGGTGATCGCCTGCAGACGCGGGACCAGTGAATCAGTCGGGACCTCCGTCTCCTGAATGAAGATGCGTCCTTCGCCATTGATCGTGATGACGAGGGGTTCCTTCGGCTCGGTGATCGGCGGCGCCTGGGTCTGCGGCAGATCGACCGGCACTCCGACCGTCAGCAGCGGCGCCGCCACCATGAAGACGACGAGCAGGACCAGCATGACGTCGACCAGCGGCGTCACGTTGATTTCCGACATCGGCCGATAGCGCCCGGCCAGGCGATGGCCGTTGCCGCCGAGACCCGGGACCGCCATCGTCACGGCCGCTCGTCGAGTTGGCGCGACAGGATCGCGCTGAATTCGCTGGCAAAGGCTTCCAGCCGGCCGGCGTAACGCCCGAAATCGGTAGCCAGCTTATTGTAGGCGATGACTGCCGGTATCGCAGCGACGAGCCCGAGCGCCGTTGCGAACAGCGATTCGGCAATGCCGGGCGCGACAACGGCGAGACTGGTGTTCTTCGAGGCGGCGATCGACTGGAAGCTGTCCATTATGCCCCAAACCGTGCCGAACAGGCCGACAAACGGCGCGGTCGAGCCGACCGTCGCCAGGAAGGCCATGAACCGCTCGACCCGTTCCATCTCGCGGCCGACTGTCACGCTCATCACCCGCTCAATGCGCTGCTGCAGGCTGGCTCGCATGCCGGGCGTGCCCAGCAGGTTTTTCGCTGCGCTGCGCCGCCACTCCCGCATCGCCGCAGAGAATACCGCGGTCATCGGATCAGGCGGGCGCTGGCCGACCCGCTCATAGAGGTCGTCGAGCGAGCCGCCCGACCAAAACGTCTCCTCAAAGCTCGATGCCGCGTTCCGTAAGCGGCGAATCCGGAGCGCCTTATCGAAGATGACCGCCCAAGACCAGAACGAGGCGAATAACAGGATCAGCATCACCAATTTGACTATGGCATCGGATTGCAAGAACAGCCCGATGATCGAGAGGTCATGTGAAATCGAGCCGGCGAGCGGCAGAGTATCGATGGCGTTAGGCTGCATTGATGTCGGCCCTTTATAGCGTCTTTTGGACGATTGTTGGGGTCAGCGTGGGTCTTCAGGGTCGCATGGCAAGGACGTGAGAAAGTCGAGCTGGGCCGGCAGGCTCGCCGGCATCGGCAGGTCGAGATGCCGGAATGCGACCCGGGTCAGCATGCGGCCGCGCGGCGTGCGCTGCACGAAGCCCTCCTGGAGCAGGTACGGCTCGATGACCTCTTCGACGACGTCGCGCTCGTCGCCGAGCGCCGCCGCGATCGTCTCGACCCCGACCGGACCGCCCGCATAGTTTTCGGCAATGCAGCGCAGGTAGCGCCGGTCCATGCCGTCGAGACCGCGCGCATCGACGTCGAGCCGCTGCAGCGCCGCGTCGGCGGCAGCGGCGTCGACGCTGGACAGACCATCGATTGCGGCAAAGTCGCGGACTCGGCGCAACAGGCGTATCGCCACGCGCGGGGTGCCGCGTGATCTGCGCGCGATCTCCGCGGCGCCGTTGGGGCGCAAATCGATGCCGAGCACTCCGGCCGCCCGGCTGACGATCATCCCGAGCTCCGCCGGCTCGTAGAATACGAGACGCAGCGGAATGCCGAAACGCTCGCGCAGCGGCCGGGTGATCAGACCCGAACGCGTTGTCGCGCCGATCAAGGTGAAGGGCGCGAGGCGGTAGCGAATCGATCGCGCTCCGGGCCCCTGACCGATGATCAGATCGATCTGGTAATCCTCCATCGCCGGGTAGAGGTACTCCTCAGCCGCTGGCGGCAGACGATGGATCTCGTCGATGAACAGCACCTCGCGCGGGGCTAGCTTGCTGAGCATGGCGACAAGATCGGCGGCGCGCTGAATTACCGGGCCCGCGGTGGCATGGAAGTCGACGCCCATTTCGCGGGCGACGATCTGCGCGAGCGTCGTTTTTCCGAGCCCGGGGGGACCAAAGAACAGGATGTGGTCGAGCGCCTCACCACGGCCCTTCGCCGCCTCGATAAAGACGCGAAGGTTGTCGCGCAGCTGATGCTGACCGACGAATTCATCGAGGGTTGCCGGCCGGACCGAGCTTTCGGCTGCGTCTTGCTCGGCTTGCTGCGGGGCGACGACACGCGGTGCGGCGTCGTTCATCGCGCCAGCTCCTCCAGGCCCGCTTTGATCAGCACATCGGCGCCCGCCTCACTCCCGAGCCGACGGGCCGCCGCGGCGATTGCGCCCAGCGCCTCGGTGCGACCCACCCCGAGGTTCTCGAGCGCCGAGATCGCGTCGGCGGTGGCTCCCCGGCGGTTTATCGGCTCAATGGGCAGCGCCGCCGACGGCGCCGATGCCGGGGTTGCGATGTTGCCGATCTTGTCCCGCAATTCATTGACGATGCGGGCGGCGAGCCGCGGCCCGACCCCCTCGGCCCGCGCCAGGGCCGGCTTGTCCTGAGCCAAAATCGCGAGCCCAAGCGTCTCCGGCGCCACCGCCGAGAGAATCGAGAGGGCCAGTCGTGCGCCGACGCCCTGCACCGTCGTCAACAGGCGAAACCAATCGCGTTCGGCGGCGTCGATGAACCCATAGAGGTGAATGTGGTCTTCGCGGACATGCGTCTCGATCAGCAGCCGCGCCGGCGAGCCCGGGGGCGGCAAGCGGCCGATCGTCCGCGTCGAGCAGAAGGCGAGGTAGCCGACGCCGCCCACGTCGATGATCGCCGCGTCCGGTTCGATCTGCTCGACGACGCCGGCAAGCTTGGCGATCATGCGCCTACGCCCAAGAGCCGCCGGGTCGCGGCGTGATGCGCGTGGCAGATCGCCACGGCGAGCGCATCGGCCGCGTCGGGCTCGCCGCCGTCGCAGCCGGGCAGCAGCCGACGGACCATCAATTGCACCTGCGACTTCTCGGCGTGACCGGCGCCGACCACTGCCTTTTTGATGAAATTCGCCGAATATTCGGCGACCGGCAGCCCGCATTCGGCCGGGGCGAGCAGCACCACCCCTCGAGCGACACCGAGCCGCAAAGTCGACGATGGGTTGCGGTTGACAAAGGTTTCTTCGACCGCCGCCTCGTTCGGACGAAAACGCTCGACCACGGCAGTGATCTGCCGGAACAGCGAAACGAGCCGTGTCGCCAGTGGCTGGTCGGTGGCGGCATGGATCACGCCGTCAGCGACGTGGGTCAGGCGGTTGCCGGCCACATCGATGACCCCCCACCCGGTGTGCCGCAGCCCCGGATCGAGCCCCAAGACCCGCATTTCGGGTTCCCTGCCGGCCTGCGGCGGGATCAGGCGCCGAGACGCGTCATCACGTCTTCGGCCACTTCGAAATTGGCGTAGACGTTCTGGACATCGTCGCTGTCCTCGAGCGCCTCGAGCAGCTTGAACAGATTTGGCGCGGTTTCCTCGCCGATTTCAGAAGCGGTCCTCGGACGCCAGACGAGCCGCGACGAGTTGGCTTGGCCGAATCGGTTCTCGAGCGCATCGCGCACCGCATTCAAATTCTCCGGCGCGCAGGTCACCGAGTGCTGCTCGGCATCGCTTTCGATATCCTTTGCCCCGGCTTCGATCGCCGCTTCGAACATGTCGTCTGCGCTGGCCGTGGCCGCCGGATAGGAGATCTCGCCGACCCGGTCGAACATAAAGCTGACGCTGTTGGTTTCCCCCAATGCTCCCCCTGACTTCGTAAACGCGGCGCGCACCTCGCTCGCCGTACGGTTGCGATTATCGGTCAGCGCCTCGACGATGACCGCGACCCCACCCGGTCCATAGCCCTCGTATCGCACTTCCTCGTAGGCGTCGTCCGCGCTGCCCCCTGCTCCCCGTTTGATCGCGCGCTCGACCGTGTCCTTCGGCATATTAGCCTGGCGGGCGGCGAGAACGGCCGCGCGCAGCCGCGGGTTGGCCGCCGCGTCGGGCAGGCCTGTGCGAGCGGCGGTCGTGAGTTCCCGGATGATCTTGGTGAAGACCTTGGCGCGCTTTTTGTCCTGCGCGCCCTTCCGGTACATGATGTTTTTGAATTGCGAATGGCCAGCCATCGATCTCCGCGCCGCTCTCCGTCGGCATCAGGGCCGGAAATGCTCGGCCCGGGGTGGCTAACAACCCAATATGGCAGGATTGGGGCGCCTCCGGATGCCGCCAGAGCCCCTCTCCGCCCTTCAGGGGGGGAGGGAATTTCACTCGTTCCCCCAAGCGAGCGAAGGCGTCAGCGCCGCGGCAGGTGCGGTGTGAGACGGCCGCCGATTCGCACGGGCTCGACCGTCCGGGCGAGGCCGGTGCGATCGTCGGTCCCGAGCAGAATCCCGCACAATGTCGCCTCGCCCTCGGCGACCTGCGGGCGCTCGCCCGGCATCTTGGTGACGAAGCGCAGCACTGCCGGCGCCTTCTGCATCCCGATCACGGAATCGTAGTCGCCGCACATTCCCGCGTCGGTCTGGTAGGCGGTGCCGCCCGGAAAGATCTGGTTGTCGGCGGTCGGCACGTGACAGTGCGACCCGAACACGGCCGAGACACGGCCATCGGCGAAATGACCGAGCGCCATCTTCTCGCTCGACGCCTCGGCGTGAAAATCGACGACGATCGCCGCCGCATCGACGCCGAGCCGATATTCTCCGAGAAGCTCTTCGAGCCGGGCGAACGGATCGTCGAGCGCGTCCATGAAGAGCCGGCCCATCAAATTTACGACAAGCACGCTCTGCCCTCCGACCGGATGGAGCCGCCATCCGGCACCGGGGGTGCCCTTCGGGAAGTTAGCCGGGCGCAGGACCCGCGGATCGCGGTCGATATAGGGGATGATCTCGCGCTGGTCCCAGACGTGATTGCCGGTGGTCAGGACATCGACCTCGGAATCGTAAAATTCGCCGCACAGGCGTTCGGTCAGGCCGCGGCCCGCCGCCGCGTTCTCCGCATTGACCACGACCAGATCGATCGAGAATTGACGGCGCAAAACCGGCACGTGCTTTTTGATCGCCTCACGGCCGGGCCGCCCCACCACGTCTCCACAAAACAGGATGTTCACACGGCGTCCCGGGTGGGAGAGGAGCTGCGGAGTGGAGCCGGCTCGGCCGTCGGCGTGCAACTCCTCCGTGGCCCGCCGTAGCAGGTGGGTGGCCATGTGTCGAAGCCACGACTTCGACAGGGACGGCCCCCAAGAGGTAGGAATCGGCCCCGGGGCAACATGCGGCCTAACGCACCGCCCAGCCCCACTCCGCAGCGGCAAACCTAGGGTGTCTGCAGTCGTGCCGCAATAGCCTCGACCCGCTTTGCTGTTTCGACTCTTCCGTTTGACGTGGCATCCGCGCGATTGCGTTCCCGCTCGATCGCGTCGTTCGCGTCTGAGAGTTCGTCGGCGATGACAAGGGCGGCGAGCAGCAACAGCCGGGCCTCGCCGACCTGACCGACGCTTGCAACAAACTCGCCGACCTTCGCGTCGACATATTGCGCGAGACGGCGGATACGGGTTTCCTGCCCGTCGTCACAGGTGATCGTGTACGAGCGGCCGTTCACCGGCACACTGACTTGGCCCATATCAGCCCCCCTGCCGCGCCTGTCAGATGCCGCCGAAAATCAGCGAACTTTCTCGAATTTGCGGAAGCAGCGCAAATTCTCCGGCCTCGGCTCGCCCGGGAAGGCGCCCGGCCACAATGTCCAGGAGACTTCGCCGACGTAGAGGTCGCCGCGTGAATCCGCGCACATGCCGTGCGGTCCGATGAACCCGGTCGGTCCGAGGCTCGCATGCGGGTCGCCAAACCGGCTCAAGAGCTTGCCCTGATGGTCGACGATGCTGACCCGCGGCCCGAGGTTCGGGCTTTTCAGGTTGACCGACATCGACGGACCGAGCTCGCCGATATAGCAGACCGGATGGCGGGTGTAGTCCATGTAAAGCCCGCACGGGCGGTGCAGATTATTCCACTGCGTCTCGTACTTGCCGCTGCTATCGAACACCTGGACGCGGTGGTTCTCGCGGTCGGCGACGTAGACCCAGCCCTCGGCGTCGGTGCAGATGTTGTGCACGATGTTGAACTCGCCCGGGCCGGTGCCGGGCTCGCCCCACGACATCAGCAATTTGCCGTCGGGCGAATATTTGTGCACCTTGGCATTGCCGTAGCCGTCGGAGACGTAGATCTCGCCCTTCGGCGACAGTGCAGTGTGGGTACAGCGGTGGAACGGCTCGCCGCTCATATACGGGGCCGGCTCGCCGGGGACGCCGATCTCGAGCAGCAGCTTGCCGTCGAGCGAGCATTTGCGCACGAAATGCCCGCCATCGTCGGTCAGGTAAATCGAGTCATCCGGCCCCATATGGACGCCGTGGGCCCTGGGGTACTGACCCTCGCCCCAGGAGCGCAGGAAGTTTCCGTCGCGGTCGAACACCATGATCGGGTGCTCGCCGCGGTTGAAAGCGTAGACGTTGTCCTTCTTGTCGACCCCGACCGCGGCGACTTCCTTGAATGACCAGCCGTCCGGCAGCTTTGCCCAGCTCTCGATGATGCGATACTTGAAATCGCCGGTTCCTACGATCTCTGACATTTCGATCCTCCCTCAATGCACCCGCTCGTATTTCTGCAGCGAGCGGATGTAAGCCGGCCGCGGCGTATCCGGATAGAATTGCGGCCACTGCGTCCACGATACCTCGCCGACATAAAGATCGCCGCGCGAGTCGACGCTAAGACCGTGCGGGCCGAGGAAGGCGGTCGGCGCGGTGCCGGCGTGCATGTCGCCGAAGCGCGACAGCAGCTTGCCCTGGTGGTCGACAATGCTGACGCGCGGGCCGAGGTTCGGGCTGTTGCGGTTGACCGGCTGCACCGGGCCGAGCTCGCCGATATAGCAGACCGGATGGCGGGTGTAGTCCATATAGAGCCCGCAGGGGCGATGCAGATTGTTCCACTGCGTCTCGTATTTGCCGTTGCCGTCGAACACCTGGACGCGGTGGTTCTCGCGGTCGGCGACATAGACCCAGCCCTCGGCGTCGGTGCAGATGTTGTGCACGATGTTGAACTCGCCGGGGTTGGTGCCGGGGCCGCCCCACGACATCAGCAATTTGCCGTTCGGGGAGTATTTGTGCACCTTGGCATTGCCGTACCCGTCCGAGACGTAGATCTCCCCTTTCGGCGACAATGCGGTGTGGGTGCAGCGGTGGAAGGGCTCGCCGCTCATATAGGGGCTAGGCTTCCCGGGAACACCGAGCTCGAGCAGGACTTTGCCGTCGAGCGCGCATTTGCGCACGAAATGGCCGCCGTCGTCGGTCAGATAGATCGAATCGTCCGGTCCCATATGGACGCCGTGGGCCCTGGGGTACTGACCCTCGCCCCAGGACCGCAGAAAATTTCCGTCGCGATCGAACACCATTACCGGGTTCTCGCCGCGGTTGAATACGTAGACGTTGTCCTTCGCGTCGACCCCGACCGCACCGACCTCCTTGAACGACCACCCCTCGGGAAGCTTCGCCCAATCCTCGACAATGCGATATTTGAAGTCGCCAGTGCCAACGATGATCGCCATGTCGGGTTCTCCCTTGATACGCCGAGGCGCAAATTATCGAAGCAACCGGCTCGAAACAATCCTCCTCCGCCCTCTATCGTGAGGGACGTTTCAAGAGGTCTTTTCGCTCAATCTTGAAATTTGGGTCGATCAGCTGGGAGCCACGGCAGTGCTGATGGCGCCAATCGCGCTGAGCATCGCCGGCGATCTCGGCGCCTCCCCCCACAACACTCCGGCTCTGGGGCCAGCTCAATATCGTTTCGGCGATTTTGTGAAGCTCGGCGTGGCCGTTCACCCTGTTGATCGTCACGCGGGCCCATAAGGAAGCCCAAGCAATTCCCAGGCGAGAAAGAGCACGATCCACACGACCGAGATCGCAAACCCATAAGGCAGCATCATCGCCACGACCGTGCCGACGCCTGCGTCTTTCTGATAGCGCTGAGCGAACACAACGATCAGCGCAAAATAAGGCATCAGCGGTGAGACGCCATTGGGCGGCGAATCGCCTACCCGGTAAGCCGCCAGCACGACTTCGGGCGCAATCCCCAGCTTCATGAACAGCGGCACAAAGATCGGCGCGAATATCGCCCATTTCGGGATGGCGCCGACAATCAAGACACCGACGGCGCCGGTAATCGTGATAAACCCCAACAATAGTGGGATGGTTCCAAGATTCGCATGTTCGAGCGCATCGCCCAAATCGACGGCCACGATCGTCGCGATGTTGCTGTAGTTGAAATAGGCGAGAAATTGACTGATGACAAACAGCAGAAAAATGAGGCCGCTGAGCCCGGCAAAGGTTTTGGTGACAGCATTTATGCCGTCCACCATATTGGTGATCGTTTTTGCGCCGATGCCATACCCGATACCGACCGCCAAGAACACCAGCATGATCAGCACGATCAGGCTGTTCATAAACGGCGTGTTGCCGACGATCGAGCCGGTCTGCGGATCCCGCAGCGGGGCTGCAGCCGGAAACGTCAACAGCGCGATGACAACGAGGCTCGCAATCAGCGCATAAAGCGCAAACCTCAGCCCTCTCGCCTCCTCCGGAGACACCTCGTCGCTGCTCTCGGCGGCGACCTCTCCCCGATATTCGCCGAGCCGGGGCTCGACGACCCTGTCCGTGACCAAGGTGCACACCACGATCAGCGCCAGGCTCGAAACGACCGCGAAATAGAAATTCGCGGTCAAGGCGATCGAGCGCGTCGGATTGAGCAGGTGGATTGCGTCGTTGGCGATTTCCGTCAGGATGCCGTCGATCGGCGTGATCAGAAAATTCACGCCGAATACACCGGCAACTCCGGCAAATGCTGCAGCCAGACCGGCCAGCGGGTGTCGGCCGAGGCTGAGGAAGGCGGCGGCGCCGAGCGGGATCAAGACCAGGTAGCCGGCATCGGAGGCGACGCTCGACACGACCCCTAGAGTCACCAAAATCCAGGTGACAGCCTTGCGCGGCGTGACCTGAACGATCTTTTTGATAAGGGCGGTCATCAGACCCGCCTGTTCCGCCAGACCGACGCCGACCATGACCACGAAAATGATCGCGACAGGGCCGAAATTTGCGAAATTCCGCACCATCGAGGTCAGGATGAAGCGGATGCCATCGGCGCTCAGCAGGCTGTTTACCGTCGCAGTCGCTGTTTCGACCTTATGAGTTTGCGGATTGACTACCTCATAGGTGACAGTTGTTCCCAACAAATAGAGCAGATGCGATAATAAAATAACCAGGCCCGCCAGAATAAAGAATATCACGGCCGGGTGGGGAACCTTGTTCCCCACCCTTTCGACGCCATCGAGCAATTTCTGCAAAAACGTCTTTGGCGCTGCGGCCGTCTCGGCGATGGAGCTGATACTTCTGTGCTCACCCATGGTCCGAGTCCTTTCAATAAGTATTCGATCCGAGACGTGGAATTGCAGGAGCGAAACTGGACCGAGTTGGCATTTGAACGTTTAGACAGGGAAGCGCCGATCGCAGCAACTGCCGCGCTCTAATCTGCCTCTGCCTCTCTAGGTTGCTTTCGACTTCCGGGTGCCTCGCTGCCGACGTAGCCCGGCAGCCCGCCGGCGGGAAAAATCGCGACCAACGCGAGGCCGGTCAATGCAAGAAAGCAGATCCTGAGCGCGCGGCTGCGACCTTCGGTGTTGATGCGCACCGCCTCGGTCACTTGTTCGGGCGCGGCGGTCGTCTCCTCCAGCACCGCCAGCAAATGGTCGTTGCTCACGAAGACGATGTCGTCGAGATTAACCTGCGCCTTGAGGTCCTTTGAGATGACCGGGTTGTCGGCCAGGTCCCGCGTTACGCTTACGCTCAGCACGCCGATCAACAGCGCACCGGCGATCGCGGTGCCGACAGCCCCGGCGAGGTTGTTGGCCGTGCCGCGCAGCGAGGCCACATCGCCGGCCAAATCCTCGGGCGAAGCGGCGGCCAGAACGTTGAACACAGTCGTTACCAGCGCCCCTTGTCCGAGACCAAGCACGATTAGCCCGAAGGTTACCATGAAGGTTTCCCACTCGTTCCAGACGACTACTCCCAATGATGCAAGCGCGGCGGCCACCATCACAAAGGCGGATCGTGCGACGAGGCGCGAGCTCAGCCGGTCGAGAAGACGCGAGACCAGAACCGCCGCGACAAAGATCGACAGCGAATACGGGATGATCGCCAGCGCCGTCTCAAGGCTGCTGCGGCCCTGGACAATCTCAATATAGAGCGGGATCAGGAAGCTGACAGCCGAACCGAGCACGACAATCATGAACATCGTGAATACCGCAGAGCGCTGCTGGGGCCTCTCGATCACCTGCGGCGCCATCAGCGGCGTTCTCTGCGCGGCGCGACGTCTTCTCGACCAGACAAAGAAAGCCTGACCGAGCACAATACCGACGACGATCATGACCGGTGCCGGCGACAATCCGAGGACACCGAACGGCGCAGTCGGCTCGGCCAGCAGCACCCCCCACCTATTGATGCTGTTGAAGCCAATGCTGATCAGAGGGATGCACAAAGACACCAGGCCGAAGCCGACCCAGTCGATCCTCAGGTCGCGCTGGCTTTCGACCGGGTTCAATTGCTTGCTGAGGACAAAGACGCACGCGGCAAGGATGACGAGCAGCGCAAACGGGTAGCGCCAGCCTATCCATGTGCCGAGGGAACCCGCGACCAGAAATGCCACGACGCCGCCCATGGCCTCTGACGCGCCCAGCCAACCCAGGGCTTGCGCCTGCTGCCGGCCCCGGTAATTGGCAGCGATCATCATGACCAGTGTCGGGATCAATCCGGCCGACGCGGCGCCGGCCAAGGCCTGAGCTATAATCATCACCGTCGCGTTCGGGCTCAGAGCCATGATCGCCATCGCGCCGCCGAACAGGACTACCGTCGCTTGAAATACCGACCGTGCGCCGAACAGCGCGCCGATCTTGGCGCCAAGCATGACGAGACCGGCGACCATCAGCGAGTGGATGACGATCGCCGTCCCTACCGTGGTCGGGGACGTGCTGAAGCTGGCGACAATTCCGCCGACAGAGACTCGCAGGGCATTGATGTTGAAGGACATCAGGATCTGGGCCATCGCGACGACAATCATCGGCAGCCAGGAAGTCCGCAGCTCGGGCTTATGGCCGGTGATCGAAACAGCGTCAGTCGTCAGTTCCGTTGCTCCCGAGAACTGGTGGGCGGCCGACTGGGCGCCATTCGTGAGATCCGCCCTGACCTGGGGGAGCACAGGCGCGATTACTGGTAGTGCGCGAAAGCGGCGTCGACCGCGCCGCGGTCTGCTTTGGCGCGCAGAACAAAGCCCAGCAGCAGACGAGCTTTGAGGCCGGAGAGGTAGCCGGCGGAATCAGATTGCGGATAAGCAGATCGATCTCGGATCCCAGATAACCATAGGTGCGGGTTAACACCGGACCATTGCCCGCGACGCCAGCACAACGGGAATCTTGACGGCGAGGTCGCCGAGGATCGGCGCGGCGTCAGCTGGCACATGCCCCGCGCCCATTCATTCGACGACAACCCCTGAATAACCGAGACCAGGCAAGGCGCCTAGCATTCCCCCGTCGTCGCCCATTGCCCATTTGATCAGAGCGACCGGCGCCGGGGGACCGTCGGCGTACGGCAGGGTCGGCGATCGCGACACACGGACAAAGAAACGCGGCCGGCTCTCGACGACGGCGCCAAGCGGACCCACTAGCGGCGACGAGAAGGCCGAAGGCAAGGTGGTATGAGATTTCTGCACAAAGCGCGCCGCGTGAGTGTTAAAAGAGATTGTTTGGCTCGACGACTATCACGTCAGGATCCGCGAGACGCTGACCCCGCTCGTCGACCCCGAAACGGCCACTGGCTCGCCACTGCGACGGCACCGATCCGGAGCGGCTGACGAAATTCGCTAACACCTCCTCTCCTGTGCATGATGGTCCGCCAGGACCAGCGCGATGACGACCGAGATGCGCTTGCCGGTTGGGATGTGCAGGAATTCATTGGGACCATGCGCATTTGAGTGCGGGCCGAGCACACCGGTGACGACGAACTCCGCTTTCGGGAACTTCTCTCCGAGCATTGCCATGAACGGAATGGTGCCGCCTTCGCCCATAAAAGCCGGCGGCGCCCCGAAGGCAGTCACAGAGGCATGTGCCAGCGACTGCTCGAGCCAAGGCGACAAGGCGGGGGCGTGCCATCCGATGGCATTCGACCCTGGCTCGTAAGCGACCCTCGCCCCATAGGGCGGGTCTTTCTCCAGCAGCATGCGAACAGTATTGCCAGCTGCCGCCGCATCGAGGGTCGGCGGCAGGCGCAGGCTCAGCTTTGCGACCGTCGAGGGCAGCAGCACATTGCCGGCATCGGTCGGGGCGGGCAGCCCATCGATGCCGGTGATCGCCAGTTGCGGGCGCCACGTGCGATTGAGCACGAGCTCGGTCAGGTCGCTGCTCATCGGCGACATACCGGTCTTTAGTGGAAACTTGGTGTACACCGCGTCGCCCAGCGCCGCCGAGGCGCGCCGGGCCTGGGCCACCCGCTCGGGCGGTACCTGAACGTATAGCTCCGAGGGGCGAATGGTCCCCGTCTCCTCGTCTTCGAGGCGCGACAAGAGGCGGCGCAGAATCCGAAAGCTGGAAGGAACAATACCGGAGGCGTCGCCCGAATGGACACCCTCGTCGAGAACCTCGACGGTCAATGTGCCCGATGCCATACCTCGCAGCGAGGTGGTCATCCAGAGTTGATCGTAATTGCCGCATCCGGAATCGAGACAGACGACCAGCGACGGGCTGCCGATCCTTTGGGCGAGATGATCGACGTAATAGGGCAGGTCGTAGCTGCCGGATTCCTCGCAGGCCTCGATCAGGATGACGGAACGGGCATGCGGCACCCCTTGCTCCTTCAACGCCATCAGCGCGCTCAGCGCGCCGAACATCGCATATCCGTCATCGGCCCCGCCGCGGCCGTATAGCTTGTCGCCTTCGAGGCGCGGGATCCAGGGGCCGTATCCCTGCGTCCACCCGACCATCTCCGGCTGCTTGTCGAGATGGCCGTAGAGCAGCACAGTGTCCTCTCCTTCGCCGGGGACCTCGATGAGGATGACCGGAGTGCGCCCGGGCAGCCTGACGATTTCGAGGCTGGCACCCTGCAGAGAAGGGAGCTTCGCCCGCGCCCAGCACTCGAACAGCGCGACGGCCTCATCCATATAGCCGTGCGCCGCCCAATCGGGGTCGAAAGCCGGCGACTTGTTGGGGATCTTGATATATTCGACCAAGGT
>Ga0209040_10001918_pt1 | contig 16449 bp, 12 predicted proteins | sample BogFormECP12_OM3_FD_188240 | JGI IMG/M metagenome (GOLD analysis project Ga0209040, IMG submission 188240) | Bog forest soil microbial communities from Calvert Island, British Columbia, Canada - ECP12_OM3 (SPAdes) (version 2) | ecosystem: Environmental > Aquatic > Freshwater > Wetlands > Bog ...
GTAGTCAAGCTGCCGCCGTATCGGTGTCTGGCGGAAGTTCTTGGCGTATCCCAGGAAGGCAAAGTGACTCTCGCCGAGGAATGCCGGGACCACGCCCGCCACCAGCAGCAGCAGAAGCCACGGCGAGAAAAGCACAATGGAGACGGAAAGTGAGATCGTGGTAATGACCTGCTGCACCAGACGGCCGATTGCCTGAATCATTCCCAGACGATCCGTGGCCTGAACTCGTGCCCGCTCCATGCGGTCATAGAATTCAGGATTTTCGTAGGCCACAAGATCGAGCTCGGCAGCATGTTTCATGACCAGGACGCTGACGTGCCGGGTGTACTTGTCGGCGAGCAAGGCGTCCAGGAAATCGAGGCCGCGGGTCAGGATACTGCCGAGAAGCGCGCAGCAGAATTCCGCTGCGACCAGCCACCACAACCGCGCCGGCACTGGCTGGTGCGTAGCCAGAGTATGCACGATGCCATCAATAATAAGTTTTGTGATCCACAGCAGGACGACAGGCAATAACGAGACGACCACGCGAAGCGCCAGGTTGGCGGAAACCACGACCCGCCCGGACTCCCAGACGATGCGCAGAACAGCGGGGACATTGCGGAGCGCGGAGAAGCGCTCTGTCCATCCGCTCCAGAAATCAGGTTTCTTTGTCATCGTCATGGTCGCATCCTCACGGGTCCTCTTGCCCGGGACTTTCAGTGAAAAGCGAACGACGAAATGCAAGCCTCTGGAAAGCTGCGCCAGACCCGTGGTGGCCGTTGTATTGAGTGTATGCTAACGAATTCAGGCCAAGCAAGGTCAGCTCCCTCGAGCATGTCTTGGATGAAGTCGATACGCGCTTGGTTGGACATCGGGAGAAGATAAGGTATTGGCGCAAATCCGCTACTGTGCGTCGATTTTGTAGTATTTTTTGAAGCCCGCTCGCTGCATCCCGCGCTGAGCTTCGGGGGCCTTCATGAATGTGTCCCAGACAAATCCTGTCCGCAGATTCTCCGCCATGAGCATGGTGATCCCGGTATCAATCCCGATCACATCTGGGTCGTACCAGTTCTTCAGAGGATTGAAAGCATTTACAAATCCGTATTTGTTCCAGGCCGAGCCATAGCGGTTGCGAATCGCTTTCAATACCCGCAAGGTGGCCTGGGGCAGGAAGGGCAACGACCCACCGGCCGCGCTGGGTACAACGGTGCCGTCGATGGGGCCCATGGCCGGCGGACCACCCCAAATGACATAACCCTGGTCCGAATCCGAAGCCGTTACCCCCCACAAGTCTTCACTGTAGTCAGGAAGCTCCTTCCCCAGTTCCAGACAGAAGCGCCGGTGCACTTCAGTGGCGGTTACGGAATTCTGGAAATAATCGGCGTACTTGTCGCGTTTTCCGCGAAAATCGAACCAGGCTTGCGAGTACTGATGCACAAAGAGAGGCGCGAAAGAGCCGATGTAGCGCAGCCCCTCGTATTCAAAAGTGAGGCGTTTCCATGCGTTCCAGGCTTCTTCCTTCAAAGGATGAGCCGAAGATCCCAGGCCGAGCAGATACATCATCATCAGTTCGCTGTAGTAATCCCATCGCGAGGATAGAAAACCGAATTCAGGAGTCCAGCCATGAGGCAGCAGCGAGGTATCTTCCGACAGCCAGGTCCAGTCCACACGATTGAAGATTAACTCGGCCAACTCAGTGATGCCGGCATGCCGGAAATGCTCGCGGCAGGTCAGGACTCCGCAAAGTAAAATCGCAGTGTCAACCGAAGACACTTCAGAATCCCACACCCTCTCTCCGGTATTGATGTTTGCGAAGTGATAGAAAAAACCGCGGTGCTGGGGCAACTTCTTCCACAGGAAGCGAAGCCCGGCAACCGCCCTTTCCATCGCGGCATCCCTAGGTATGAAACCGCGCCGATCTCCAATGCAAAGCGCCGTGAGGCCAAAACCAGTGGCCGCAATGCTGGCCACGATTCCCTGGTCGTCGACGTGGACGTCGCAACGGTCCTTAACCATCCCCGTCTTAGGGCTGGCCTGTTCCCAGAAATAAAGGAAATTGGCGTGTTCAAGTTCGTTGAGGAAGAGGTCGTCTTCGGGAGACAACGCGGGTGTAGCCGGCGGTTCGGCAGCAGCCTGCGGCAATGCCAGCAACCGGGATGGCGTCACCAGTTCAGCCAACGGCAGGCACAGACCTGCTCCGATGATTTGCCGCAGCGCTCGCCTGCGGGAAAGCCGGTTTGGTCCTCTATCCTTCATCAGATTCTTATATTCGATCTTAATCAAATTTGGGGCAGGGAAGAAGAATCAGGGATGTACAAGTCGGGTCCCCGCTGGGTCAGACTTCTGTTGTAACCGCCACCGGCGCAGGTAGTATATGCAGCGGAAGGGCATCGTATCATTATTATGGAGGCCTTGGAACGAAAGCCTCGGCATGACCTCTATTCATAGATTCGAAGTCGGGATTGCCGCATTCTTCACCCTGCTCGTCGCTGCCAGCACTATCTTGCTGGTCGGTTGGCGCATCCGGCAGCCCATCACTCTACACGGGGCGGTGACCGTCCAGGCTTCCGATCCCCGAAAAGAACGGCCTATTGCCGATGTCGAAGTGTCGGTGTCAGGGGATTTGGCTGCTGAAGCAGGAAAGATTACGTCGGATTCCTCCGGCTTTTTTTCCGTGACGCTGCAGCGCTACGTGCGGCGAGGAAACCCCATCACTTTGCATTTTCTCCATCCCCAATATCACGACTTGACTGTGCACGATTTCGTTGGTGACAAGCTCTATGTGGTTCACCTGGTTCCCTTGTCGGACGACGCTTCCACATCCGCGCACCGGCCCGGAGTCAAAGTCGGAAATGTTCGAGTGCGTTATTCGATCAAATCGCGCAGTGATATGAGCGTGGGCAGCGCGGCCAAGGCCTTTGAAATCGAGAACCAGGGCAACGTGCCGTGCAGGAAGCAGCGCCCCTGCTCGCCTGATGGCAAATGGAGAGCAGCCATCGGGACCGCGTCACTCGAGGCTGGCGCGGGCAACGAGTTTCGCAACGCCCGAGTCTCGTGCATTGCCGGACCATGCCCGTTCACGAGGATCGAAACCGACAAGTTCAGCCAGGGGGGGCAGAACATCATGGTTTCTGCGCGCGACTGGTCGGACACGGCAACCTTCTTATTAGAGGCCGAGGTTTTTCATCCCATGGTGAGCCAGATCGTGCACGAATCGTATCCTGTCATCTTTGGCGATGGGCTTAACTTCACGCTACCCGCCTCGGCGGAGGGCGTGAGTCTGGAGGCCGACTTCGACGGGCAAACTGTCATTTTTCCGCTGGGCCCGTCTGCCCTGTTGAGTTGGGCGGATTGCAACGCCCGCGCCAATTCCGACCAAACCCGAGTCTACCGCTGCCAACTCAAACCCGGATTTCAATTCCAATAAGCGCGGGATGCCGATGAATGTTCTCGTACTGAACTCGGGAAGTTCCAGCTTGAAGTTTCAGGTGATTGCGACCGACCTTGAGCGAATCAAAGCACACAAGGACGATCGCATCTGCCGGGGCGAGGTTGAGGGCATCGGCGGCGAAACGAAAATCCGTTTTCAGCATCGCAATGACCCAGGTCAAACTCTAACGGCGTCATTGAAAGACATAGCGTCGACGCTGGAATATCTGGTTGGCTACATCGCATCGGACCGGTCCGGCATCTCGGAAATTAGGAGCCGTGCCGACGTACATGCAGTGGGACATCGCGTGGTGCACGGCGGTGAACAGTTCAAGGAGTCAGCTCTGGTCGATGAGCAGGTGTTGAAAGGAATCGAAAACTGTGTAGATCTGGCGCCGCTGCACAATCCCGACAACATCAAAGGCATTCTGGCGGCTCGTGAGCTTTTCGGCAATGCGGTTCCTCAGGTGGCGGTCTTTGATACGGCGTTCCATCAAACGATTCCCGAGGAAGGCTACCTGTATGCCATTCCGCATGACCTTTATCGACTCCACCGCATTCGCAGATACGGATTTCATGGAACCTCTTATCGTTACGTTGCATACCGTTATCGCACGCTGCGAGGATTCACGCGGGAGCAAACCAACATCATCGCCCTTCACCTGGGTAATGGCTGCTCGGCTGCCGCGATCAAGGGAGGATTTTCGATCGATACGTCCATGGGCATGACGCCTCTGGAAGGCCTGGTCATGGGAACGCGATCGGGAGATATCGACCCAGCTATCGTAAATGTGATTGCACGAAAAGAAGGTCTATCGCCGCACGAGGTGGATACGTTGCTGAACCAGCAATCTGGCTTGCTCGGCGTATCTGGACTTACCAATGACATGCGCGGCCTGCAGGCAAAGCTGAAAGAAAATGACGACCACAAAGTTCGGTTGGCGATTGAGATCTTTTGCTACCGTGCGCGGAAATACATCGGTGCGTTCCTGGCGTCGATGGGGGGAGCCGATGCCGTCGTGTTCACCGGCGGCATTGGAGAGAATTCCCCTGACGTGCGCGCGCGGATTTGCGCGGGAATGGAGTGGGCCGGCCTGCATCTCGACGAGGCGAAAAATAACGAAACTGTCGGCCGCGAAGGCAAGATCAGCACCGAAGACTCCAAATTGCTCGCCTACGCCATCCCAACCGACGAAGAACTTCTCATCGCTCGCGACACCGTGCGAGTCATCCTGGGCGAGCCGCATCCTTCATGAGCATGTCCGGGACTCTCAGGCGCTAGTAAGGCCACGTCCAGTTGGCTTCTTCGGGCTTGTCGATACCATACTCGTGCGCGTAGTTCCGGCATTCGATCTGCTGGTTCAAGAATCTTTCTTTGGCGTGCGCCCCAATTTTCCGCAACTTCGGGACCCGGTCAACCACGTCCATGGCGAGGCTGAAGCGGTCGATGTTGTTGTCGATGGCCAATTCGAGAGGCGTGTTGATACTGCCCTTTTCCTTATAGCCGCGGACATGAATATTGTCGTGGTTGGTGCGCCGATAGGCCAGGCGGTGAATTAGTTGGGGATAGCCGTGGAAATTGAAAATGACCGGTTTGTCCACCGTAAACAGCGAATCGAATTCCGCGTCGGAAAGTCCATGTGGATGTTCGGTGCTGGGCTGGAGCTTGAAAAGATCGATCACATTGACGAACCGCATCTTGAGATCGGGAAATTCCTTGCGCAGCAGCGCAATTGCCGCCAGCGCCTCCTGAGTGGGAATGTCACCGGCGGAAGCCATCACCACGTCTGGTTCTCCACCTTCGTCATTGCTCGCCCAATCCCAGATGCCGATTCCCTTGGTGCATTGGATGATGGCCTGGTCCATACCCAGATACTGCAGGTGTTTTTGTTTATCGCAGACGATTACGTTCACATAGTTCTGGCTGCGCAGGCAATGATCGGCGACCGATAGCAGGCAGTTCGCATCAGGAGGCAGGTAAATGCGCGTGACGTTCGCGCTCTTGTTGACGACCACATCCAGGAAGCCGGGATCCTGGTGGGTAAAGCCGTTGTGGTCCTGCCGCCACACGGTCGACGTGATCAGCAGATTCAAGGACGCGATCGCCTGCCGCCAGGTGATGTGATTGCAAATTTCGAGCCATTTGGCATGCTGGTTGAACATGGAATCGATGACGTGCACGAACGATTCGTACGTAGACAAGAAACCATGCCGACCGGTGAGCAGGTAGCCTTCGAGCATTCCTTCCAGGGTGTGTTCGCTCAGCATTTCCATGACCCGGCCGTTGCTGGCGAGATTGCCCCCGTCCTTATCCTCGGGAAAATACTCCTCGATCCAGAATTTCTTGCTCACGGCATAGATCGCGTCGAGCTTGTTCGATGAGGTCTCGTCGGGTCCGAAGACCCGGAAATTGTTTATGTTGTGCTTCATCACCTCGCCCAGAAAAACGCCGAGCGGATAGGTATTGCTGGTCTGGCTCCGTCCTGGCTTGTCGAATTGTTGCGCCTGGTCGCGGAAGTCCGGGAGTCGAAGCGCTTTTTTGAGCCGCCCTCCGTTGGCATGTGGATTTGCGCTCATCCGCCGGTTGCCGGAAGGCGCCAATTCGCCGAACCACGCCGCCAGCTTGCCGTTGTCATCGAAGAACGACTCCGGCATGAGCGAGCGCATCCAGTTCTCAAGAACTCGAAGTTGTTCAGGATCGGTCTTCGCGGCCGGTAACGGCACTTGGTGGGCTCGCCAGAAGCCTTCGAGAAAATGTCCTTCCACCTCACGAGGCGCAGTCCAGCCCTTCGGCGACCGCAGCACGATCATGGGCCAGCGCGGCCGGTTCGGCGATCCGCCATTGCGGGCGGCTTGCTGATGTTCGCGAATCTCACGAATGCAATGCTCTGTTGTCGCCGCCATCGCCTGATGCATGCTGTCGATATCACAACCTTCGACGAAATAGGGCGTCCACCCGTAGCCGCGGAACAGGTTCTCCAGTTCGTCGTGGGAGATACGCGAAAGCAGCGTGGGATTATCGATCTTGTAGCCGTTCAAATGAAGGATCGGCAGAACCGCCCCATCGCGCGCGGGATTCAGGAACTTGTTGATGTGCCAGGAAGTTGCCAGCGGTCCGGTTTCAGACTCTCCATCGCCCACCGCCGCGGTCACAATCAGCTCGGGATTGTCGAAAGCTGCGCCGCAGGCATGCGAGAGCACGTAGCCGAGTTCTCCACCTTCATGGATCGACCCCGGCAGCTCCGGCGTGCAGTGACTTCCAATTCCACCGGGGAACGAAAACTCCTTAAAGAAGTCACGCAAGCCCTCGACATCCCGACTTTTTTCGGGATAGATTTCGGAGTATGTTCCTTCAAGGTAAGCGGGACCCAGCACGCCCGGAGCACCGTGCCCGGGACCGGCGAGAAAAATCATGTCGAGGTCATACTTCTTGATCAGCCGGTTCATGTGAACATACATGAACGACAATCCGGGACTCGAGCCCCAGTGGCCGAGCAGGCGGTTCTTGATGTGCTCGGGCCGCAACGGCTCCGCTAGCAGCGGGTTCTGCAGCAGGTAAATCATGCCCAGGCTGAGATAATTACAGGCTCGCCAGTAGGCTTCGGTTTGGCGCAACTCTTCGCTATCGAGAGGCTTTCCGACGATGGTAGAGCGGGTTGGATTATAGGGGCTGAGTTCGAGGACTTCGGCTGGGATGCTGACATCGATGGTGCTCATGGGTGACTCCTTCTTGATAGGCTATTCCCGGAGGTCGCCTGCTGACAAATAGCTCCCTCAGGATTTCACCAAGCAGGAGAAAAACGGAGGTTTCTTGTGAACAGGTTTGGCGCCGTGCGCGGTCGTGATGCGAGATGCAGGATGCAGCGCCGTGAAAGCAGCATCCTCCGGACCCGGTTGTTCTCTCTCGTCCTCGCGCTGGCATTTTGTTCCGGCCTGGCCCGGGCATCGGATCCCGCCCAGGCAAGCCTGTCCCAGGCGCAAACGGATCAACCCTCTCGGCAGCAGATCGACGTGATGCCGCTGCCGGCGAGCGTCGAGATCAAAGACGGCAGTTTACCCATCACACAAGCTTTTTCGGTTTCTCTTAGCGGATACACCGACCCACGTCTCCGCCGCGCGACACAACGATTTCTGCTCAATCTCTCACGCCAGACAGGCATGCCGGTGAGCGACAATCCCGGGGATGCGCCGCACTCGACACTGGCAGTCGCAACTCACCACGCCGGCAGGCCGGTTCCAGAACTGGGCGAGGACGAGAGCTACACGCTCGACGTCAATAACTCCGGGGCGAAGCTGAGTGCAGAAACATCCATGGGCATTCTCCGTGGGCTTGAGACGTTCCTTCAACTGGTGAAAGTCACACCTGACGGATTCGCTGTTCCGGCCCTGCATATCGACGATAAGCCTCGTTTCCCGTGGCGCGGTTTGTGCATCGATGTGAGCCGCCATTTCATCCCGCTTGACGTGCTCCGGCGCGATCTCGACGGCATGGCAGCGGTGAAAATGAATGTGCTGCACCTGCACCTCTCGGACGATCAGGGTTTTCGGGTGGAGAGCAAGATTTTTCCGCGTCTGCAACAAATGGGATCAGACGATCTCTATTACACGCAGGACGAGATTCGCGGGCTGATTGCTTATGCTCAAGACCGCGGCATTCGGATCGTTCCAGAGTTCGACATGCCGGGACATGCGACTGCCTGGTTTGTCGGCTATCCCAGACTTGCCAGCGGGCCCGGGCCTTACCAGATCGAACGCAGTTGGGGAGTCTTTGATCCCGCAATGGACCCCACGCGAGACGAAACCTATAAGTTTCTCGATCAGTTGATTGGAGAAATGGCAGCGCTCTTTCCCGACGCCTATTTTCATATTGGCGGCGATGAGGTCAATGGCAAGCAGTGGGATTCGAACCCGAAGATTCAGGCGTTCATGCACGCTCATAGCTTGAAGAGCAATCGGGACCTGCAGCAATACTTCACCGGGCGCATTCAGAAGATCGTCAGCCGGCACCACAAATTCATGGTCGGATGGGATGAGATTCTCGCTCCCGGAGTGCCGAAAGACATCGTCATTCAATCGTGGCGCGGCCAGAAATCACTTGCGGAGGCTGCCCAGCAAGGTTACCGGGGACTGCTCTCCAGCGGCTATTATCTGGATCACATGTCGCACGCATCCGAGCATTATCTGGTCGATCCGACAAAAAGCGCCGACGCTACTCTCACGCCCGAAGAGGCCAAGTCAATCCTGGGTGGCGAGGCCTGTATGTGGGCCGAGTATGTTTCGGACGAGAACATCGACTCCCGCATCTGGCCGCGCACGGCGGCGATTGCGGAGCGTCTATGGTCGCTCCAGCAGGTGCAGGATGTGGATAAAATGTATCGCCGGCTCGACGCGGTTAGCTGGCGCCTGGAGTTGCTCGGCCTGACCCATCGCTCGAGTTATCGCGCCATGCTCGGGCGACTGTTCGAAATGGGTGACGATGGTGCGCTGAAAACCCTCGGCGACACCGCTGAGCCTGTCGGCATTGACATCAGAGAGGAATTGGCAACGAAGTCAGGCGAAACCCGGACCAGTCGCACGCCGCTCAACCGCTTGGTTGACGCGGTTCCACCCGAAAGCGACCTGGCCCGCCGGTTTGCCCAAGCGGTGAATCAGTTGGCCTCCAGCAATTTTGCCGACCAGAGCGTTCTCGCTTTGGTTCGATCTCAACTAACGCTCTGGAGTGAAAATGACACGCGCCTCGCGCCAGCGCTCGAACCATCATTTCTGCTGCGGGAGTTAATTCCGGTTTCGCGAAACTTGTCATCGCTTGGAGCCATCGGTCTTCAAGCCCTCGACCATATCGCGAAGGGTGAACCAGCGCCAGAGTCATGGAGTAAGGCACAGTTCGCGCTAATTCAGCAGGCGGAAAAGCCGCAAGCGGACCTGCTGCTCGCTATCGCGCCCGCAATTGCAAAGCTGGTTGAGGCCAGTTCCGGCACCACGCACAAATAGTGCTGCTGGCGCGCGCGATTAGATTGGCGAAGCCAGTCGCTCCTCTTCGCCGTGTGGCCGATCCGCTATGCTTCGCAGGTTGTCACGTAAGCGCGCGATCCAGATGAGTGTAACCGCCGTCGACAAACAAATGTTGGCCGGTCGTGTGGCTGGATTTTGCTGAGATCAGAAACACGACCGTTGAAGCAATCTCCTCCGCCGTGGTCATGCGTTTCTCGAGCGGAATTTTCGCGAGGATGGCCTTCAGCTTTTCTTCGGGATTGGGAAACGTGTCGAGCCACTGGCGGTAGAGCTCTGTCATGACCTCGGCTGGAATCACGGTGTTGACGCGAATCGCATAGGGCAGCAATTCCGTTGCCCATTCCCGGGTGAGCGCCATGATCGCGCCTTTTGAGGACGCATATCCCGATGTGCCGCCCTGCCCGGTGACTGCGGTTTTGGAGCCGATATTGACAATCGCCCCCCGCGAGCGCTTCAGGTGCGGCAGCGCGTAGTGGGCCATCCCGTAGTAGTGCACCAGATTACGCTTCAGTGAGGCTATATATTCTTCGACGCTGCCCGACTCCAATCCGACTTTGTCGTTCGCCCCGGCGTTATTTACCACGGCATCGATGCGGCCGAATGTCTGAACGCTCTGCTCGACGGATTGCGAGCAGCTCTCCGCAGTCCCGAGCTCGACGGTGATCAGCCCGCAGTCGGAGCCGCGGTTCCTTAGCTCGCTCTGCAGTTGTTCCGCCGCTTCCGCGTCGCGGCCCACGATCACCGGAACCGCGCCTTCGGCAGCGCACGCCCGAACGATGGCGGCGCCGATTCCCTTGGCGCCGCCGGTAACGATCACGACCTTGTCCTTTAATTGCAGGTCCATGTCAGCTTAGAAATTTCAACGTTCAAGATTCTAGCCGTGCAGGTTAAAGAAACCGCCGTCGATTGGATAATCGACGCCGGTAATGAACGCCGCTTCATCGGAGCACAAGAACAACGCCAGCGACGCAACCTCCTCCGGCTCCGCCATTCTTCCAATGGGTTGAGATTTGGCCAGCTTGTCGAACATTTCCTGCTCACGCCCGGGATAGTTCTTTCGCAGATAGCCGTCAACAAAAGGAGTGTGAACCCGGGCCGGCGAGATGCAATTGCAGCGGATGCCGCAGGCCAGATAATCCCGCGCAACCGAGTAGGTCATCGCGATGGCGGCACCCTTGCTCATCGAGTAAGCAAAACGGTCGGCAAGCCCAGCCGATCCAGCGATCGACGCCAGGTTCACAATCACGCCTCCGCCGCAGCTTTTCATTTGACCCACAACCGCGTGCATGCAGTTGTAGAACCCTTTGATATTCACTCGCACAACCCGGTCGAAGTCTTCCTCGCTCGTGCTCTCCACTGTCCCGATATGCGAAACCCCGGCGTTGTTGACCAGAATGTGGACTCGATGTTGGCGGAACAGCTCCTCAAATCTGCTCTTCACTTCCGCCTGATTGGTCACGTCGCATAGGTGGGCCCAGGCAGTGCCGCCGGCGGATGAAATAAGTTCACATGTAGCGGCCGCTCCTTCTTCATCCACGTCCAGGATGTGAATTGCCGCGCCGTGCTCCGCGAATTTCGTGGCGATTGCCCGCCCAATCCCGCTGCCGCCGCCCGTCACTACCGCGACTTTGCCATCCAGCCGAAAGTCCCGCCCCTGGTTGTTGCCTGTAATCAGAGCGATACCCCTCGCTTCCAGGGAATGAAATCTTCCTGCGCCTTCAACTCGGCTTTGGTTCGAACCTCACCGCTTGCGACCCTGATCACCAGTTCGAGAATGTCCTCGCCCATCTGCTCGACTGTTTTCTCCCCGGCGATGATTCCGCCGGTATCGATGTCGATAATGTCGTACATACGCTGCGCCAACTCCGAGTTCGTGGAAATCTTTACCACCGGTGCAATCGGGTTTCCCGTCGGCGTGCCCAGCCCGGTTGTGAACAACACCACGCTCGCCCCGGCGCCTACTTGTGCCGTAACGCACTCCACATCGTTGCCCGGCGTGCATTGCAGATTCAGTCCGGCCTCGGTTGAGTATTCGGGATAATCAATCACGGCGCTTACCGGCGACGTGCCGCCCTTCTTTGCCGCTCCGGCTGATTTCATGGCGTCCGTTAATAGCCCGTCCCGCATATTGCCGGGCGAAGGATTCATGTCGAAGCTAGAGCCTACAGCTTTAGCACGCGCCGCGTAGTCGTGCATGAGCCGGATAAAACGGTCGCCCACGGCCTTGGTTTTGCCGCGATCGATCAGTTCCTGCTCAACTCCGCACAGTTCCGGAAACTCCGAGAGCATTGTTCTGCCGCCGAGAGCGGCAAGCAGATCGGCAGTGTGTCCGACGGCCGGATTCGCCGAGAGGCCGGAAAAGCCGTCCGACCCTCCACACTTGAGTCCGAAGCACAAATCAGAGAGCGCGGCGGGTGTGCGCCTGGCCTCGTTCGCTTCTACCAGTCCGAGAAAGGTTTGCCGGATCGCTTCCACCATCATCGCCGCCTCCGAGCCACTGCGCTGCTGCTCGAGGATGAAAAGAGGCTTCTCGAATTTTGCATTGCGCTTGCGAATCTCTTCTCGAAGAATTCCGACCTGCGCATTTTGGCATCCCAGGCTCAGCACAGTAGCGCCCGCCACGTTGGGATGGTGAATATAACCCGCGAGCAGGCCGCAAAGATTATTGGAATCCTCCCGCGTTCCACCGCACCCGCCTTCATGCAGCAGAAATCGAATGCCGTCGATATTGTCGAACAGCTTTTCGCGCAGTGGTATGGTCGCGTCTCCGGTAAATCTGTAGCCGCCGATTTCTCCCTTTTTTCCCTCCTGAAACAGCTTTGCCATTTCCGCGACCTGCCGCCGATAGATCTGGGGCGCCGCAAAACCTAATTCTTCTTCGAACGCCTGTTTGAGAACCTGAATATTCTTGTTCTCGCAAAACACCAGAGGAACCACAAGCCAGTAATTTCGCGTACCGACTTGCCCATCGGAACGGCGATATCCCAGGAAATGGCGCTGCTTCCAGCGGGAAGCGTCCGGGGGCGTCCATTGGTATTGCCTGGATTGTTCGCGGAAAGCCGCAGCCTCGTGCCGGATGTTGCTTGTGGTCAGGAGCTCGCCCGCCGCGATTGGTTTGACGGCGGTCCCGACCAGTACACCGTACATAATGATTTGATCGCTAGTCGTTAAGTTCGCCATTGCAAACTTGTGCTTGGCGGGGATATTCGAAGCGAGGCGGTATGTTTTGCCAGCGTACTCGACGGCATCGTCCTGCTTCAGGCCTGTCAGAGCGATCAGTACGTTGTCGCGAGAATCGAGTTGGAGTACGCGCGAATTCATTTCAGTCTGGTAATGGTAGCGGTTGGCAGGCTGTTAACTTCGACAAGGCTGCCTCGGTCGCCCGCGATTTGCAAACGCCATTGTAAGTCATCGCCGGGCACTGCATGCGATAGGCTATCGGGGCACAGTTAGCCGCCAAAACTTCTGTGCGTTGCCGCCGAACACGGCTTCGTAACACGCTGGCTGGCGCCGGTCGAGATAATCCATCACAACCTGGTTTACGCGCGAATAGGACGCCGCCAGCAGGCATACCGGCCAGTCGGAGCCAAACATCAGCCGGTCAGCTCCGAAAGCGGAAAAGGCGATGTCGAGATAGGGCTCGATCTGCTCCGGTTCCCACCTTTGCCAGTCAGCTTCCGTGACCAATCCGGAAAGTTTGCACCACACATTCGGAAATTCCGCCAGATGGCGGATTCCTTCTTCCCAAGGACGGATTACACCGCTCTTGATCGGAGGCTTGGCCATATGGTCGAGAACAAAACGCTGGCGAGGAAAACGCGCCACAAACTCGGCAGCCACGGGAAGATGCTTGTCGTAGATCAAGATATCGTAGGCAAGGTCAAACTCCTCGAGCACGGAAACGCCCCGCAAGAATTCCGGCCGTAACAGGAAACGATCGTCGGGCTCGGACTGCACAATGTGCCGGATGCCAACCAGCTTGGGATTGCGGACGAAAAGCTCTAGTTGCGACCGGACCTCCGGCGACTGCAGGTCAACCCACCCAACCACGCCCAGAATTAATCGGGAGCGCTCCGCCAAATCGAGAAGCCAGCGCGTCTCTTCAAGTGTCTGGCGCGCCTGCACAACAACCGATCCCTTGAACCCGCTGCTCTCGAAGGCGAGCGAAAGATCGGCTGGCAGAAAATCCCGGCGCAGCGCAGCCATCGAATCGTCGATCCAGCTGTACTGGTCGGGCTTGTAAGTCCAGAAATGCTGGTGAGAATCGATGTTCATGAGCGGCGCTGGCGCTGAACCGAATGGTAACCGGAAAAAGCGGCGATGCGCCGCCGTCGCGCTTAATTACACTACTCAAGTCAATCACGAAAGTGAATACCCCCTGCCCCGGGGTGTGAGCGAATCCCGACACTCTTCCGAAATCACGGACCGCGTGTTTCATGGCAATATGAGAGTGGGTATGTGTGACGGCCCCGAGTTCGGCCCCCATGCCTCATGAAGGGAAAAGCGTTCGATGCAGGCAGCATACATTTGCGAGGGCGTCCGAACTCCTATCGGGCGCTACGGAGGCGTGCTGGCGACGGTTCGCGCAGACGACCTGGCGGCGCATCCCCTCTCGGCTTTGCGACTCAGGTTTGAGAAAAGCGACTGGGAAGCTGTCGATGAAGTCGTCTTAGGCTGCGTGAATCAAGCTGGGGAAGACAACCGCAATGTGGCCCGCATGGCGAGTCTGCTGGCCGGCATTCCGTATAGCGTACCGGCAGCAACCGTCAACCGGCTTTGCGCCTCGGGCATGGAGGCGATCGCGGTTGCGGCGAGGTCAGTTGCGTCGGGCGAAATTTCTCTGGCTCTTGCGGGCGGAGTTGAGAGCATGAGCCGCGCTCCGCTGGTGATGCCGAAGGCAACCGCAGCCTTCTCGCGAAACGTAGAAATCTTTGATTCTACGATGGGCTGGCGTTTCGTAAATCCTCTGATGGAAAAGATCTATGGGACTGACTCTATGCCTGAAACGGCGGAGAATGTTGCGGAAGCTTATAAAGTTGACCGGGCGTCGCAGGATCGTTTTGCGCTGCGCTCCCAGCAGCGAGCGGCAATCGCACGGAAAACCGGCATTTTCGCGGAGGAGATCGTGCCTATCGACGCGCCGGCTGCGAAAGGCAAAACAAAGACGGTTATCGAAGACGAGCATCCGCGTCCCGACACCACGTTAGAAGCTCTCGCCGGGTTGCCAACGCCTTTCCGTGATAATGGGACGGTCACCGCGGGGAATGCGTCAGGGATTAACGACGGAGCGTGCGCTCTGTTTGTAGCTTCGGAAAAAGCAGCCTCTAATTTCGGACTAACACCTGTAGCGCGCGTGGTCGGTTCGGCGACCGCCGGCGTCGAACCAAGAATGATGGGCATCGGGCCCATTCCGGCGATCCGAAAACTCTTCGCGCGGCTGAACTTGTCAATGAATGACATCGACTGGATCGAATTGAATGAGGCCTTTGCGGCACAGGCGCTCGCCGTGACCCGGGAATTCGGTTTGCCCGACGACAGTGAAAAGGTGAATCCGAACGGCGGCGCCATCGCCCTTGGACATCCGCTTGGCATGAGTGGAGCGCGCCTGGTGTTGACCGCCAGCTGTCAACTCAAGCGCACCAAATCCCGTTACGCCCTGGCTTCCATGTGCATCGGCGTCGGACAAGGTATGGCCATGCTGCTCGAACGCGCCTGACGGCGCCTGCAATTACAATGCTTGGTTTAGGGGACCTCAACCATGAATAGCAGTCAGGAATCGCGCGCTCAAAATCGGGGCGGCATGGCGCGTGCGCTGACACTGCTGACCCTGCGCCGCGACGGTGACTACCGGCTCGGGGTGAAAACCGACAAGGGAATATTAGATGTGGCGAGCGCGGCAAACTTGTTGGGGATGCCTGCCCCGCTCATTATGGATGATCTGCTTCAGAATGAAGACGGGCCTAGGTTGAATGCATTGGTGGCTGCGGCCCTGAACTCTGCCGCCGCACGGGCTGCATTTGTCGACGAACAGAGTATCGAGTACGGCCCAGTCGTCACTCGGCCGGAGAAGATTGTCTGTGTCGGTCTGAACTACCGGCGCCATGCCAAAGAAGTGAATATGGCGATTCCAAACCAGCCAGTCCTGTTCAGCAAGTTCAACAACGCGCTCAGCGCCCACAACAGTTCCCTCAGGCTGCCGGTGGAAATTGCGACAAAATTTGATTACGAAACTGAGCTGGTGATTGTGATTGGAAAAAAGGCAAAAAGTGTCAGCGAGACGGAAGCCCTTTCCTACATCGCCGGTTATTGTACGGGAAATGACTTCAGCGCCAGAGATCTGCAGTTCGACCGCGGAGGCCAATGGATGGTCGGCAAAACTCCAGATCAGTTCGCTCCTCTCGGCCCCTATCTGGTCACCGCCGATCAGATCAATCCAGACAAGCTGAAGATCGAGTGTCGAGTCAACGGCGAATTACGACAGTCTTCCAATACCGATGATTTCATCTTCAATACGGCGCAGATGGTCAGCTACATTTCCCGGCACATGACCCTGAAGCCCGGCGACATTATTTTCACAGGCACACCCGAGGGGGTGATTATGGGTTATCCCAAAGACAAGCAGGTGTGGCTAAAGGCTGGTGACAAGGTCGCGTGCAGCGTGGAAAAGCTGGGGGAGTTAAGATTCGACTTGATCTGATATTGATCTGCTACTCAGATTCGGTATTGTCGGGGGTGCGTTGATCCACGTCACGAAGGTTTCCAACACAACGCTCTTTTCAGACACAGTGCCAGACCGGCGCCCTTTCGCGTTCTGAGAGAAGCTGTTAGGATGTTCTGAGTAGTTTGTCCGCGTGGGGCGACACACGCATGATAAGCGAATCGTCCAAAGCCGCATAAACACTGGCGATTGCGCATCTCGTTGATTTGGCAAGTGGGGACGTAGTTCAGTTGGTTAGAACGCTGCCCTGTCACGGCAGAGGCCGCGGGTTCGAGTCCCGTCGTCCCCGCCATTCTTCTTAGGAGTTTCCG
>Ga0209040_10001921_pt1 | contig 16433 bp, 18 predicted proteins | sample BogFormECP12_OM3_FD_188240 | JGI IMG/M metagenome (GOLD analysis project Ga0209040, IMG submission 188240) | Bog forest soil microbial communities from Calvert Island, British Columbia, Canada - ECP12_OM3 (SPAdes) (version 2) | ecosystem: Environmental > Aquatic > Freshwater > Wetlands > Bog ...
GGACGGTTCTTGGCGTTGAGGTCGGCCAAGATCGCATTGATGGACTGAACCACTGCGGGGGTGTGCAGCGGGATGTACTTGATGATGCAGGCCGGCAGGTTGTCGCTGAAGGCGCCGTGAATCATCCCGACCAGAAGGTTGTTGACGGTAACCGGGCCGCCTGAGTCGCCCGGTTGCCCGCAGACCTGCATGACGATCGTGCCCGGATCCTGGCCGGGGCCCCACGTGACGCCGCAGGAGTTGCCGGTCGTGCGGCCCTGCTTGCAGGCGATCTGGCCGAAGGCCGGATCCGGCCCGATGCCGTTGATCGCGAAGCCGCCGAAGTTGGCCACCGGTGTCACCTTGACCGGATCGAACTGGATCACCGCGTAGTCGAGGTTGTCGTTGCCGGACACCATGGTTCCCACGATGCCGCGGTCTTTGGCCGCCTCCGCGGCCACCTGCGCGCCTGGGCCACCGCAGTGCGCCGAGGTGAAACCGATCAGGTCGCCTTTGCCGTCGGTGCCAATGGTGGTCAGCGTGCACAGCGTGTCGCCGTTGACCACGATGCCCGCGCCGCCACCAAGCGGAAGTTTGTCGTCAGCTCGTGCGGGCGCACCGTGCGGGCCGGCCAGGCCCACCGATGCAATCGTTACCAACGCCGCCACCACACGAAGCAGCCGACGGTAAGTGGTCTGCAACGCATTACTCCCGTCGACAAGCTTGCACGCCTGCTCGAAGCGGCGGCGCAAGTCTAGCGTGATCGATGCACGCAGGCGTCGATCCTTAACCAGCCCGGTTGGCCTCGTCTGGCACCCGACCACATGGCAACATAGGCCGCGAGCCGGACAAATCAGATTCAGCCGGGAGGACCGTCTGTGAGCAAACCAGATCGAAAGAACGCCGACCACAAGGATGGGGTCCCTCGCACGCTGACCACGATTCCCCTGACCGACCCGCACGCGCTGTCCGTCGAACCGTCGATCGGTGAGTTGGTCAAAGACGCCACAGCACAAATATCGACGCTGGTGCGCGCCGAGGTCGAATTGGCCCGCTCGGAAATCACCCGCGATGTCAAGAAAGGTCTCACCGGCAGCGTTTTCTTTATCGCGGCGATGGTGGTGCTGTTCTACTCGACTTTCTTTTTCTTCTTTTTCCTCGCCGAACTGCTCGACACCTGGCTGTGGCGCTGGGTCGCCTTCCTGATCGTGTTCGGGATCATGGTGGTGGTTACCGTGGTGCTGGCGTTGTTCGGCTACTTGAAAGTGCGCCGCATCCGCGGACCGCAGCAGACCATCGAATCGGTCAAAGAGACACGGTCGGCTTTCACGCCGAGTCATGACAAGGGCTCCGGGCGCGCGCTCAGTTCTCGAGGCGGGGCGCCCGCCGACCCCTCGGGTTGGTAGATGGCCCCACCAGATCCGTCGATCACCCGTATCGACGGGCCATGGCGCCATCTCGACGTGCACGCCAACGGCATTCGGTTCCATGTGGTCGAGGCGGCCGCCGACCGGAAGTCCGGCAGCGCCCCGACGGCGCAGCCGCTGGTGATCATGTTGCACGGCTTCGGCTCGTTCTGGTGGTCGTGGCGTCACCAGCTGCGCGGTTTGAGCGGAGCCCGGTTGGTCGCGGTGGATCTGCGCGGCTACGGCGGCAGCGACAAACCACCCCGCGGCTACGACGGCTGGACGCTCGCCGGGGATACCGCCGGACTGATCCGCGCGCTGGGGCACACGTCGGCAACTCTGGTCGGCCACGCCGACGGCGGGCTGGTCTGCTGGGCGACCTCAGTCCTGCACTCTCGGCTGGTCCGCGCCATCGCGGTGGTCAGCTCGCCGCACCCCGCCGCACTGCGCCGCTCGGCGCTGACCCGTCGTGATCAGGGCCGTGCGCTGTTGCCCTCGCTGCTGCGCTACCAGGTGCCCATCTGGCCGGAGCGCGCGCTCACCCGGCATAACGGTGAGGAAATCGAGCGGCTGGTCCGTAGCCGGGCCAGCGCTAAATGGCTTGCCTCCGAAGACTTTTCAGAGACGATCGGCCATCTGCGACAAGCGATCCAAATTCCGTCAGCGGCGCATTCCGCGCTGGAGTACCAGCGTTGGGCGGTGCGCAGCCAGCTGCGCGAAGAGGGCCGCCGCTTCATGCGGTCGATGAATCGGCCGTTTGGAATCCCGATGCTGCACATTCATGGTGACGCCGACCCGTACGTGCTGGCCGACCCGGTGGAGCGAACGCAGCGCTACGCGCCACACGGTCGTTACGTATCAGTCTCCGGCGCAGGACATTTCAGTCACGAAGAGATGCCGCAAGAAGTCAACGGTCACCTGGCGCGCTTCATTGAGCGGGTATACAGGTCGCCCCTTAGCTGACGCACTCCCCGGTGGCCACCGGCGTGGTGTCGCCGATGTGCGACAGCTGATCGGCCACCTCCTTGGCAGTCAGGACGAAACCGGTGTCGTTGTCGTCGACGGCCGCGCCGAACACAACACCGAGCACCTTTCCATTGAGATCGATTAACGGGCCACCCGAATTACCTTGCTCCACACTGGCTCTGACGGTGTATACCTCGCGGTTGACCGTCGCGTTCCGGTAGATGTCGGGACCGCTGAGTTCGATCAGTTCGCGGACTCTGGCCGGAGTTGCCACAAAGCCCCCGCCACCGGGATAGCCCATCACGATTGCCTCGGTGCCCGATGTCACCGGGGTGTTCGCGAAGGCCAGCGGCCCGGGCGGCAGGTTGGGCACGGACAGGATCGCGATGTCGACGGTCGGGTCGTAGGACACCACGGTGGCGTCATAAGGATTGCCGCTTGCCTCCACGGTGACGCTGTTCGCGCCGGCAACCACGTGTGCGTTGGTCATCACGCGGTCTGGCGAGAGGACAAATCCGCTGCCCTCCAACACTTTCTGACAACCTGGCGCAATTGCGCGGATCTTGACGACGCTGGGTTGGGTGGCTGCCACCACCGGGCTGTTGGCCAGCGTCGCGTCCGGAGCGGCCACCGCCACGACCGGCGTGCGACTGAACGGCTCCAGCACCTGCGGCAGACCTGAGGTATCCAGCAGCGCCGACAATCGTTTGGGCACGCTCTTGAGCCACTCCGGCGCAAAGTCGTTGACCTGGGCCAGCACTCGCGAGCCGCGCACCGCCGCGGCCAGGCTGGGCTGACCCGCCGACGACGTCAGCGGCGTCGCCAGCAGCCATGCCGCCACCAGCACCACGACCAGCTGCACTGCCACCCCGACCAGCGAGTCGAAGAAGCGGACCGAGTTGCTGTGGATCGCGCCGCGCACCGCGCGCCCCAGCACCACGCCGGCGACCTCGCCGACAACCACCAGCCCCAGGATCAGAAACAGCGCGGCGAACAGTTTGGCCCGCGGCGCGCTGATGTGGGCGACAAGGTGCGGGGCCAGCAGGACGCCCGCGATCGCTCCGAGCAGCACACCGACGAACGACAGCAGCGAACCGAGCGCTCCCGAACGCCAACCTGAGATGGCCGCGATGAAAGCAACTGCCAGCACAGCGATGTCGAGCCATTGAGAGGAGGTCATCACACATCATCCCCGTCGCCCACCAGGGCCATCGCTTCATCCAGCTCGCGGACATCGCTGGTGTCCCAGGGCTTAGCCCAACCAGCCACGTCCAGCATCCCCGAAATCACTTGGCCAGTGAATCCCCAAACCAGCATCTCGTTCAACAAGAACGCCGGTCCGGCAAAGCGACTGGTCAGGGTGCGCCGATACACCATCAGCCGATTCGCCGGATTGATGAAGGCCCGCACTGGAACCCGGGCCACGATCGCTGTCTCAGCCCGATCGACGACGGCCACCGGCCCCGGATCCGGCGAATACGCCAGCACCGGGACGACGTGAAAACCCGATGGCGGAATGAACATTCGCTCCAGCGTGGCCAGTGGATGCAGCCTGTCGGTGTCGATGCCGGTCTCCTCGCGCGCCTCTCGCAGCGCGGTAGTCACCGGCCCGTCGTCACCGGGATCGGACGCACCGCCGGGAAACGCCGCTTGGCCCGCATGGTGACGCAACGTGGAGGCCCGCACCGTGAGCAGCAAGTCGGCTTCTTCGGGAAGAGAGTCGGGTGCAGCGCCGTTGGCCTGGTCCGACGGCGGTCCGGAAAACAGCACCAGCACCGCTGCGTCGCGTCCGTCTTTGCGGAGCGAGGCCGTCGCCCTGGCGGCGGTCACCATCGCCAGCACGTCGGCGGGCAGGCGGCGACGGTAAGCATCGGGCACCTGACCGAGGTTGTTCACCAGTGGACGCAGCCAGGACGGGCCGAGCTCAGGCGTCAACTCCCGCGAATGGGTGAGATCCCCACCGCGCGATCGCGGAGTGCCCCCTGCGCTCACCGGCGCCTCCTTCGTCCACTTGCCCGGCCTCCCCGACACCCGCTGCGGGCCGCATCGCCGTGCGTCATCGCGTCTGATCTCCAAGCGCAGTTGCGATCTCGTCGGCACTGGCGAAAGCGCGCGGCAGGGTCTGCGCAACGCTACCGTCCGAGCCCAGCACCACTGTCGCGGGCATCACATTCGGCACTTGCAACGCCGCCGCGACCCGACGGCTTCCATCCTGCAGAGTCGGCAATCGGACACCCAGCTCCGCCAACCGCAGCAAGGCTGCCGTCTCGTTCTCGTCTTGGTGCACCGTCACCACCATCACGTTCGGCCCGACCCGTCGTTGGTACTCGGCCATCGCGGGGAGTTCGGCCGCGCAGGGTGCACACCAGTACGCCCACAAGTTGAGAACCACGCGGTGCCCGGCCAGTGCCGGACCGACGTCAACGACCGAGCCGTCGGCCGCGCATTGCGCGGTCACGCCACGCAACGCCGGCGGACCGGGATCGGCGCCCGGGTGCGGACACGGCGGGAGGTTGGCACGCTGGCGCGGTCCGGCCAGCGCCGCCGGGGTGTCGGCGTCCCGGTGCTCACGGCCGGAGCTGGTCGGTGGGGCGGTTGACAAGTGGTAGGTATCCCGCAGCTCAATCATCAACGCCGCGACCAAGGCGGCGACGACCGCCAGCACCGCGATGGTCCAGCGGGCGGTTCGAGGCGTGAAAGTCGTCAACGGCGTGCTACAACCCGGCCATCGCCAGGAGATGCTCGGTTTCGGGACCCTGGACCAGGGCGGCGGCGATCAACGGCTCGGTGGGCCCAGTCCCGAACGAGGGGCAGTCCTTGGCCAACACGCAAACCCCGCACGCCGGTTTGCGGGCGTGACACACCCGGCGGCCGTGGAAGATCACCCGATGGCTCAGCACGGTCCACTCGTTGCGTTCGATGAGTTCGCCGACCGCGTGCTCGACCTTGACCGGATCCTCTTCGGCGGTCCAGCGCCAGCGCCGCACCAGCCGCCCGAAATGGGTGTCGACGGTGATTCCGGGGACGTCGAATGCATTGCCCAAGATGACGTTGGCGGTCTTGCGCCCCACCCCGGGCAGCGTCACGAGTTCTTCCATGGTGGCCGGCACCACGCCGTCGAACCGCTCGACCAACGCTTGTCCCAACCCGATTAACGACGTCGCTTTGTTCCGGTAGAAGCCGGTGGGGCGGATCAGGGTTTCCAGTTCTTCGCGGTCTGCTTGTGCGTAGTCGACCGCGGTGCGGTAACGCTTAAACAGCGCCGGGGTGGTGAGGTTCACCCGCTTGTCTGTGCTTTGCGCTGACAAGATCGTTGCCACCGTCAGCTCCAACGGTGTGGTGAAATCCAACTCGCAGTACACATGTGGAAACGCTTGTCCAAGTTTGCGATTCATGCGGCGGGCTCGTCGCACCAAACCCAAGCGGGTCTCCGACGACCAACGGCTGGCGATGGCTGCGTCGGCGGCACCGGAGACTGGGGCGGCGGCGCGAGATTTTTTGCCCATTTTCACTCTCGACAGCGTACTAATTCGTGATCCCGCTGAGACCTTAGCCGTGTTTACTTACGCCTTGTGTCTTGGTTGCTCGTGGCATTCATCCCGGGGTTGCTGATGCTGGCTACTTTCGGGCTTGAACGGCTGGAATCGGGCCTAGAAAAGGACACGGTTACGGCAAGCGATGTCGCGGAATTTCTCGAGCAGGCCGAGCCGATCGACATGCGCACCTTGGCTCGAGAGGGCATGCCTGTGGCCCTGGACGGCCTGCACCGCCGCTTGGGCCGTTTCGGCGATGAATCGCCCCATCGACTCGTTGACACCGACCCGGCCACAGATCCGTTGCTGACGGCGGCCTTTATTTCCGCCCCTCAACATGCTGGCTTGCCGAGACAGCGGCATAACCATTCGCAGGCGAATCGGCAATTTGGGCCGCCTCAGCATGCCAATCGTGTGTAGCGTTGGCACGTTGAGTTGATGGCTGACCTCGAGACTGCGGGGTCTGCCCGTCAACCGACGCGGGCACTGAGCCTGTGCCTAGCAGAGTCGGTCAAATAGCTAAGGGGCAACGTGGACGAGATCCTGGCGAGGGCCGGAATCTTCCAGGGGGTTGAACCAAGCGCCGTCGCCGCGCTGACCAAGCAACTGCAGCCTGTCGACTTCCCTCGCGGACACACGGTTTTCGCGGAGGGCGAGCCGGGTGATCGGCTGTACATCATCATTTCCGGAAAGGTCAAGATCGGCCGCCGTTCACCGGATGGCCGGGAGAATCTCCTGACCATCATGGGTCCGTCCGACATGTTCGGTGAGCTGTCGATCTTCGATCCCGGGCCCCGCACCTCCAGCGCCACCACCATCACCGAGGTGCGCGCGGTGTCGATGGATCGCGACGCGTTGCGGGCGTGGATCGCGGATCGACCCGAAATCGCCGAGCAGCTGCTGCGGGTGCTGGCCCGCCGGCTGCGACGCACGAACAACAACCTGGCCGACCTCATCTTCACCGACGTGCCGGGCCGCGTCGCCAAGCAGCTGCTGCAGCTCGCCCAGCGTTTCGGCACCCAGGAGGGTGGCGCGATGCGGGTCACCCACGACCTGACCCAAGAGGAGATCGCCCAGCTGGTCGGCGCGTCGCGTGAGACGGTGAACAAGGCGCTGGCTGACTTTGCCCACCGGGGCTGGATTCGCCTCGAGGGCAAGAGCGTGCTGATCTCGGACTCCGAGAGGCTCGCCAGGCGCGCGCGGTAAGCGCGCGAGCTTAGCGACGCAGATAATCCAGCTGCGCCTGCACCGACCATTCCGCGACGCCCCATAGCTCCTCGTCGACGTCGACGTAGACGTGCTCGACAACCTGGCGCGCACTGGCGTCGTCGCCGAGATCCCGCAGCGCCGAGCGCACCTGGTCCAGCCGTTGTTCCCGGTGTGCCAGGTATCCCGACGCCGCGGCCTCCAGATTCGGCAGCTCCGGTCCGTGGCCGGGCAGCACCGTCCGCTGGCCCAGCCCGCGCAGCCGCTGCAGCGAGTCGAGGTAGTCGGCCAGGCTGCCGTCTTCGTTGTCGATGACGGTTGTTCCGCGACCCAACACAGTGTCCGCTGTCAGCACCGCGTCATCCAGCACGAACGACAGCGAATCGGCGGTGTGGCCGGGCGTCGCCAATACCGTGATCCGCAGGCCGGCAGCGTCGATCACTTCGCCGTCGGACAGCTCGGCGGACAGGCCACGCAAAAATCCGCTGCCCGCCGAGCGCACCGGCGCGGCGGTCAGGTCGACCAGCTTGTCGATGGCGTCGGTGTGGTCGCCGTGCCGATGACTGATCAGCACCAGCGCGATGCGGCCCAAGCCGGCGATGTTCGCGATGTGCTCGTCGTCGTCGGGGCCGGGATCGACGACCACCACCTCGTCGCTGCCTGTCCCCTGCAGCACCCAGGTGTTGGTGCCGTCCAGCGTCAGCAGCCCCGGATTGTTGGCCAATAACACCGAGGCGGTATCGGTGACCGGACGCAGCCGGCCGTATGCGGGATGTGTCAGCGATTCAGCGGCGTCGATCACGGCCATTAGCCGACCTCGACCACCAGCTCGACCTCCACCGGCGAGTCCAACGGCAATTCGGAGACGCCTACGGCCGAGCGGGCGTGGCTGCCGTGGTCGCCGAACACCTCAGCAAGCAGATCCGATGCGCCGTTGATCACGCCCGGCTGACCGTTGAATCCGGCTGCAGACGCGACGAATCCCACAACCTTGACCACTTGGGTCACCGCATCGATGCCCACCAGCGAATCGACCGCGGCCAGCGCGTTGAGCGCGCAGATGCGAGCCAGCGCCTTGCCCTGCTCGGGGGTGACATCCGCTCCGATCGTGCCGGTCGCGGCCAGTTGGCCGGCCTGCATCGGCAACTGGCCCGATGTGTACACCAGGTTGCCGCTGCGCACCGCGGGAACGTAGGAGGCCAACGGCTTGGCCACCTCGGGGAGTTCGATACCCAGCTCTTTCAGCCGGGCAGACGCACTCATTTCGGGCGTTTCAGATATGCGACGTGCTGCTCGCCGGTCGGCCCCGGCAGCACCGCAACCAGCTCCCAGCCGTCGGCACCCCACTGGTCGAGGATCTGTTTGGTGGCGTGCGTCAACAGGGGGACCGTGGCGTACTCCCATGTGGTGGGTTGGCTCATATCCCGAGCTTATCGATAGGGCCTTACAAGCTTCTGGCGCCCGGCGACGATGTGCGCAGCGAAGCTGCGGGAGGAGGAGCCGGGCAGGGTAGTTAGCATGCACTGGTGGCGACCTCACCGAGCGGCGGCAAGACCGTCGGTTGGCCATCGCGATTGTCGAAGGCCCGACTGCATTTCGTGACCGGCAAAGGCGGTACCGGCAAGTCGACGGTGGCCGCCGCGCTCGCGCTGACTCTCGCGTCCGGTGGGCGCAGGGTCTTGCTCATCGAAGTCGAAGGGCGCCAAGGGATTGCACAACTCTTCGATGTGCCGCCGCTGCCCTACAAAGAGCTCAAGATCGCGAGTGCCGAGCATGGTGGTCAGGTCAACGCGCTGGCGATCGATATCGAAGCCGCGTTCCTGGAGTACCTCGACATGTTCTACAACCTCGGTCTCGCAGGTAAGGCGATGCGACGCATCGGGGCGATCGAGTTCGCGACGACGATCGCGCCCGGCCTGCGCGACGTTCTCCTCACCGGCAAGATCAAGGAATCGGTGATCCGCGTCGGCAAGGACAAGCTGCCCGTGTACGACGCGGTTGTCGTCGACGCGCCTCCGACCGGCCGGATCGTACGGTTTTTGGACGTCACCCGGGCGGTGTCCGATCTCGCCAAGGGCGGCCCGGTGTACTCGCAGGCCGAAGGTGTGGTGAAGCTCCTGCACTCTGATCAAACGGCCATCCACCTGGTGACCCTTCTGGAGGCGCTGCCGATGCAGGAGACGATCGAGGCAATCGACGAGTTGCAGGGGCTGGGCCTGCCCATTGGCAGCGTGATCGTCAACCGCAACATGGCCGCTTACCTGGAACCCGACGATCTCGTCAAAGCCGCCGAGGGCGATGTCGACGCAGACGCGGTGCGGACTGGCCTGGCGGCCGCCGGAATCAAGCTGGGCGATGCGGAATTCGCGGGCCTGCTGACCGAGACCATCCAGCACGCCACCCGGATCACCGCACGAGCCGCAAGCGCAGAGCAGCTCGACGAGCTGAAGGTGCCACGCCTGGAGCTACCGACCATCGCCGACGGCGTCGACCTCGGCAGCCTCTACGAGCTCTCCGAATCCCTTGCGCAGCAGGGAGTTCGATGAGTACCACGCCGCCGACCCTGGATATTCACTCGATTCTGACCGATACCTCTAACCGCGTGGTGGTGTGCTGCGGCGCGGGCGGGGTCGGCAAGACCACCACCGCCGCGGCGATGGCGCTGCGCGCAGCCGAATATGGCCGCACGGTAGTGGTTTTAACGATCGACCCAGCTAAGCGGCTGGCACAAGCATTGGGAATCAACGACCTTGGCAATTCCCCGCAACGCGTGCCGCTGGCACCGGAAGTGCCCGGGGAGCTGTTCGCGATGATGCTCGACATGCGCCGGACATTCGACGAGATGGTGATCCAGTATTCGGGACCCGATCGGGCGCAGGCGATTTTGGACAACCAGTTCTACCAGACGGTCGCCACGTCACTGGCCGGCACGCAGGAGTACATGGCGATGGAGAAGCTCGGCCAGCTGCTGAGCGAGGACCGCTGGGATCTGGTCGTGGTGGATACCCCACCGTCGCGCAACGCGCTGGACTTCCTCGACGCACCGCAACGGTTGGGTAGCTTCATGGATAGCCGATTGTGGCGGCTGCTGTTGGGGCCCGGGCGCGGGATCGGGCGGCTCGTCACCGGCGCGGTCGGCTTGGCGATGAAGGCACTATCAACAATCCTCGGTTCGCAGATGCTCTCCGACGCAGCGGGTTTCGTCCAATCGCTGGATGCCACGTTCGGCGGCTTCCGGGAGAAAGCGGACCGGACCTACGCGCTGTTGAAGCGCCGCGGTACCCAGTTCGTGGTGGTTTCGGCCGCCGAGCCCGATGCCCTTCGAGAGGCGTCGTTCTTCGTCGACCGGCTTTCGGAGGAACGCATGCCGCTGGCCGGCCTCATCCTCAACCGAACCCATCCGATGTTGTGTTCCTTGCCGCTTGAGCGGGCCATTGACGGAGCCAAGACGCTCGAGGGTGAGCAGGAATCAACCAACGGCACAAAGGCGTTAGCAACAGCCGTTCTGCAGATCCACGCCGAGCGCGCGGCGACGTCCAAGCGCGAGATCCGGCTGCTGTCCCGCTTCACCAGCGCCAACCCCCACGTGGCCATTGTCGGGGTGCCGTCGCTGCCGTTCGACGTCTCCGATCTGGAGGCGCTGCGTGCGATCGCCGACCAGATGACTTCGGTCGGTGACGATGCGGGCCGCGCAGCGGCCCGCTGAGAAGCCGGCCAATCAGGCTTCGGTCGGTGACGATGCGGGCCGCACAGCGGCCCGCTGAGAAGCCGCGGTAGCTAGTCGGACGGCTACTTAGCCAACGCTGCGGTGCTTGCGCTGTGCAGCGAAGAACTCCGACCAGGACACCACCTCGGGGTGTTGTTTGAGTAGCGCCCGACGCTGGCGTTCGGTCATCCCGCCCCACACACCGAACTCGACACGGTTGTCCAGCGCGTCAGCGCCACACTCCAGCATTACCGGGCAATGCCTGCAGATCACTGCGGCCTTGCGTTGCGCGGCCCCCCGAACGAACAGCTCATCCGGATCAGCCGCGCGGCATAGCGCCTTGGAAACCCAGGCGATCCTCGACTCAGAGTCAGCTCCATACAGGATGTTGCTTGTCTGCGTTGCGCTCGTCCTGCGCACTGCGGTCCGTGTACCTGACACCAGCGATTCCCCTTCGCTCCTGCCACCTTGCGGTGGCTCCGTGTTAGATCCAGAACCACCGATGCGATCTGCGCCACACTGTGCACGTCGGTGTTACCTGTATCTCACTGTGTGCATAAGCTACGTGGTCAGGTATCAATTACGCAACAGTCCGATATCCCCTTTTTTGGGACGACCGTGCAGTCCGATCATGAAAGGGCCCCTGAAATGGGACGTAGCGACGGCTGAAATGGCCCTGAGCTGCGGCTGAGAGAAACCTGAGCGGTAATGACTCGTAAAATACCGCGAGCGCGACTCTCGGGGCAACCTCTCACGGAGCGCCGCTAGTCTAGTAGCCATGCCGGAGCGCCCCACGACTGCGATCACAGTCGCCAAGCTCGCGGGGTGCTGTTTATTGGCCAGCGTCGTCGTCGCGGCCCTGCTGTTCCCCGTGGTCGGCGGCGTCGGGCTGGTATCCAACCGGGCCTCCGAAGTCGTCGGAAACGCCTCGGCGCAACTGCTCGAGGGTGAAGTCCCAGCGGTCACCACGATGGTCGACGCAAAGGGCAACACCATCGCCTGGCTGTACTCGCAGCGCCGGTTCGAGGTACCCAGCGACAAGATTGCCAACACCATGAAGCTGGCAATCGTCTCGATCGAAGACAAGCGGTTTGCCGAGCACAACGGCGTCGACTGGAAGGGCACGCTGACCGGGCTGGCCGGCTACGCCTCGGGCGACGTCGATACCCGTGGTGGCTCGACGATCGAGCAGCAGTACGTGAAGAACTACCAGTTACTGGTCATCGCGCGGACCGACGCGGAAAAGCGTGCGGCCATCGAAACCACGCCGGCGCGCAAACTGCGCGAGATCCGGATGGCCCTCACCCTCGACAAGACCTTCACCAAACCGGAGATCCTGACCCGCTACCTGAACCTGGTGTCCTTCGGTAACAACGCCTTCGGCGTGCAGGACGCGGCGCAAACGTACTTCGGTGTCAACGCGTCCGACCTGAACTGGCAGCAGGCCGCCCTGCTGGCCGGCCTGGTGCAGTCGACCAGCGCATTGAATCCCTACACCAACCCGGACGGGGCGCTGGCCCGGCGAAACCTCGTCCTGGACACCATGATCGACAACCTGCCCAACGAGGCCGATGCGCTGCGGGCCGCCAAGGCTGAGCCGCTGGGCATCTTGCCGCAGCCTAAGGAGCTTCCACGTGGCTGCATCGCGGCGGGCGATCGGGCTTTCTTCTGCGACTACGTGCAGGCCTACCTCGCCCGCGCCGGGATCAGCAAGGACCAGGTGGCCCGGGGTGGCTACCTGATCCGCACCACACTGGACCCCGACGCGCAGGAGCCGGTCAAGCACGCGATCGACACCTACGCCAGCCCCACCCTCGAGGGCATCGCCAGCGTGATGAGCGTGATCAGGCCCGGCAAGAACGCGCACAAAGTGGTGGCAATGGCCAGCAACCGCACCTACGGGTTGAACATGGAGGCCGGCGAGACCATGCGACCGCAGCCGTTCTCCATGGTCGGCGACGGCGCCGGGTCCATCTTCAAGATCTTCACCACCGCCGCGGCCATGCAGATGGGCATGGGCATCAACACCACACTCGAGGTGCCGGGCAGGTTCCAGACCAAGGGCATGGGTAGCGGCGGCGCCAAGGGCTGTCCCAAGGACACCTGGTGCGTCATCAACGCCGGCAGCTATCGCGGGTCGATGAACGTGACCGATGCGCTGGCCACGTCGCCCAACACCGCGTTCGCCCGGCTGATCCAGCTGGTTGGGGTACAGCGGACGGTCGATATGGCGATCAAGCTCGGATTGCGGTCCTACGCCGATCCCGGCAGCGCTCGCGATTACGACCCTGAAAGCAACGAGAGCCTGGCCGACTTCATCAAGCGGCAGAACATCGGGTCGTTCACACTGGGCCCATTCGAACTGAACGCGCTGGAACTGTCCAATGTTGCGGCGACGCTGGCCTCCGGCGGCACCTGGTGCCCACCGAGCCCCATTGACAAGCTGATCGACCGTAACGGCAACGAGGTCGCCGTCAACACCCAAGCCTGTGAGCAGGCGGTCCCAGAGGGGCTGGCCAACACGCTGGCCAACGCGATGAGCAAGGACGCGCTTGGGGGCGGCACCGCCGGGGGGTCCGCCGGTGCGGCGGGGTGGAACCTGCCGGTGTCCGGCAAGACCGGCACCACCGAGGCACACCGGTCGTCAGGCTTCGTCGGCTTCACCAACCACTACGCCGCGGCCAACTACATCTACGACGATTCGACTTCACCGTCGGACCTGTGCTCGTCGCCGCTGCGACGCTGCGGCGATGGCAACCTCTACGGCGGCAACGAGCCGGCTCGCACGTGGTTCACCGCGATGAAGCCGATCGCCACGATTTACGGCGACGTGCACCTGCCGCCGACTGATCCGCAATACGTCGAAGGTGGTCCCGGTTCGCACGTCCCGAGCGTCGCGGGTCTCGACGTGGACGGCGCGCGGCAGCGTTTGAAGGATTCCGGTTTCCAGGTTGCCGAGCAGCCCGCGTCGGTCAACAGCAGCGCGAAGTACGGCGAGGTCGTTGGAACCTCACCCAACGGCCAGACGATCCCGGGTGCGGTGATCACCATTCAAACCAGTAACGGCATCCCGCCCGCGCCGCCACCCGATTTCGGCCCGGGTGGTCCCAGCGCTCCGGCGCCGGTGGGCTCGCAGGTCATCGAGATCCCGGGTCTCCCGCCGATCACGATTCCGATTCTGGCGCCGCCCCCGCCGGCGGCCGGGACGCCACCATAGGCGGTTTCACAACGTGTGTCCATGCTGCCGCCCGGTGCGCGGCAGTAGGCTAGCCTGCATGCCTTCCGCCACGTCTGCTCTGAAAAGTACCGGCGCCGCTGTGCTCGGATCGGCCGTCGCCGGCATCGGCTACGCCTCGATCATCGAACGCAACGCGTTTGTGCTGCGAGAGCTGACCATGCCCGTGCTGGACCCGGGTTCGTCGCCGCTGCGGGTGCTGCACATCAGCGACCTTCACATGCGACCCGGTCAGCGCCGCAAGCAGGCGTGGCTGCGCGAACTGATTAGCTTGGAGCCAGACCTGGTCGTCAATACCGGCGACAACCTGGCGCACCCCAAGGCGGTGCCCGCGGTCATCCAGAGCCTCAGCGAGCTGCTTTCGCTACCAGGTATTTTCGTCTTCGGCAGCAACGACTATTTCGGACCGCGGCCGAAGAACCCGCTGAACTACCTCACGAACCCGGGTCATCGCGTGCACGGTCAACCGCTGCCCTGGCAGGACCTGCGGGCGGCATTCACTGAGCGCGGCTGGCAGGATCTCACCCACAATCGTCGCGAATTCGAGGTGGCGGGACTGCACATCGCGGCCGCAGGCGTGGACGATCCGCATATCGCGCGGGATCGCTACGACGCGATCGCGGGGACGCCTAGCCCGGCTGCCAACCTGCGGCTGGGGCTGACCCATTCGCCGGAGCCCCGGGTGCTGGACCGTTTCGCCTCCGACGGCTACCAACTGGTGATGGCCGGCCACACCCATGGCGGACAGCTGTGCTTGCCGTTCTACGGAGCCCTGGTTACCAACTCGGGTCTGGACCGGTCCCGCGCCAAGGGCCCATCACGCTGGGGAGCCAGCATGCGGTTGCACGTCTCCGCCGGGATCGGCACTTCGCCGTATGCCCCGGTGCGGTTCTGCTGCAGGCCCGAAGCCACCCTGCTGACATTGATCGCGGCACCCATCGGCGGTCGCGACTCACACCGCGATCTGAGCCGGTCGCAGCCGACGTATTCAGCGCGTTGAGCTCATCGGCCCGGGTCGCAGTTCGTAGCCGGCCACGCGCCTGGACCAGCAATGCGATCCGACTGATCGAGGCCGACGCGCATCGCAACGCCGATACTCACCTGCTGCGCTACCTGTTGCCGTCAGCCTGGTCGGACGAGGCCGGTATCGAGCTCTACCTCAAAGACGAATCGACGCACATCACCGGCAGCCTCAAACATCGGTTGGCCCGCTCGCTGTTCCTCTATGCGCTGTGCAACGGTTGGATCGACGAGGGCACCACGGTGGTCGAGGCGTCGTCGGGATCGACGGCAGTGTCGGAAGCGTACTTCGCGGCGCTGTTGGGCCTCCCGTTCGTCGCCGTGATGCCCGCGTCGACCAGTGCATCCAAGGTCGCGTTGATCGAATCACAAGGCGGCCGTTGCCATTTCGTGGAGAGCTCCAGCGACCTTTACGCCGAGGCGGAACGGGTTGCCAACGAAACGGGCGGACACTATCTGGACCAGTTCACCAACGCCGAACGAGCCACCGATTGGCGCGGCAACAACAACATCGCGGAGTCGATATTCGCCCAAATGCGCGACGAGAAGCATCCGATTCCGGATTGGATCGTGGTCGGCGCGGGCACCGGGGGAACCAGCGCGACGATCGGCCGTTACATCCGGTATCGGCGACATGCCGCCCGGCTATGTGTGGTCGATCCAGAGAACTCCGCGTTTTACCCGGCCTTCGCCGAATCTCGCTAGGACATCGTTATTTCGGCGTCGTCGCGTATCGAGGGTATTGGCCGGCCACGCGTCGAGCCATCTTTCCTGCCCGAGGTGGTGGACAGGATGGTGTCGGTTCCCGACGCGGCGTCGATTGCGGCGGCCCGCCACGCCAGTGCGGTGTTGAACCGTCGCGTGGGCGCCTCGACCGGCACCAACCTGTGGGGAGCTTTCGGCCTGCTCGCCGAAATGATCGCCGACGCCCGCAGCGGTTCGGTGGTCACGCTGCTGGCCGACAGCGGCGACCGCTACGCCGACACCTGCTTCTGCGACGAGTGGGTCAAGACCCACGAACTGGACATTTCCGCACCCGCCGCGGCCCTGACCGAATTCGAACGGTCGGGCCACTGGGATTGAGCCCAGGCCTCGTCGATATCGCTGCCCGGAGCGGTCATCAGCAGCCAAAGCACGCCCAGGGCCAGGAATCCGCCGAACACCACGGCGCCTAACACCGTCATGATTCCCTCGCTTCCATCGCACCGACCTGCGGTAATTACTTTATTCAAGGTCGCCGACATCCCGCTTATTCCACGCCGAACTATGGGGCAAATCCCCTGACCGGGTCGGATGTGATCCGCACAGCGCCGCCGGCCAGGCCCGTTGTCGCCGACGCCGTCCGCTTTGGCGAATCGCCGGGTCGGTGCGATACGCTGTCG
>Ga0209040_10001922_pt1 | contig 16420 bp, 14 predicted proteins | sample BogFormECP12_OM3_FD_188240 | JGI IMG/M metagenome (GOLD analysis project Ga0209040, IMG submission 188240) | Bog forest soil microbial communities from Calvert Island, British Columbia, Canada - ECP12_OM3 (SPAdes) (version 2) | ecosystem: Environmental > Aquatic > Freshwater > Wetlands > Bog ...
CCAAGCCGCGGTGGTGGTGCCGGTGTCCGACTTCCTGCGCTTGCGGGCCCTGGAACAGGCCGCCAGCGCGCAGGAGCTAGAGGACGCCGAAGACAAGGCAGCGCTGGCGGACTGGCGTGCCCGGGAGGCCGCCGGGCAGACCTCGTACGTACCGCACGACGAGGCGCTGCGGCGGCTCGGCCTAGCCGGGTGAGTCGCCCGGTCATCTGGGAGGCCCAGGCGATCGACCAGGCGGCCGGGTTCCTCCGCGACGACCCCGGCGGGGTCCGTGAGATGCTCGACGCGGTCGCGCGGCTCGCCGATGAGCCCCGCCCTGCCGGGTCGTTCCCCTATGGGTCACCTGACCGACGGCGGCTGCGCATCGGCCGCTACCGGGTGATGTACGACATCACTGCCGAGACAGTGTCGGTCTGGCACCTCGGCCGCGGCTCGGCCGGAAGCTAAAGGTTAGGGTATCCCGCAGATAGGCGGCCTAGAACTCGGGTGAAGGGGCCGGGACGATAGATGCATCCGCCGGCTCCCGGACGTTATCGAGGGCGTTAGCGCGATGCAGCCGACCCTTGTCAGCAGAGACGTTTAGAACGTTTATTCAGGTTACATGCAGTGAGGCGGGTTGGGCTCGAACCCACGACCGGCGGATTATGAGAAGTATGGCTTCATGCATCGCACGCGCTAGCTGCAGGGATACCACGGAGCCGTGCCGCCGATGGCCCTGAGCGCACTGGTTGCACAGATCGCTCGGTCCACGAACCGGTCCACGCCTTCCACTGTGATCACCGGATGCCGACTACAGAACGTCACCACCGGCAGAGGCTTGATATGCCAGGGCTATGGCAGGCGGGCGACGTGGCTGATCTGGACTACCCGCCGTTCTTCATCGATCGTGTATAAGACGCGATACCGCCCGGTCCGCAGGCGCAGCGCGGTGTTCCAGGCGTTCGCGCCGGTCTGGGAGGCGGCGGACCGGCAGGCGTCAACACCCGTTCCAAGAACGCCTCACCCCCAGCATCGAGGATGGGCTGTCTATCGCGAGGTCAACGGCGGACGAGAACGACCGGCCGAACGCGGGGTGGTAGTCGCTATGGCCGGTCAGCATGTTCGGCTCGATCAGCGGGAAGTCCGGCAGGGTGCCCGCCGCGGCGTCCTTCTCGAACTCGGCGAACGGAACGAAATGGGTGACCAGCCGGTCCCTTAGCCGCGGAAATTTGATCACCCCGGTGAACGAGACCGGCATTCGCTCCATCACGTAGACCTTCCAGGTCCGGCCGTGCGCCTCCAGCCGGTCAAAGATCGTCTCGGCGTCATCCTTGAACCGGTTCTGGTCATCGATGATGTACCGAACAGCGTGACCATCTGGCCGATCGCCGCATCACCCGGCAGGCGGGTATCCACCGGGATCAGGCTGGCAGCTGATCCAGTGCCTGGCGAAGTTCCCGACGGGAGGTGATGCCGAGCTTGGTGAAGACCTTGCGCAGGTGGTACTGGACCGTGCGCGTCGACAGGAACAGCTGGGCGGCGATCTCCGGATTGGTCCGGCCGTCGCGGGCCAGCCGGGCGACAAGGGCCTCTTGCGCGGTCAGCGTGGTGGCCGTCCCGCCGGTGCGCTTTGCGACGTGTTCGCCAGTGGCCTCAAGTTCGCGGCGGGCGCGTTCGGCGAACGCCTCGGCGCCCATCGCTGAGAGCAGGTCGTGGGCGGCATGCAACTGGGTGCGGGCCTGGGCACGGCGGTTTTCGCGGCGCAGCCACTCGCCGTACAGCAGGTACGCGCGGCCGAGGTCGGGCCGGTAGTGGGTGCGGGAGAGCCGCTCGATCGCCTCGCAGTAGAGCCGGTCGGCGGTCTCGCCATCGCTGAGCAGGGCACGGGAGCGGGCCTCGATACCGAGGCCGAACTCGGTGCCGCCCGCTCGGGTCGACGCCGCCAAGTTCGCCATGGGTTCGGCTGCGAGGCGGGCGTTCCCGCTGCGCACGGCGGACTCGATGAGCTCGGGCAGCGCCCACAGCGAGACGAACAGGGCCCCGAGAACGTCTTCGCTGGCCTGCTGGGCCGCGGTCAGCGCCTCGGCGTAACGGCCGAGGCCGTTGTAGAGGATCGCCGTGACCCAGTTGGCATAGCCTACGGTGAGGCCCTGGCCGCCGGCGGTAGCCGCGGCGATTGTGGCCTCGATCAGCGGAATGGCCGCCGCCTCGTCGCCGCGCAGCGCGGGCAGCATCAGCGCGGCGAACGGCGGGGCGCGGGTACCAGTGGCCTCGGTGACCGCGTCGGACTCCGCGATCAGCGCGGCGGAGGCGTCGAAATCGCCGGCCCAGGTGGTGGTGGCACCGAGCCCGACCAGCACAACCGGCAACTGATCGAGCGCGCCGGCGGCGCGGACGACCGCAGCATGCCGTTCGACCAGGGTGCGCCAGGCATCAAGATCCCACAAGGCGATGGCAGCGCCCTGCGCGCAGATACCCAGCCGCATGTGATCCTCGGGCACCACGTCGGGGGCGGACAATGCCGTCACCGCCTCGCGCATTACGGACGCGGCGGCGACCGGTCCCTCGGTGACCAGCAGGGTGACGGCGTTCAGGACCAGCTCGGCCTTACCCGGACGCTCCGACCACGGCAGCTCCCGGGCGGCGCGGCAGACCTCGATCAGGTTCCCCGTGGTGGCCAGTCGGCCGGCGAATACCGCAGCGAGCCACGCCGTCAGGTACGTCTCGCGGGCAAGGCCGAGGTCAAGCGATTCCAGCCGTCGCGCCGCCTTGAGCAGCAGCGGTGGCGCGTCGCTGCCCAGCCCCGAGGCGAATGCTATATGCCCGCGCAGAAGATCGGCCCGGGCGCCCCGCATCTCATCCAGGGAGCCGGACTCGGCGGCCGTCACCAGTTGCCTGGCGTGCTCATATGCCCCTGCCTGCAGATTGGCCTGTGCGGCGGCCAGGAGCCGTTCGGCGCGCCGCACCGGGTCGGCGGTCAGCAGCACCGCCCTCTCGAAGAACGCCGCGGCGGCGGCCGGCCCGCCGCGGGCCTGCGCTCGGCTAGCCGAACGCTCCAGGTCCGCAGCGACCTCCTCGTCCGGGCCGTCGGCAGCCTGGGCCCGGTGCCAGGCCCGCCGGTCGGGGTCGGCGACCGGATCGGTTGCCTCCACCAGCGCCAGGTGCGCCCCCTTTCGTTCCGACGGCGACGCCGACCGGTAGGCGGCCGAGCGCAGCATCGGATGGCGGAACCACACCGAAGTGCTGATCTCCGCCAGCCCGGCATTCATCGCCGGCGTCGCCGCCTGGAGCGGAATCCCCAGCTGCCCGGCGGCCCGCCACACCAGATCCGCGTCACCCGATGGGTCTGCCGCCGCAAGCTGCAGCAGCCGCTGAGTCTGCGGCGGCAGGTCCGCCAGCTGCCGGGCGAAGCTCTCCTCGATCCGGGCCGATACCGATACTGCTCCCGGCAGGCCGAACCCGCCAGCTAGCTGCGTCCGGGTCAGCCCTCGGAGCAGTTCCAGCAGCGCTAGCGGGTTCCCGCCCGTCTCTCTCAGGATCTGATCCCGTACCCGGATGTCGAGCGGCCCGGCCAGCGTGGACTCCAGCAGGATCCGGGCGTCTGGCGTCGGCAGCCCGGGCAGGACCACTTCTGGTATTCCCGCCAGTTCATCCCGGGGAGTGCGGGTGCTGAACACCAGCCCGATCGGGTCGGCCGCTAGGCGCCGCGCGGCGAACCCAAGTGCGTGCGCTGAAGCCTGGTCCAGCCAGTGCTGGTCGTCCACTAGGCACAGCAGCGGCTGTTCCTCGGCGACCTCCGACAGCAGGCCGAGCACGGCCAGTCCAACCAGAAACCGGTCCGGGGGCGGCCCTTCGCTCAGCGCGAACGCCACGCGTAGCGCCTGGTGCTGCGCTGCAGGCAAGAGTCCCGAACGGCTCATGACTGGCGCGCACAGCTGGTGCAGCCCAGCGAACGCGAGCTCCATCTCCGACTGTACGCCCGTCACGCGCAGGACCCGGCACCCTGCGGCCTCACCGGCCAGGAAATCCAGCAATGCGGTCTTACCCACGCCAGGGTCACCGCGCACCATCAGAGCCCGGCTCTCACCGTTGAGCACCGCTTCAACCAGCTGCATGAGCTGCGCCTGCTCGGCATGCCGGTCTATCAGCTTGACCGCACGGCCGGAACTACGTGAATCCGGAATCATCGCGCCGTACCTAAGCTAGACCGGCCGACGGCTGGCCGACCCCAGCACCTACGAGCGAACACGTGCCAGGGCTTCGCGTGTCATATCGCTGAGCCCTCTCGCGGTTCCAGATGTCCCCCGGTCTCATGACAATCCACGATTTCACCGTGCGCTCGAGGTGTCCATGATGCTGAGCCTCTTACCGTTCCTCGTCGAACGGCGCATGCGCCTGACTCCAGGCCGGTGTGCCGGCCTGCTGGCCGATGGGGGTGTCGGTCATGTGCTGCCGCTTCTTCTGGCGTCGGCGGCCTGTGCCGGGGCTGCACGGGTCCGTGCTGTAATCCACGGTCGCCTCCTGCAGTGGTCGCTGTACCAGTGGAAGGCCCTGGCCGGTGCCCGGCCCTGACCACGGGCCGTCCGCCCGGGCGGAGCGGGAGCTGCGCGAGGCCCTTCGGCTAGGCCTGCTGGCTGTCCGGCCCGAGGCTGGCCAGCGCGGCGGGCAGCTCGCGGCGCGAGGTGACGCCGAGCTTGGTGAAGATCTTGCGCAGGTGGTACTGGACCGTCCGCGCGGACAGGAACAGCCGAGCGCCGATCTCCGGGTTGGTCAGGCCGTCCCGGGCCAGGCCCGCGATGAGGGCCTCCTGCGCCGTCAGCGCGGTGAGGGTCTCGTCGCCACGCTGGCGTACGGTCTCGCCGGTGGCGTTCAGCTCCCGGCGCGCGCGCTCAGCGAACGCCTCCATCCCGATCGCGGCCAGCATGTCGTAGGCCGTGCGCAACTGCTCGCGCGCGTCGGTGCGCCGACCTTCGCTACGCAGCCACTCGCCGTAGAGCAGGTGCGCGCGAGCCAGTTCCGGACGGAGCCGGGTGCGTCTCAGCCGGTCGATCGCCTGGCGGTACAGGCCATCGGCGTCAGCGCCGTGGCTAAGCAGCGCCCGGGAGCGTGCCTCGATGCCGAGCGCGAAATCGGTACCCGCGGGCTGCGTCGTCTCCGCCAATCGCGCGAGCGCATCGCGTGCGAGCCCGGCATCTCCTGTGCGCGCGGCCGTCTCCACGAGCTCGGGTAGTACCCACACCGAATGAAAGGGATCCACGAGGTTCGCGGCGGCTCGCCGGGCCGCCGCCGCCGCCTCGTCATAGCGGGCAAAGCCGTTGTACAGGACCGCGGCCGCACAGTGCGCATAGGTCGCCATCCTTGCCCGCCGGCTGCGGCCTGCCCGATCTCGCTCGCGATCAGAGCGGAGGCCTCTGCTTCCCGCCCTTGCAGTGCCCGGAGCCGCAACAAGGCATAGGGCGCGAAGCGGCTCCCGGTCGCGTCCATGACGCTGTCGATCTCCGCCACGAGCGCGGCGGCACCCGCGAAGTCGCCGGCCCAAGATCTTGCTATCGCCAAGGAGGAGAGGGGGATCAGCAACTGCGCGAGCGCGCCGGCTTCGCGGAAGAGCTGGACATGTCTCGCGGAGATCGCGTGAAAGCCCTCGAAGTCCCACACAACGATGCTTGGGGAGGAGGCCATCCAGCCCCACCGCAGGACATCCTCCACGGGGATTTCGAGGAGTACTTTCGCTGCCCGCTGAAACGTTGGCGCCGCGGCGGCGTGTCCTCCGGTGATCAGTAGCGCGTCGCCTTCGAGCAGCAGGTCGAGCGGACGCGGATCACCTGGCGGCGGAGGGAGGGCCAGGATGGCGCGGCAGATCTCCTGGAGGATGTCCCTTTCTGCCAGAGTCCCGGCGGCGATCGCGCCGCCCCAGGCGGCCAGGTAGGTTTCGCGAGCGAGCCCCAGGTCGAACGGCTCCAGCCGGCTGGCGGCATTCAGCAGCAACCGGGGTGCATCGCCGCCATGCCCCGAGGCGAAGGCGATGTGGCCGCGCAGCAGGTCGACCCGGGCCCGCTGGAATTCATCCAGCGGCCCGGCCTCCGCCATCGCCAGCAGGTCCAGGGCCTTGCCGAACGCGCCGGCCTGCATCTCGGTCATCACGGCGGCCAGGATGCGCTCGGCACGCCGGGCCGGATCGGCGGTCAGCGCGACCGATCGCTCCAGGAATGCCGCGGCCGCGGCCAGTCCGCCGCGGGCCTGGGCCCGCCCAGCTGACACTTCCAGCTCCGCTGCGACCTCCTCGTCCGTGCCGACCACGGCCTGGGCCCGGTGCCAGGCCCGGCGATCCGGATCGGTCAGCGGGTCGGTCACCTCGGCCAGCGCACCGTGCAGCTGCCGCCGGTAGGCGAACGGGGCCGACCGGTAAGCCGCCCTGCGCGCCAGCGGATGCCGGAAGCGCACCCGGAGGCCGAATTCCACCAGGCCGGCCTCCTCGGCCGGCGCAGCCGCCTGGACCGGGATATCCAGCCGTCCGGCCGCGCGCCAGACCAGGTAGTGGTCACCGGACGGGTCAGCAGCGGCCAGCTGCACCAGGTTGCGGGTCTGGTCGGGCAGAGCGTCCAGCTGGCGGCGGAAGCTATCCTCGATCCGGGCGGCCAGCGGCATCGTGCCAGGCAGCCCGAACCCGCCCGCCAGCTCCGCAGAGGTCAGCCCGCGCGGCAGTTCCAGCAGGGCCAGCGGGTTACCCTGCGCCTCGGCGATAATCAGGTCACGCACCTGTTTGTCCAGCGGCCCGGCCAGCGCCGCCTCTAGCAGCGCCCGCGCGTCCTCCTCCCGCAACCCGCGCACTTCCAGCTCGGGCAGCCCGGAGAGCTCCGGGCCCGGCTCGCGGGCCGCGAACACCAGCCCGACCGGGTCCGCGGCCAGTCGGCGCGCCGCGAAGCCCAGCGCCTGCGCCGAGGCTTGATCCAGCCACTGCTCGTCGTCAATCAGGCAGATCAGCGGGCGTTTGCCGGCTACTCCGGACAGCAGGCTGAGCACGGCCAGGCCCACGAAGAACCGGTCCGGGGGCGGCCCGTCGGCCAGACCGAACGCGGTCTGCAGCGCGTCGCGCTGCGGCGGCGGCAAGCTCTTCGCTCGATCCAGCAGCGGCGCGCACAGCTGGTGCAGCCCGGCGAAGGCCAGCTCCATCTCCGACTGCACGCCCGCCGCGCGGGCCAACTGGCATTCCGTCTCCGCCGCCCGTCCGGCCAGGTATTCCAGCAGCACGGTCTTGCCCACGCCCGGTTCGCCGCGTACCACCAGTACCCGGCTCTGGCCTGCCCGGACCGCCTCGGCCAGCCGGCCCAGGGCGTCGCGTTCGGTCACCCGGTCCGTCAGCTCCCGCCGCGTGCCGCCCAGCTGGGCATGGACGCTCACATGGCCTCCCGGCTTGTCCAGATGACGTCGATTGAAATCTAACTTGCCGGTATGAGACTAGCCAGCCCTGTATCCGCGCCGGGATTGCGGACGTGAGGCATGACAGTGGCGCCGCCCCGGCGGGGCGGCGCCACTGCTGGATCGCTCAGGAGACGGACCCCGAAGTGGGTGCCCCACGGCTGGGCGCGGCCCTGGTCCGGCGGGGCCATAGATCGATGGCGATGAGGGCCTCCTTCACGGTCAGCACGGTCCCGGCCCAGCTTCTGGCCCTGGTTAGACCGCAGGCGCCTGCGGGCCGGGGCTGTACGTCGCGGTCTGCTCGTCGCGGTAGGGGGCCAGGAACGTGGTCAGCGCGGCCAGCGTCTCCTCGGGAGCTTCCTCCGGGGGATGGTGGCCGCAGCCGGGGATGACCAGGGTCTGCACATCGTCGGCGGCGAGCTTCATGGTCGCCGCGACCTGGTCGCGCAAACTCTTCTCGCCGCCGATTCCCAGCACGGGCAGCGTCAGGTGCCGGTTCGTGCGCTGCTGGTTCTGCGCGATGGTGGCATCCAGCGCGCGGTAGATCGCGAAGCTGGCGTGCAGTGCGGCCGGGTCGGCGGCGAGGGTGTCGATGTAGTGGCGGACCGCGTAGTCAGGCAGAGGCTTAGCCGCCTTGGTGGCGAACTGCCAGCCGAAGTAGACCTCCTCCCGCCCGGTGACCAGCTCGTCGTTCACGGCGGCGAGCCGGTTGAAGGCGAAGTGCCACAGCGCGTTGTTCAGGTGCGCGTTAACGAACAGGGGAGGAGATGGTGATACGCCCGGAAGGGGAGTCTCGGCGACGGCCAGCCGCCCGACCCGGCCGGGGTGGTCGGCGGCCAGGGCGTAGCCGATCCACATGCCGGTGTCGTGGCCGACCACCGCGAAGCGCTCGTGCCCGAGCGCGTCCATCAGCGCGACCAGGTCCCCGGCCAGGGTGGCGGTGTCGTAGCCGTCCTCGGGTTTGCCGGACAGCCCGCAGCCGCGCTGGTCAGGCACGACCACCTGGAAGTGGCGGCCGAGTGCGGGCATAACCAGGCGCCAGGCGTACCAGGTCTGCGGCCAGCCGTGGATGAGGAGCAGTGGCGGGCCGTCGCCGCCGGTGACGACGTGCTGGCGCAGGTCACCGGTGTCGATGTACCGGCTGGTGAACGTGTCCGCGAACTCGACGGGCAGGTTCGGCGCCCCGGAAACTGAGCCAGGGCCTTTCGGACCGGACGATGCGTTCATGAGGCTCTCCTATGAGTCGCCGGCGAGAAAGTGCTCGCCGATGGGGGTGCCGACGAATTTCTCGCCGATCAGCCGGGACAGGAGCAGCAGCGTGCTGCGGGGCCGGTAGTTACCCACAACGTGCTGCGTCTGCCCGGCGGCGTTGCTGGTCACGATGGTGTAGTTCTTGATCGGCTCGCCGCGGACCCCAGCGGTGTAGTCCTCGAACCAGCCGTTGTCGCCGAACGGGCCTACGGCGTGGAAATCCTGGTAGTCATAGAGCGAACGGATGTGGACCAGCACGGTCCGCACTGTCTCGGCCCCCTGGACGTAGCCGTCCATCATCGAGCCCTCCAGGGTGACGTCATCGGCCAGGTGGTCCAGCCAGGCCGGGTAGTAGCCGGCCAGATCCGGGGGGGAATCGCCGCTTCCCGTCGATGTCATGTCCTGCCTCCCTAGGAGTCGGCCACACGCCGGATGCTGCGTGGTCCCCTCAGGGTCGCCCGGGGCGGGGGAACGTCGCGCCAGTGACATCCCTGGGCGTACCTCCCTGGGCTCATACCCTGGCCGCGCCCTGGTGCGGGCATGCGGATCGCGCGCTTCGTAATGGCGGATATAACGCGCCAGGCCCGCCAGGGCACTGGCCCAGAGCCGGCCAGGGACTCTACGGGCTCGAAAGATCAACTGGGCGGACACGCTGCTGCCAATACCGACCGATCCCGGCCGTTATTCACGAAAGGAAGCCGAGTCATGTCGATCAAGAGCAAGGTGCTCGCCGCCGCAGGGGTGCTGACCCTGTGTAGCGGGCTGAGCGGAGCAGGGACGGTGGCCGCCAGCGCGGCTACCCCGCAGTGCGGCAGCGGCTGCGTCGAGGTATACAGCGCGAAGTACGCCACCGCGACGAGCCTGGGCTGGGTGGAGACCGTTTTCCTGGGCATCCCGGTGCAGGGAGTACCGACGGAGGTGCGCCCGGCCAGCGGCTCGAACCCGGCCGAGGACTTGATCATCCCGACCGGCCGCCCCGTACCGGTGTCCACGTTCTACGCCGAGGGCATGGTCTCGGCCGCGGTGAACGCGCATTACATGAACGAGCCCGCGGTGCAGATCGAGTACGCGCCCTACGGCAAGCCCACCGGCCTATGTACCGCGGTGGCCGTCACGGCCTACCAGGACGAGGGACTGAGCCTGCAGCCGTGCAGCGCTCCGGGCACCACCGTGTGGATCATCGACGGCAACGATTCGCCCGCGACCTTTTCGCAGAAGCCGCCCCACTTCCCGATCGTCAACGGGTCCGACACCGACTTCGTCCACCCGTTCGCGATGACCATCCTGGGGAACCCGGCGCACCAACTGTTCACGCCGATCATCATGCAGCACCTGATCGGTAACCCCACCAGCGTGCCCGCCAACCAGCTGTGGGGCTCCGCCTCCGGGCCTGTCTCCTGAGCGATGAAAATGGTGGCGCCGCCCCGGCCGGCGGCGGCGCCACCATCGTGCGGGGCTGTAACGCCCGGGCGTCGGAATAATTGAATTCTTTCACCGAACGACCGGCAGGTCTGCGGCCAGGAAAGCCTCGACGTCGGCGGCGAACTCGGCGTGGTACTGGAACAGGAACCCGTGCGCCGAGTCGGGGTAGATCTTCACCCGGGCGTGCGGGATCAAACCGGCCAGCAGGTAGGAGTAGTGCGGCAGGATCATCGGGTCGCTGTCGCCGTTGGCTACGAACACCGGCATCTGCAGGCAGCTGAGCCGCTGGAGCAGCGCGTGATCGGGGATCCCTCATGCGCAGACCGCGTCGTACTGCGCTTCGCGGGTCGCCCATGTCGTCGCCTGGTCCCGGTCCTCGGTCCGGGCGTAAATGCGCCTGAGCGCTTCGGTGCCCGCCCGCCGACTGGCACCTGAGGGGGCGAAGAACACGCCCAGGTAGGCATCCGGGCTGGTGTTAAGGGTGCCGATCGCGCCGATGACCTCCGGCGCCCACCCGTGCATGCCGACCGCGCCCTTCGGAGCGGAGGAGGCCAGTACCAGCCGGCGGACGATGGCCGGGCGGACGAGAGCGACCTGCTGAGCGACGAAGCTGCCAATGGAAAAGCCCAGGAGATCCACCTGGCTGAAGCCCATGGCGACGACGAACGCAATGGCGTCGCGGGCCATCTGCTCGATGGTGTCGGGGGTGGTGCCGGTGGAGCCGCCCACTCCGGCGTTGTCGAATGTCACGACCCGCCGGGTCGAGGCCAGCGCGTCGATCAGCGCCGGATCCCAGTTGTCCAGGTTCCCGCGGAAGTGCTGGAGGAGGACCAGGGGCACCTCGCCCTCGCTCTGGCCATCACCGGCACCGCCGGTGTCACGGTAGGCATAGTCGATGCCGTTGGCGGCGCTGATGTGTTCGTTGGCAAGCTCCGAATATCCCTCAGCCATGACTGGCCACCCGTTTCTCTCGGTGTTTTGGGTTCCGAGCCTTGGCGAACTGCGCCCGGCCCGCGCCAGGGCATGCCCTGGCCATCACCCTGGCCAGTGGCTGGTGTCCGAGCCTGGCCACCACTAGCCGGTCCGACTGTGCACCTGGCGGACTCGATCGCGGTGGCGGTCCCGGAATCATGGCGGTGAGGCAACCGCCCAAGCGCCAGCGTTCAGGAGTAGGCAGCCATGCACCGTACTCGCCCCGACACCGACCTGAACCCGCCAGAGACCGCTGCGTGGCCGCCCGCACCGACTGACACGCTGCCCGGGAGCAAGCTGTACGGTCGCCGCGCCGAGTGCCAGGCGCTGGATCGGCTGCTAGCGGACGTGCGGACCGGCCAGAATCGGGTACTGGTCGTCCGCGGCGATACGGGAGCGGGCAAGACTGCGCTCCTGGCTTACCTGGCCGAGCAGGCATCAGGTTCGGCGTGCCGGGTGGCGCGCATAATGGGCACGCCAGCCGAGACGGGGCTGGCGTTCGCCGGGCTGCATCAATTGTGCGCGCCACTGCTGAGCCGTGTCGAGCGGCTGCCGCTGCCGCAGCGTGACGCGCTGCGGTACGCGTCGGGCCTGACCGCGGGGCCGTCGCCGGACGGGTTCCTGGCCGGGCTCGCTGTGCTGAGCCTGCTGGCCGCGGCGGCCGCGGAACGCCCGCTGATCTGCTTGATCGACGATGAGCAGTGGCTGGACCGGGCCTCGGTGCACGCGCTGGGATTCGCGGCACGCCGCGTGGCGGCCGAGCCGATCGGGCTGGTGTTCGCGACCCGCGAGCCGGGCGCCGAGCTCGCCGGGCTGCCCGAGCTGCACGTCGCAGGGCTCCGGGAGGACGATGCCCGCGCACTGCTGGCTGCGGCGCTGGCCGGGCCGCTGGACGCCCGGGTGCGCGACATCATCGTGGCCGAGACCCGCGGTAATCCGCTGGCACTACTTGAAGTACCGCGCGGGCTGAGCCCAGCGGAGCTGGCGGGCGGATTCGGCCTGCCCGGCGGCGCCCCGCTGGCCGACCGGACCCAGGACAGCTTCACCCGGCAACTGGACGCCTTGCCGGACCAGGCCCGGCGGCTGGTGCAGCTGGCCGCGGCCGATCCCACCGGTGACCGGCAGCTGCTGTGGCGGGCGGCCGACCAGCTGGGAATTCCGGTCCAGGCGGCGGCGCCAGCGGTAGAAGCGCGGCTGGTGGAGTTCGGCACCCGGGTCCGGTTCAGCCACCCGCTGGCCCGCTCGGCGGCCTACAGGTCGGCGTCGTTGTCCGATCGCCAGCAGATGCACGCGGCGCTGGCGGAGGTGACCGACGGGGTCGCTGACCCGGACCGATGCGCCTGGCATCGGGCGCAGACAGTATCCGGGCCGGACGAGGAGGTCGCCGCGGAACTGGAGCGGTCGGCCGGGCGGGCGCAGGCCCGCGGCGGGCTGCCCGCGGCCGCAGCATTCCTGGAGCGGTCGGTGCTGCTGACCGCCGATCCAGAGCGCCACGCCGCACGCGCGCTGACCGCGGCGCAAGCGAACATGCGGGCCGGCGCGTTCAGCAAGGCCCTGGACCTGCTGGCCGAGGCGGAGGCTCATGGGTCCCGCCCGCTGGATGAGCTCGCCAGTGCGCGGGTAGAGCTGCTCCGCGGGCAGATCATGTTTGCGGCCGGCTCGGCCAGCGCGGCTCCCGCGCTGCTGTTCAAGGCGGCCAAGCGGCTCGAATCGCTTGACGTCGGCCTGGCCCGCCAGGCCTACCTGAGCGCTTGGATGGCCGCGCTGTTCGCCGGGCGGCTGGCGGGCAGTGACCTGTTCGAGGTCTGCCGGGCCGCCCGGGCTCTCCCCCCTCGCTCCGAGCCGCAGCCCGTCGACCTCGTGCTGGATGGCCTGGCGCTGATGATGACGGACGGGCCGGCGGCCGCAGCGCCCGCGTTGCGGCGAGCCGTGAACGCCTTCGCCAACGCCGACATCGCGGCCGAGGAACCCCACTGCTGGGGCTGGCAGGCCCAGGCCGCGGCCAGCGCGCTATGGGACAACGACGCCCGGTGCGCGTTGCTCGTCCGGCAGGTCCGGCTCGCCCGTGAGGCCGGCGTGCTCGACCAGCTGCCGGTCCTGCTGGAGGCCCTGGGCGCGGCGGTCGCGGCCAGCGGTGACATCGCGGCCGCCTCGGCCCTGGTCGCCGAGGCCGACACGATCTGCGCGGCGACCGGGACGCGCGCCGCCCGGCTGACCTCGATGATGCTCGGGGCGCTGCAAGGTCGCCTCGCCGAAGCCGCGCCGCTGATCGAGGCAGCCATGGCCGAAGCCGAGGCTGGCGGACAGGGAATCGCGGTGGCCTACGCGCACTGGGCGACCGCCGTCCTGCATAACGGCCTGGGCTGTTATACGGAGGCACTGGCCGCCGCCCAGCAGGCCAGCGAGGACATCACCGCGCTACCTGTCTCGATGTGGGCGCTGCCCGAGCTGGTCGAGGCAGCTGCGCACGGCGGACAGGCCGGGCTGGCCCGCGATGCTCTCAAGCAGCTCGCAGAGATTACGCAGTCATGCGGCCACGATTCCGCGCTCGGCATCGAGGCTCGCTGCCGAGCGCTGCTCAGCGCCGGCACCGAGGCCGACGACCTATACCGCGAGGCGATCGACCGGCTGGGCCGGACCAGGCTGCGTCCGGAACTGGCCCGCACGCATCTACTCTACGGAGAGTGGCTGCGCCGCGAAGGCCGGCGCGTCCATGCGCGCGAGCAGCTGCGTACCGCTCACGACATGCTTGACGCGCTCGGCATGGCGGGGTTCGCCGAGCGCGCGCGCCGGGAGTTGATCGCCACCGGCGAGACGGTGCGCAAGCGCACGGTGGACGCCGATACCACGCTGACCCCGCAGGAGGCGCTCATCGCCCGGCTGGCCCGCGACGGCCGCACCAACCCGGAGATCGGCGCCCAGCTGTTCCTGTCCGCGCGCACCGTCGAATGGCACCTGCGCAAGATCTTCACCAAGCTCGGCGTCAGCTCCCGCCGCGAACTGCACGCCGCGCTGGACCAGGCCGCGTAGGAGCGGGCCATGACAGGCAAGGTCGCCATAATCACCGCAGGTACCCCCGACGTCGGGGCCCGCCTGGTGGCCGGGTATCGGGAGCGCGGCTGGGCGGTGGTGGCCTCCGCTCGCGCGGGCGGGCCGTCGACGGACCCTGATCTGCTTACCATCGCCGCGGACATCGCCGATCCGGCGGCCGCCGGCCGGATCGTCGGCGGAGCGCTGAAACGGTTCGGCCGGATCGACACCCTGATCAACAACGCCGTCGTCAACCTGGCCAAGCCCTTCACCGCCTACACCCCGGCCGACTACGCGGTCGCCGAGGTCAGCCTGGCCGGGTTCTTCTGGCTGACCCAGCGAGCCATCGCCGAGATGGCCATCCGGTACGGCGGCCACGTGGTCAGCGTCCTAGCCGCCACGGCCGACACCGCGGACTCGGGCGCGCCCGCGGTCCTGGCCGCGCTGACCAGGGGCAGTCAGGTGGCGGCTACCAGGTCGCTGGCCCGTGAGTATGCATCCCTCGGCATCCGGGTCAACGCCGTGGTCCCGGGCCTCATCGAGGCTCCGCGGCCCCCGGCCCGAAGCTGCGACGTCTACGACGGCCGGTTTCCACCGCTCCCGGGGGGCGACCAGATCGGCGACGTCGTGAACGCTGTCTTGTTCCTGGAGTCATCGCCCTCCGTCACCGGTCAGGTTGTTCATGTCGGCGGCGGCTGATCTTCCTCCCGCGGCTGGGCCAGTGCGGTGTGCAGTTCGCGTCGGGATTCGATGCCGAGTTTGGTGAAGACCTTCATGCCGCTGGAGTAGTTCCCCGTCAGACTTCTGGTGCGCCGCGCCCCAGCCAGCTCCTCCGTCGGTGGTCCTAAGCTGATGTCTCGTGCGGATCTTCATCGCTGGCGCAACCGGCGTGATTGGCGTTCGGCTGATCCCTTTGCTGGTGGACGGTGGGCACACGGTGGCTGGGATGACGCGCTCACCCCAGAAAACCAGCCTGCTCCGCGAGCTCGGCGCGGAGCCCGTTGTATGCGACGTTTTCGATTTCGCTGCCCTCACCCAAGCCCTGGCCGCGTTCGGTCCGGATGTGGTCTTTCACCAGCTGACCGACCTGCCCGACGACGCTGCCGATCTGGTGCCCTTCAGTGACCGCAACGACCGTATCCGCGGTGAGGGCACGCATAACCTGCTCGCCGCGGCAGCCGCGGCCAAGGCAGAACGCGTCATAGCGCAGAGCATCTCCTGGGAGCTGCCCAGCGAGAACCGCCGAGCGGTCACCGCCGCACACGAGCGCGCGGTGCTGCAAGCAGGCGGAGTGGTGATCCGCTACGGCCAGCTGTACGGGCAAGGTACTTTCTACCCAACCGTCCCGCCACAACCCCCGCGTATCCATGTCGATGACGCCGCCCGCCTGACCCTGCCCGCGCTCAGGGTGCCACCGGGAGTGACGATCGTGGCCGACGACAGAGCCACCTGCAGGGATTGAATGGCCGGGGTCTGGATCTGTCTGTCTGTCTGTCTGATCACCATGGGCGCGCCCGCTTGATCGAGGCGGGTGGCGGGTCTACCCCGAGAGCATGAGATATCCAGGTGGTGGTGGCCTGACGGGGGCGGCTTGACGCTGGGCCGGTCCACGCCACGTTGCTGCCCGGGCGCAGACCAGGGTCTGGGCCAGGGACGCAGACCAGGGCCTGGGCCAAGGGATGTCACAGGCGCTATGCGCCCGCCCGGTTCGCGATCCTGAGGCAGTACGAACGAGGCCGCAGGCGGCGGTGGGTCCTTGGCCAGGAACCTCCCCGACGGATCTGCCCGTCCGGCCGGCCGCCGTGATCAGCCAATCCGGGAAAGGGGAGAAGATCCTATGTCCAGCGGAACTAAAATCCGTCCGTTCCGGGTCGACGTGCCCGACGAAGCGATCGCCGACCTGCGGCGGCGCATCGCCGCGACACGCTGGCCCTCCAGGGAGCTCGTCGCGGACCGGTCGCAGGGCGTGCAGCTGGCGACGATCACCGAGCTCGCCCGCTACTGGACGACCGACTACGACTGGCGCGCCTTCGAGGCCAGACTGAACGCGCTACCGCAGTTCACGACCGAGATCGACGGCGTGGACGTCCACTTCATCCACGCCAGGTCGCCGCACGCCGGCGCGATGCCGCTGATCATCACGCACGGCTGGCCCGGCTCGATCATCGAGCTGCTCGGGGTCATCGGCCCGCTCACCGACCCGGCCGCGCACGGCGGGCGTACGGAGGACGCGTTCGACCTGGTGCTGCCGTCGCTGCCCGGCTTCGGCTTCTCCGCCGAGCCGGCCGAGGTCGGCTGGGACCCCGGCCGCATCGCCGGAGCCTGGGCCGAGCTGATGCACCGCCTGGGCTAC
>Ga0209040_10001923_pt1 | contig 16414 bp, 15 predicted proteins | sample BogFormECP12_OM3_FD_188240 | JGI IMG/M metagenome (GOLD analysis project Ga0209040, IMG submission 188240) | Bog forest soil microbial communities from Calvert Island, British Columbia, Canada - ECP12_OM3 (SPAdes) (version 2) | ecosystem: Environmental > Aquatic > Freshwater > Wetlands > Bog ...
CTCGCCGCAGGAGACTATGGCGCTCTTGAGCGATGCCAGTCGCTGGCCGGACTGGTATCCGGGCATGACGGAGATCGACATCGCCGCTCCCTTCCCCGAAGAAGGGGGCAAGGTCGCCTTCAAGGTGAAGTCGGCGGGCATGTCCATGTCGATCACCGAGACGGTTCTCGACTACCAGCCGGGAAGCTGCAGCTTCTCCAAATGGACGGCATGTTGTCGGGGCGCGTTCGCTGGGAGCTCACCCCGGAAGGCCGATGGAACACGCCTGACCACGACCTTCGACTACGCGCTGCCGGGGCGGCGTGTTCGGCAAGATCGCTGATGCGCTCATCGTCAAGCGCATGAAATGTCAAGAGTCTCGAAGTAGCGCTCCACACGCTCCACAACTTCAAAGCGCTCGTCGAACCGCAGTCGAACAGTAGTCGCCCGTTGAGCGGGCTACTAGCCCGCTGGGAGCCCGTGCCCAGCGCGAGGCCGAGCTCACTGGCCCTGGTTAGAATCCCGGCGAGGTGATCACGCAAGACGGGTGTCTTGCGGTCCGACCGAAAGGAAGCTGATGGGCACCGACTCCGCCCCGCCCGTAGCGCCGATCGCCTTACAGCCCGGGGAGGGCGATGCGCGCTGGTTCCTCGGCTTCCTGGTCACGATCAAGTCCTCAGCCCAGACAACCGACGGCCGCGTCGCCGTGGTCGAGCATCTGGCGCCGGAGGGCGCAGGATCGCCACTGCACGTCCATCACCGCGAGGACGAGTGGTTTTACGTCATCGACGGCGAGCTGACCTTCTGGGTCGGCGGCCAGGTGATCAACGCTCCAGCCGGGTCGTTCGTGTATGGGCCCCGTGAGATCCCCCATACCTTCATCGTAAGCTCGGCCGAGGCCCGTTTCCTGCTCGTCACTGAGCCCGCCGGCTTCGAGAACTTCCTTCGCGCGCTGTCCGAGCCGGCACAAACCCTAACCCTGCCGCCCTCATCCGCCGAGCCATCAGACCCCGAGCAGATGATGGCCACCGCCGCCGAATACGGGATAGAGATCCTCGGCCCTCCCGGCATCCCCTCCTGAGCCCGCCCGACACACAGGGCTCCGCTTCGCCTGGGCGGAGCACGCCTCCAGACTTGTGCTTTGGTGCAACAGGAGGCGTCGTCGTGACGGCGGGTCGCGCTTTCGGATCGGACGATTAGGAGGCGTCCGGTCGCGCCCTCGTCGCGCTCTCGCTTTGGCCTAAGGCATCAGCCGGCCTCAGGGCCGGGCGGCTTGACAGGATAGGTGGTACCAGCTACCTTGTGCCGCATGGTAGCCACGGGAAGAGCGGCAAAGCGCGATGCGGCGATCTCGCAGCTCCGCCGTGGCGTGATCGAGTTCTGCGTTCTCGCGCTGCTCGCTGATGAAGAACGCTACGGGTTCGAACTCGTGCAGAAACTCGCCGGCGAGGACGCCTTGGTCACGACGGAAGGGACGCTGTATCCGCTGCTCGGCCGCCTCAGGCGCGAGGGCGCCGTGGAGACGACCTGGCGGGAGTCGCCCGCTGGGCCCCCGCGCCGCTACTACCGGCTGACACCTGTCGGGAGGAAATCGCTCGCAGCGTTCGTGGATGAGTGGAGCCGCTTCCGCGGCTCCGTTGATGCAGTCTTGAAGATAGGAGACCCGCAATGAGCACGAGCACTCTCCACCCGGTCGCCACCGCTTACCTTCAGCAGGTGCGCCGCGAAGGGCGCGACCTGCCCCGCGATCGCTTGGCCGAGCTCCTGATCGATCTCGAAGAGCATCTCTCGGCCGCGATCCCCGCTGATGCCTCCGAGGAGGACGCACGCGAGGTCCTGGCTCGCTTCGGTGACCCGCGCGAGATCATCGACGCCGAGCGTCCTGAGCTGATTGTTACCGCTGAGCGCCGCGGCACGCGAGAGTGGGCGGCGATCTTCTTGCTTCTGTTCGGATTTTTCGCCGCCGGCGTCGGGTGGGTCGTCGGCGTCATTCTGCTCTGGCGCTCGCGAGCCTGGACGACACGAGACAAGCTCATCGGCACGCTTGTCCTCCCGGGTGGCCTGTTTGCGACGGTGCTGCTCCTGTTGCTAGCTCTCGGGCGACCGCGCAAGGAGATCTGCACCAACCACACCTACCTCGGCACCATCGTGATGCATTGCACGCACGCACCGAGCAGCGGGCCGTCTACGCTCGGTTCGATGGCTCTCGTGCTCCTCGCGTTGACGCCGATCGCGACCGCCGTCTACCTCGCCCGTCGAGCGCGCTAGCTTGGCTGGCCGCCGTAGGCGGACGCACAGCCTGAGTTGAGCCGCAGTGGGTTGCGCGCGATCGCGGCACCACCTACATGGGCCGAGGCCGCCGCGGTGAGCCCCGCCCACGCTCTCGTCTTGGACGACAAGGAGGCGTCTCGTCGCGCGGTGGTCGCGCTCGCTTTCGTGAAAGGCGAGGGTTGCGCCACCAACCCCACCGCGTGCCAGCTCCTCGAAACACTGCGGTTACGCCCGTTCGTACGGGCATCGCTCGCGCCCGGAGCGACCGGACATCAGAAGATGGCTGTTTGCAGGAGGATCGTTGTAATAACGACAACGAGTGGAGCCAACCGGGATCGAACCGGTGACCTCCTGCTTGCAAAGCGCCAGCTCCGCGCCAAGGTGCTGCACTGAACGCTCCGATTTGTCGGGGATTTTGGGCAAGTCCAGCGACACTTCAATGGCGATCGGCCATACGATGTTTGCGTAGCGGCCATACCAGGTTGAAAGATCGGCCACACCAAGCTAGACTATCGGCCATACCATGGATTCGCTGGGACGGCTCGCGGCCGAACTCTCGATCCCGGAGCGCACACTTCGTCGTGCTGCCCGGGAGGGCCTCGTCCGAGGGGAGCGCATAAGTCCTCGCAGGTTTCGCACGACCCTGCGCGAGGAGAACTACCTGCGCAGATCTTGGCCTCTGCTACGTGCATTGCGAGAGGCACTGCGAACGGAGCCAAACCTGCAGCTAGCGGTCCTGTTCGGCTCAACCGCGGCGGGGAGCGACGACGACCGCTCGGACCTAGACATCCTGGTCACCGCCACAGACCCGAGGATCGGGCGACTCGCGGACGCAGCAGAACGCGTCTCCAGACGCCTGGGTCGCGATGTCCAGCTCGTGCGGCTTGAAGACGCCGAAGCCTCGCCCCTGCTCATGGATGAGATCATCAACCACGGCAGGGTTCTCATCGACCGAGGCGATCGCTGGCCGGCGATTCGCGACGCCGCCCCAACCTGGCGACGCCGCGCCCAACGCATCGAGAACCTGCGGACCGCACACGCCCCCGAGCCCGAGCTTCGCCGGGGCGACCCGTGAGCACACCCGCTCCGCCCCCAGCGCCGCTGGAGAGCAGCGACCCTCAGCGCGCGAGAATCGTCAAGACGAAAGCGCTCGAGCGAATCAGCGACATCGGCCGCCACCTGACTGCGCTGCGCGTCGCGATGGGCGAGTTCGGCGAAAACTTCGACCTCGAGCCTTTCCGACAGTCATACAACTCGCAGGACCCGGTCGAACTCAACCGCGTCAAGGCCGTCGAGCGCGGCGTCGACCTTCTCTACAACTACATCGCCGATCTCGCGGCTTTCGGCCTCGAACTCGCCGGGCTCAGGGGCCGTCGCGATGAAACGAACGCGCGACGCGACCTCGACGCGCTAAGGGACGCCGGCGTCCTCACACGCGAGCAGACCCGTCGTCTGCAGCAGCTACGCGAACTACGCCGCCTCCTCGTCCACGAATACGCAACCGCCACCGCCGAGCAGGTCCACGAGTCCGCCCAGATCCTGATCGCGGAGCTCTCCTCGTTCTCCAACGCCTACCGCGACTGGATCAGACGCGGGTTCAGGCCAACACGCTGAAAGCGCCGACCCGTCCACGGCGCCAACACCATCGGTATCCTGGGCGCCGAGTTCACGCCGATCGGCAAACCACAGACCGGACCCCGTTCACACGCTCAAACGTGAGTTACGTGCGCAACCCGGCCAGAGGCCGGTGCTGAGGAGCGCACGGACGTCGATCGAGCGGAGAGTAGCCCTCACGGAGACAGCCCACGTTAGGGGTCGACGGGAACGAAGCGACGGAGCTTGCCAGTGTCGAGCCTCTCGAGTTTGGAGACGGTGCGTGTGGTGACCAGGGGGTCGATCACTCCAAGCGCTGAGAGCTCGCTAGCCAGTCGTGCCTCGAGCTCCTGCGTGTCGAGCGGCTGGGCGGTACAGATCACGATCTCCACCCCGGCCGGGGTCTGCAGGACCTGGTACTCGGTGATCGCGGCCTCGCGCTGCAGCGCCGAGCGGAAGATGTGCGGGTGGACAGTGGCCCCGCCCGGATAGATGAATGTGTCATCGAGGCGGCCCTGGATGTCGCCGATGCGGCGGTGCGCGGAGCCGCAGGGGCAGGGCTCGTCGACGAGCGTGACCTCGTCGGTGATCTCGTAGCGGATCAGCGGCTGCAGCGGGTTGAACAGATTCGTGATGTAGACCTTCGAGGACGTGACGCCCGGGGGCACGGGCCTGCCGTCTGCGTCGACCGGTTCGATGATCAACAGGTCCTCGGGGATGTGCATGCCGGGCTCTTTGAAGCAGCCGATCGCGTTGATGCCGGCCTCGGAGGTGCCCCACATGTTCGCCACGGGCGCTTGCCAGGTCGCTTCGGCCGCCTCGCGGATCTCGGGCAGCAACGGCTCGGCCATCGTCAGGACGCGCCGCGGGCGGATTCTCAGGCGCCCCGCCCTAGCCTCGGCGACGAGCCGAGCGAGCATCGAGGGGTAGGTCGCCAGGCCGTCCCCGCCGACGGCGTTGAGGCCGGCGACGATCTCATCAATTGGCAGGCCGATCGCGAAGCGATGCATCTGGACGGCCTCGGTCGCGAACGTCTCTGCAAGGGCGCTCGTCGAATGCGTCGCGTTATTGGCCGTCACGACCATCGAGACGGGCCGCGCCGAGGCGAGCTCGGGATCCGCCAGCCGGTCCTTTAGCTGCTGGCGCAATGCCGTCAGCTGGATCGTCGCCCATCCCTCCCAGCCCCAGACGAACACGCCCCTGACACCGCTCGAGCCACCTGATGCTACGGCGTGCAGCTCCCCGAGGAAATACCGGTCGGTTGTGAGCGAGGCGATGTGATCGTTCGCCGCCGCGAGAGTCACACGGGGGTCGGTGACGATCTGATCGAAGTGCTCCATCAGATCCTCCTTGCCCATCACCGGCAGCTGCGCAAGCGAGTCCTCATCAACCGTCGCGAGGTTCACGTCTGCGAGGCGCGAGCGGTGCCAGGCCGAGCCCGAGACGGCGGTGGTGAGTAGCGCCCTGAGACGCTCGGTCCTGTGGCCCCTCAGCTGATCAGCCGACCAGGTGAGGCGCTCCAGGTGGTCACCGAGCTGGCCGAAGAGATACTGCACGTGCCGGGCCCGTGTCTGCTCGTAGTCGCTCATCTGCGCATCGGCTTTCCTTCAGGGCGGGCGGTCCTCATGCTGGGAGGGCGCGGTCGATGATGGTCTGCGTGTCGACTCGCTGTAGTCAATCGTAAGGGTGTTGCCACGATCGTCTCCGGCAGCAACGCTAACTTCGGCTCGCCACGACCCAGGCGGGCATAGCCGTCATTGGGCCCTCGGCCACCGATGAGATCGCCCGCACGATCCGGTCTTAGGTCTGGCACCATCGTCCGCACACCGCTACCCAATAGGAGGAGCCATGCCCGAGTACGCGCCTGGAACGCCATCGTGGGTCGAATTGTCCTCGCCGGATCCCGACGCCTCCGCCGCGTTCTACGGCCAGGTGCTGGGCTGGAGCGCGACCGAGCCGGGGCCCGCCGAGAGCGGCGGCTACCGCATGTTCCAGTACGACGGCAAGAACGTCGCGGGTCTCATGGGACTCATGCAGGAGGGCCAGCCCACCGCGTGGGCCACGTACGTGAGCGTCGCCGACGCCGATGACACCGCCGGGAACGTCAAGGCGGCGGGCGGCAGTGTCATGGTCGAGCCCATGGACGTGATGGACCTGGGCCGAATGGCCGTCTTCGCCGACCCCACCGGCGCCGTCTTCGGTGTCTGGCAGCCGAAGGAGTTTGGCGGCGCGGACCTCGTCAACGAGCCCGTATCGCTGTGCTGGAACGAGGTCCACACCCGCGACACCGACACCGACAAGGCGTTCTACGGCTCCGTCTTCGGCTGGCAGCCCGGCAGCCCGTCGTTCACCGGCGCCCCCGACACCTACACCGTCTGGCAACTCGACGGCAACAACGTCGGCGGCATGATGCAGATGGCCGAGGGCATGTTCCCGCCCGACACGCCGCCGCACTGGAGCGTCTGCTTCGCCGTCGCCGACGCCGACGCCACAGTCGTCAAGGCGCGCGAGCACGGCGGCACCGTCGTGGCCGAACCGGTGGACATGCCCATCGGCCGCTTCGCCGCCATCATCGACCCCCAAGGCGCCTGGTTCACGATCATGCAGCCGGCCCGATAGGCGAACAGGCGACGAGCGCTCGTCGTCCTTTGCGCAAGCCTGGCGTGCGTCTTGGTTGGCTCTCGCAACGCTCGGTGAGTAGGCGCGTCGCAACTCGGGCCGCTAGCTCCCTCCCCTTGGTGAGCTCTAGCTGACGGTGATGTAACCGCTCATGTAACCCGGGTGCTCCATCGCCCATTCGTCGCATCGGAAGGTGCAAAACCAAAGAAACCTTCCCTGCTGCTTTACGAGCAACGTGTACGTGTGAACACCTGGCATCACGACGATGTTGACGCCCGCTTCCGGCGAGGTGATGCTGTGAGGCACGTTATCGGTGTTGTCGATCCTCAGCTCCTGGGGCTGGCCCGCCCGGACAGAGAATTCGGTCTCGGTGAACTCATCGTGCTTTTCGCCTTCCGGGCCGAGCTTACCTTCCGCGATGACCTTCAGAACCACCACCTTTGCCACCGGCGGTAACGCGGCGGCCTGCTCAGCGGCGGCCTGGGATGCCGCGCGTGCTTCCCCTCTTTCGCTGCTCTGAACCAGCGCGACCATCGACATCACCAGTGCAGCCGCGATTCCCACTCCCGCGAGCGCCTTCAGCCCGAACCTCCTGGCAGCTGCTTCACCGAATTCGTACCGATATCTCGCCTCGGTGTCGTTGTCTGGCTCGTGCGCGTCGGAGCCGGGCTCGAAGACGAGATGACGAACGGGCACGGCGAACCGCTCACGCACGAGACCCGCGAGCCGCGGCTCGAGCCCGCTCGCGGCCTGCTCCCACCGAGTGGCAATGATCACCTCATCCGGCACGAAGGTGGCGAACTCGTCCTCGATGGCTTCGAGGGGATCTGCCTCTGAGATCGCGCCCGCAACCGAGGGGTGGTGGCCGGCGCGGTCCAGGGCCCCCTTCAGGCGCACGCGCGCCTGGTCTAGGAGACCATCGACAGCGCCCGTCAGGCGGGCTCCAGGGGAGATCAGCGCAGGCACCAGCAGGAGCACGTGGGTATCCGGCACGGAGGCCAGCCGCTCGATCTCGCTGAGGAGCGCCTCCTCGCCCAGCGTGTCGTTGGCGACGACGAGGACGCGGCGCTCCGCCGCTGAGCCCAGGTGCGGGGGGGCCATCTTCACCGGGAGTTCGAGACCGCGGAGCGTGCGCATGCGCAATTGCGCAGCGCGCACAGCCACAGCGCCGAGTATGACCGCGAGCACAACGAGAACGAGCCACGGTGGGCCGAGCACGGCGGCGAGCACGACTGGGATCAGGGCGAGTATCAGCAGCAGGACAAAGCGGAAGGCCTCCTGCTCGCTGTGAAAGGGGCTACGCACCGGCGAGGCCTTCTTCAGCGGCCTGGCCGGACCGACTCTGCACGGCGGTCACGATCTGCTCGGGGGTCGCGGGTGCTGGCAACTGGTGGCAGCCGTTCAAGAGCTCTTGCAGGTCGGCATCTATGTTCGACGGCACCTCGACCAGTAGAGGCGTCTCGGGATAACGCGTGCGCAGTTCGCGCAAGATCTCTCGGGCCGCCTCGTGCTCGTAGCCAAGGGAGCAAACGACGAGGTCAGCGTCGTGAGCGGGAGCGCACCCCGCGGGCCCGGTCAGCGGACACCGCCCGTGCCCCCGTGGGCCGGGACAGACAGCGACTGCATAACCGGCGAAACGCAAGCCAGAGGCGATCGCAAGGCCGGTCGCCTCGTCGGGATGCTCGACAAGCACCCGCGGGTCGCTCCAACGCCAAGGCTGCGGATTCAGCTTTTCTGCTCGTCCTTGCGCCGGGGAAGCCTCGGAGAACATGCCCTCAAGCTAGGTCGGCCTTAACTCGACCTCATCGGGGTCAAGCCGAATCGTGCTCTGTGGAGAACTACTGCCGATGCCACCGAGACGCGTCGCGAAGCATCACCGCTGCTTTTCGGGCAGTGCAAGCGCGCTACACGGCCCCAGCAAACGCTCGCCTTGGACGACGTCCGACAACCGACTAACGATCGCGGCGCACGCCGCTCAGGCAGGCTACACGGGAGCGCTTGCTTCGCCGCCTACGATCAGAACTCGTCAAGAGCGCAAGCGCCAGCCGCCCGACCGAGGACGCCTGCAATGCCTTAGCAGGTTCCTTCCGTGGAAACCCACAGGGTTCTGCGGCGATCTACGGCCAGGGCCAAGGGGAAACGCGTCGAAGCTCCCACCATGGCTCTGGACGCCAGGGACAGGGTGACGCTGGTCCCGCCCGGCACGTGGGAGGTGGACCCCGTCCGTTCGACGGTCGGCTTCGCTGTGCGTCACCTCAAGGTCACCAAGGTCCACGGGCGCTTTCGCGAGGTGAGCGGGGTCGTGCGCTCCGACAGCGAGGGCGTGGCGTCGATCGACGGGTCGGTCCAAGTGGCGAGCATCGACACCGGTGACCGCAGGCGCGACGCTCGGCTCTGCGCCGAGGACTTCTTCCACGTCGCGCGCCATCCGTCGATCGCCATCGCCGCCGTTTCCTCGCCCGTAGGGCCGTGTGATGCTCCAGCCGTATGCGGAACGATGACGGTGCGCGACATCTCGCGGCCGCTTAAGATGCAACTCGACGCACCTGCTTCGCCAATCGACGGGAACGGCGATCTCCGAATTCGCGCTAACGGCGTGGTTAGCCGTCGGGATTTCGGGCTCGAGTGGGACTCGGCGTTTGCGGCTGGGGGGCTCGTGATCGACGATCGGGTGGCGCTGCGGTTCGACATCGTCGTGGTGAACCCGGCCCCGTTGGCCGGCAATTAGCTTACGCGCGCTCCGCGCGAGCCGAGCGAGCAGGCCAGCCGGCCGCAAGGAGATCCCGCGGGGAACCTTCCGCTCAATCCTGCGACGGTCAGGCTTGGGACGAGCGGGCGTTCGCTCGGCGTTGAGGGCCTGATGTGTCTGGTCCCTCGACACGCCGCCGTGCGGTCCCGCCGACGGCACCTGCCGCCTCTCCGGAGATCGCCACCCCGCCGGTGCGGGCATGCGGGCTGGCGGCAGAGGGACACCGCGCACAGCATCGAATCCCGGCCTAGGATGCCGCGATCGATCGAACCTGGCCTCAAGATCGGCAGCGTCGCCGGAGCGATGGTGCTCGCGCTTACGGCTTACCTGGTGGTTCTGCTCGGGTTCGGCGCGGCCAGCGCCCGCGCCGCGGACCCGGCCGCAAACATCCCCCTCGGTCCGCTGCCCGCTTCGTGCAAGCTCGAAGGCTCAAGCGAATGCGAGACCTTCGTGGTCGCCCGGCTGAACGCCGCCCGCGCGCAGCTCGGCCTCGGCCCCTATCGGCTCCCGGCCGGCTTCGCGAGCCTCTCAGCCGACAAGCAGCTGCTAATTCTCACAGACCTTGACCGCGCCGCCTATAACCGGCCCACCGTCTACGGGCTCAACGCCACGCTCAAAGGCGCCGCCGAAGAGGGCGTGCTCAACCGCACAGACCCAACCACCCCAGTAGCCGAAGGGCCATGGGTCGGCTTCGCCTCGGACTGGGCGAGCACCGGGCAGCTGATTGCCTACTACCTGTGGATGTACGACGACGGGTACGGCAGCGGCAACCTCGACTGCAGCAGCCCAGGCGCCCCCGGATGCTGGGGCCACCGCCACGTCATCCTGGAAGAACTCACCATCCTCCCCCAGCCCGTCCTCATGGGAGCCGCCACCGGCCAGGATGCCACAGGCCACCCGGGCAGCACCCTCATCGTCAGCTCCCACGGCTCCAACGCCACCGCTACCGCCTACTACACCTGGACACAAGCCCAAGCTGAAGGCGCAGGTAGCAGCGGCAGGAGCGGCAGCGAAGGCCCCGTGGGAGAAGTCGGCGGAGGCGGAGTTGGTCACGGCGGCGGGGACAGCGAAGGGGTAGGAGGCGGCACCGCCGGCGCGAGCCCCGGAGGCGGAGGGACCGACCCGATCCCGAGCGGAGAAATCGTCACCACCATGCCCGCGCCCCGCCGCTCGCCCTCGTCTCCGCAGACCATCACCGTCACGGCGCTCCTGAATCCGTGGCAGCGGACCGCCAGCTTCTTTTTCGCTGGTGAACCGGGTGAGGGCTTCGAATGCTCGTTTGTGCGTGAACATACGCGCCGCACCATGGCCCACTTCTCCGTCTGTCATTCGCCGAGCCGATTCGCGCAGGTGGTGCGTGGTGACTATCGCTTCGAAGTGCGCGAGTCGAGCAACCGTGGACGGAAGCTGAAGCTCGCCGTGACGATGCCCGTGACTTGGGCCGCCGCGCGCTGCGGGGGCGCACGTGGTAGGAGCGCAGGCGCACGTCGGCACGCTCCATGCCCCAGCCCGCGGTCGAAGCCCTTCAGGGTGACCGTCTCGCGGACCGTGTGACGATTCTGCGCTTTACCGCCCCTTCCAACCTCAGCGCTGAAAGGGGCGATTTGCGTGGATTTCTGGCGTGCGGCCTTGGTGTGAGGATCGGCGCGGATGCGCGTGGATTATCGGCGACTATCGTGGTTTCGGGCACTTTCGGCGAAGAGTGCCTGGACGATGACCGCTCGAATCCGAGAGATCTCGCTCTCCCCGATCTGACGGCTGCTCCTTTTGCTCCAGCAGACGGCTTGTCCATTGGGAATGACGCCGTCGAAGCTCATCACCGTCGAGGTCATTGCGGCCCAACGGCCGGTAGTTCGCCGCCCAGGTTTCGACCGTGTCATGCGAGCGCGCGGCGGCCCAGCCGTCCCACAGAGCCACGTCGGCGACCGGGTGACCGGTCGCATCCTCATAGGCCGCCAGGAAGACGTCGGCGACTCGCTCATCGAAGAGGAGGTAGAGATCAAGACGGCACCAGCCCACGTCAAAGCCACGCGGACCGCAGGCGCCGCCTGACCAGTCGACGACGCCCGTCAACATTCCGTCTCGCCAGACAACGTTGCCCGACCAGTAGTCGCAGTGCGTGAGCACCGGCGGGGAGCCGGTGACCTGCGACCAGTCAGACTGGATTCGGGTTGCGATTGGGCCAGCCAAGACCTCCCGAGATCCCCCGCTGCCCTCGAACACGCTCGGCAGAGCAGACAGCCGGTCGCCGGACATCGCGTGCACCGTCGCTAGGCCCTGGCCGAGCTGCGTTGCCCAAGCGTCGAGATCAGTGGGCGTGATGTCCGCCTGACCGTCAAGGCAGCTGATCAGGGTCGTAGGATGCTCCGACCACCGACCAGCCAGGTCGCCGCCGAGCAGCACCGGCGCCAACCCTTCAAGCCCGTCAAGCGCCTGCAAAACCTGGCTCTCGCGTGCACCGGCCGCGTCACCAGCCGGGAACTGCCGAACAACGACGGTTAGCGCAGGGCTCGCAGTGTCCACCCTCCATGTGGCGGCGTGCTGGCCGCCCTCGAGTCTCACCGCTGAGTCGATCGTGGCCGACGAGCCGGCCAGGCGCCGAACCTCTTCGAGCGCCCCCGCTGAAGGCGATCGTTCTAGATGGACCATCTCAGAAATCATATGGAGCGGCCCGCCACGCAGAACGCACGCGACCCCTGCCCGGTGAAGAAGTCACCCCGGCGCCGCTTCGTCGCCATCTCCGGCACGCTCGCTGAGGTGCCTGCTTGGGAGGAAACCCAGGCATCTCATCGGCCAGGACCTCGCTCCTGCTTCTGACTCGAAAGCGAGCGTAAGCCGACCATCGGGCAACACGCTTGGATCTCGTCCAGAGCGGTAGCCAGCGCCACTGGCTCGGAGTGCCCCCATCCAGGGGGAAGCGAAAGCACTGCTGGCCACGACGAGAGGCAAGCGGGCGATGATTCTTGGTTTGATGCGATGGTCTAAATGGGAGCAGGAAGACGCTGAGATCGAGCAGGAGGATGAAGGAGGATGAAATGGAGCAGCCAGCTGAGAATCCCGCGATCAAGCGTCTGGCCGCGTTCATTGGAGAGTGGAGCATGGAGGCGGAGCTCCCGGGGGCTTCACCCGGCGACATCGGGGCACGCACGGGCGCCTGGAAGCTGTGGAGAGAATCGGAGGATTTCTCGCCGCTGGATTTCTCACAGCGCTTCACCGGCACGTTCAGCGACGACGGAACGACCATTTCCGGCAGATGGGAGAACTCCGGCGACGGCTCGACATGGGAGCACGACTTCAAGCTGACGTATACCAAAGTCGCGTAACCGCCCGGATGAGCGCTAGGAGCCGCTCGGTCGTTTACCCCGATTTTACCCGATGTCACCTCGTCCGCTCCGCAGTTTGCGGGAATTCTGTTCGGACAAGGCCCGGCTCGTTCGGGCCAGCGCTGGTGCGGCAACTCGGAAGGCACGATGGTCCCAAGCTGGGACGGCACGCCGATCGACGTTTCCGTTGCCTTCCCGCCCGCCTCCGGCCCTGACAACAACTATCCCGTCGTCGGCATCTACCACGGATATGGCGGCACCAAGATCAAGCCATCGAGCTCGACAGCGCAGCGTTGGCTGGCGCAGGGCTACGCGGTCTTTAGCATCACCGACCGCGGCTTTGGCGAATCGTGCGGGACCAAGTCCCCGGCGATCAAAACGCCGGCCTGCGCACACGGGTACATCCACTTGATGAGCAGGAGGTATGAAGTCCGCGACGCCCAGTACCTGCTGGGTCTGCTCGCCGACGAAGGCGTGATCAACCCGCAGGAGATCGGTGCCACCGGCGCAAGCTACGGCGGTGGAATGTCGTCACAGCTCGGCTCGCTGAAGGATCGCGTCGAACTTCCCAACGGCGAACTGATTCCGTGGGTCAGCCCTAAAGGCACCTCGATGAAGATCGCGGCGACGGCGCCCGAACTGACGTGGACCGACCTCTCGCAGTCGCTGCAGCCCAACGGCAGCAACCTGGACTACGTGGCCAACGCGCCCTATGCGGGCGTTCTGGGCAACCACGAATTCGGGATTCAGAAGCAGAACTGGAACACAAACCTCTACTTCGGGGGTCTGTTTGCTGGGGGGTTCTACGCGCCATCGCCCGCCGAACCCGAAGCGAACATCACCGAATGGTTCAACTTCAACAACACAGGAGGCCCCTACAACGGCCAGCCGTTGGCAGTCCAGCAGGAAACACAGTTGCCCTACCACGGCGCCTACTACACGAACCTGTCCGAGCCTCCTGCGCCGGTGCTGTTCGAGGACGGCTGGGACGATGACCTATTCCCGGCCGACCAGGGCGTCGACTACTACAACAAGGTCCGTGCGACCTACCCGACCGCGGCAATCGAGTTCTGGGGCCTCGACTATGGCCACAATCCGCGTTCCGCGAACGCGTCGGCCGCCGACATCGGCAGGCTCTTCGCCGCCCAGAACGCTTGGTTCGCCTACTACATCAGAGGCGAAGGCAGCGAACCCGCCGGCGCGCACGGCGGTGTGACCGCTATCGTGAGCCACTGTCCCGCGACCGCGGCGGGTAGCGAATACAAAGCGCGGAACTGGGCTAGCCTCGCACCGGGCGAGATCCGGCTCGAAGGGGCAACCGAACAGACGGTCGAAGCTCCCGGCATCGCACCTGAAGCGGAATTCGTCGGGGGCACAACGGTGTGCACGACGGAAGCTGCCGGCGAAAACGCCTCGGCGGCGACCTACAAGCTCACGGCGCCTGCCGGAGGCTTCACGATCGCCGGCTCGCCGACCGTGATCGGCGAATTCTCGACGCCGGGAACAAACGCTCAGCTCATAGCGCGGCTGTACGACGTCAACGAAGCAGAAGGCACGCAACAGCTGATCGGCCGTGCCATCTACCGACCCATCAGCCCGGGCGGTTTCACGAAGCAGGTGTTCCAGATCCACCCACAGGCGTGGAACGTCGCGGCGGGGCACGTCGTCAAGCTCGAGCTGCTCGCGCAGGACTCCACCTACGCCCGCAACTCCTCGACACCGCAGTCGATCAAAGTGAAGAACCTCGAACTGCGGCTGCCGACGATCGAACCGCCCGGAAGCGATAGCGGCCTCGTCCAGTCGCCCCTGCCTAAGTACCTGCCGCCGGGCTACACGCTCGCGCTGGGCAACTACACCCAGGGCATCACGGGCACCGTCCGCGGTCCGCTCGTCGTGAAGGCAGGCCACGTGGTCGAGCTCGCCTCGACAGGGAAGATCAGCGGACCGGTGAGGGTGGAAGCGGGCGGCGCGTTTGACATCGAAGGTGGGACGGTCTCGGGGCCGGTCACCGCCAACAAGGCAGCACGGCTCCTACTCTGCGGCGCGACGATCTCGGGCCCTGTCGGAGCGACCAACGGCACAGGACCGGTCGTGATCGGCGGTCCTGGATGCCCTGGGAACACCATCGCCGGGCGGGTCACCGTCACGGGCAACACGGCGGGTGTCCTGATCGAAGGAAACGTCATCAAAGGACCGCTCACGGTGACGGGCAACGAAGGCGGGACGACCGTGACCAACAACACCGTGGTCGGACCGCTCACGGTCACGGGCAACACCGGGGTCGTCGTTGACAAACCCAACGTGGTCATGGGGCCCTCGAAACTCCAATAGGGGTTTCGAGGACCGCTCGGCCCAGCTAGTCGAACGCGACAATCGACCTCGGACAACGGGGGTCTCAGGGCCCCCGTTGTTCTGGGTGGCTTGGGGCGCCATCTCGACCGCGCCGAAAGCCCTCAAAGCCGCGATCCGCGAACGGCGTCAATGGGCTCTGGCCCCACCCGGTGTTGGGTCGCCGTCAACCCGAGGGTTGACGGCAGATCAACCCGCAGTTCAACCCCTGCTCCGACGACAGCACGCCTCGATCAGGCGACCATGGCGCCATGACTACTACCGATTACCTCATCAACGCAGTCTTCGTCCTCGTTGTCCTCCGCCAGGCGCGTGAGCGCAAGGTGGATGCCCGCTCCTTCCTGGTACCGATGGCCGTCGTGCTCTATGTCGGCCACCTATACGTGCACTCGGTCCCGACCGCCGGCAACGACCTCATACTGGTCGGTCTGCTGGCCTGCATCGGCCTGGCGTTGGGCATGCTGGGCGGGTTCGCGACCCACGTCCGCATCGGCGCCGACGGCGCCGCGCTCGCCCGCGTCGGCTGGATCGCCGGCGCGCTGCTGATTGCCGGCATCACCTCTCGGCTGGTGTTCGTGTACGCCGTGCACCACGGTGCCTACCATGCGGTCAGCGCCTTCAGCATCGCTAATCACATCGGCGCAGCGGCGTGGCCGGTCGCGCTGGTCTCAATGGCGCTGATCGAGGTCGGCGCCCGGCTGGTGACGGTCCAGCTGCGCTCTCGCCAGCTGACCGCCTCGCAGGCACCCGGCACGATCGCGATCCCCGCCGCGGCGTGATCACCCCGAAACGATTCCTCGGCTCGTCCGGCCCGCTCCCCGCGGGCCGTACGGCGCTCTATCGTCTGCAGCGGGTGACCGTGACTGAAGAGCCCGCGAGCATCGTGGGAACGCCGGTAGCCGCCGGCAGCGAGAGCGCGCGCGTCGCAGGGGCACAGACCCGCGCTGCGCTGCGGCTGCGGGGTCAGCGGGACACACTGCGACCGCTCGGCTTGGCCGTGATCGCGGTCGTCGTCGTCGGGACATTCAACGCAGACCCTCAGCCCGCGTGGCAGGGCAGCGGTCTTGAGGTCATGCTGGCTCTCATCGTCTTCGCCGCCTCGCTCACGGCGGCCATCTCGAGTTGGTTCATCGAGCGAGGGATCGGGTTGCAGGTAGCGGTGATCTCGGCTATGGGCGCCGCCGGGGTCGCGCTCGCGGCGCTGCAGCCGCGTGGCGCGGCCGGCCTCGCGGTCGGCGCGGCGGTGTGGGTGGCGGTCGCCCGCCTTCCGCTAGCGCTCGCAATCATGCTCGGTTGTGCCATGACCGTCGCGCTCGATGTGGCGTCCGGGCTCGCGGGCAGCTCCTCCTCGGCGGTCCTCGCCTCCACGCTGCTGTGCGCACTGATCGGCCTGATCGCGTATTTCCTCAAGCAAGCTCGCGAGAGCCAGGACCGGACCGAGATGCTGCTCGCGCAGCTCGAGGACGCACGCGAGGAGCAGACGCGAGCGGCGGCGATCGCCGAGCGCGGCCGGATCGCGAGCGAGCTGCAC
>Ga0209040_10001925_pt1 | contig 16408 bp, 17 predicted proteins | sample BogFormECP12_OM3_FD_188240 | JGI IMG/M metagenome (GOLD analysis project Ga0209040, IMG submission 188240) | Bog forest soil microbial communities from Calvert Island, British Columbia, Canada - ECP12_OM3 (SPAdes) (version 2) | ecosystem: Environmental > Aquatic > Freshwater > Wetlands > Bog ...
CTCGGCGGGGCGATGATGGCGCTCTATCGCGGGCAGGTGCACGCGACGATCGGCGGCGAATTCCTTGTGCTTTGCTTCATCGTCATCATCATCGGGGGGCTCGGCTCGGTCGGTGGCTCGTTCGTCGCCTCGATCCTCGTCGCCCTTATCGCCAATTACGCCGGCTTTCTAGCGCCGAAGCTCGCGTTGGTCTCGAACATCCTGGCGATGGTCGTCGTGCTGCTCTGGCGTCCGCGCGGCCTTTATCCGGTGAGCGGCCGATGACCCTGCTGTCGGGCGATCCGCCGCGCGGGCGGGCGCTGCAGGTCCTCATCGTCCTGATCGTGCTCGCCCTGGCGCTGGCGCCCTTCCTCTTTCCCGGCGCGAAGGCGTTCAACGTCGCCGCGAAGACCTGCGTGATGATCCTGCTCGTCGCCTCCTACGATCTGCTGCTCGGCTACACGGGCATCGTGTCCTTCGCCCATGTGATGTTCTTCGGCGTCGGCGCTTATGGCGTCGGGCTCGCGCTTTATGGGCTCGGCGCGAGCTGGGGAGCGCTTGCGGCGGGGCTCGTTATCGCGTGCGCGCTGTCGCTGATGCTCGCGCTGGCGATCGGCCTCTTCTCGCTGCGCGTCCAGTCGATCTTCTTCGCCATGGTGACGCTCGCGGTCGCCTATGCGTTCAACGTGCTCGCTTCGCAGCTCTCATGGCTCACCGGCGGCGAGGACGGGCGCTCGTTCAAGGTCCCGCCCGCATTGCAGCCGGGCTTCAAATGGCTCGATCATCCGATCTTCGGCGTGCAGGCGAACGGCAAGCTTCTGACCTATTACCTCGTCTTCGCCGTCGTGCTGGTCGCTTTCCTGGTGCTGCTGAGGGTTGTGAACTCGCCGTTCGGACGCGTGTTGCAGGCGATCCGTGAGAATCCGTTCCGCGCCGAGGCGCTCGGCTATCGCACGGTCTTTCACCGCACGCTCGCGACCTGCATATCCGCGCTCGGGGCGACGGTCGCCGGCGGCCTGAGCGCGCTCTGGCTGCGCTACGTCGGACCCGACACGGCGCTGAGCTTCTCGATCCAGGTCGATGTTCTGGTGATGGTCGTCGTCGGCGGCATGGGCTCGCTCTATGGCGCGATCATCGGCGCGGCGCTCTTCGTGGTGGCGGAAAGCTATCTGCAGGACGCCATGGGCGCGCTCTCGCATCTTGCCGCCGACGCGCATCTGCCGCTGCTGCCGGCCCTCTTCCATCCCGACCGCTGGCTCCTGTGGCTCGGCCTCGCCTTCGTGCTGGCCGTCTATTTCGCGCCTGCGGGGATTGTTGGGGCGCTGAGGCCCGCCGAGGCGAAGGAGGCGCGCTAGCGCGCGGAGCGCCTGGTATCATAGATCATCATGACCGTCGCCCCGGCCTCGGTCGTAACCGGCATATCGCCGACAAAGCCCGCCTTTGCGTATGCGCGCCGGGCGCGAAGATTGTCGATGTCCGGATCGATGGCGATGAGCGGCGCCCCTTCTTCGCAGAGCCGCGCAGCGAGCAGCCTGAGATAGGCCGAGCCGTGGCCGCGTCCGAGCATCGACGGCAGCCCGATGAAGCTGTCGATTGCTCTCGCGCCTTGTGGCAGATGGGCAAGATGCGCCTGTGGCCACGCGTGGACCTCGTAGTCCTGTGCATAGGCGAGGGCGCGGCCGCGGAAGCATACGATCCGCATCGTCATGCGCGGCTCATGGACGTCGGCGCGAAGGTTCTCGAACTCTCGACGCGGATCGCCCCACCACCGCACGACCTCAGGCGTGCTGAGCCAGCGACGCAGGCGGGGCAGGTCAGCGGCCGAGACCGGACGGAACGAATAGGGCGAGACAAGCATCTCGAGGCAATTGTGACCGCGCAATCGCAGTCCAGCAACGGAGAAGGTAAAGAGTGCAGGGCTCGCCGGTTGACTCGAAAGGTCTGTGCAATCCGGGCTCCGACGGTTGCCCTTGCGGGGACGACTGTCCCGTCCCACGTGAGTTTGCTGGCGCCGCGCTTGCGGAGCGCGGCTATGCTTCCCGAAGGAGGACATCATGAAAGTTGGCGTGATCGGCTCGGGCATTGTGGGGCAGACATTGGCTGCCGGGTTTTTGAAACACGGCCATGAGGTTGAGATCGGCACGCGCGAACCGGCCAAGCTCAAGGAATGGTCGTCGAAGAATCCAGGAATCAAGGTGAGGACTTTCGGGGAAGCCGCGGCGTTCGGCGAGCTCGTCGTGCTGGCGGTCGCGGGCCAGGTCGCGCTCGAGGCGTTGAAGTTGGTCGGCCCCAAAGCGCTCCAGGGCAAGGCCGTGATCGACGCCTGCAATCCCATCGGCGGCGGGCCGCCGGTCAACGGCGTGCTGTCGTACTTCACCACGCATCAGGAATCGCTGATGGAGCGGCTGCAGAAGGCCTATCCGCAAGCCCATTTCGTCAAGGCGTTCAATTCGGTCGGCAATGCGCAGATGGTCAATCCGCATTTTGCCGGCGGACGGCCGACCATGTTCATTTGCGGCAATGACGCCAACGCCAAGCGCGTCGTGGCGCAGATCCTCGACCAGTTCGGCTGGGACACGGAGGACATGGGCGCGGTCGAGGCGGCGCGCGCGATCGAGCCGCTCTGCATGCTCTGGTGCATCCCCGGGGTGGGCAAGGGCGACTGGTCGCCGCACGCGTTCAAGCTGTTGCGATAGCCGCCGCGGATTCGCCTGGTCTCACATATTCCGGCGGAATGCGGCCATGTTGGACGCACGCCGCGTAAGCGTTGCTCCTCAGGATGCGGACGGGATGCGTCAATCCCGGCGATCACCGGGCGCGGCGTCGAGCTTCGCGCCGCCGACATCTCAAAAGTCATACCAGTGTATAGGTTTGCGAAACCAACGCGGGCCTTAAGCATACAGACGTAGAATGGTCAATCTTTGCGGCGAGCGTATATTAATTTTGAATTCGTAGCAAACGGTTTTTTGCGAAGATGGAGTTTCGCCCATGACGGGTGTTATTGTTAAACTCGGACGTTTGAGCGATTTTGCGGCCGGTCTACTGTTCGGTTTGCCTTGTCTCTCAAAGTCAGGTTCTGGAGTAACACTAGCTGTGCGGCGCAAATCCTCACACGCCGCCATAAGCGCTGTCGCGTTGCTCTCACTTATTCCATCGATCTCGGCAAATCCCGCGCGGGCCGGCGTAGGCGATCATGCCGGAAGCTTGTTTTCTTCGTTACAGCACTCGTCGCCGGTCGAGGCAATTCAGTACTATTCCCTCAATAACAGCGATTATTGCTGGTACGGTGCTGGCTGGCAGGGCCCCGGCTGGTACTCGTGCGGTTACGAATGGGATGACGGCTTGGGATGGGGCGGCCCCTATGGCTGGAACGGCTGGGGCGGCGGCCACCGGATCCGGCCGCATGGTTCCCATGGAATCGGCGTTTGGCATCACGGCCCTGCGCCCCATGTTTTTAGCGGCGGCGCGCCCGTATCCCCTGGCCTCCCAGGCGTCGCTCCAGCGTCGCCAGGTTTCGTGGGCAGCGGCGTTCCGCATTTCCATGGCTTTGGCGCTCCCGCATCGCCACGCGTCGCGGGCAGCGGCGCTCTGGGTTTCCATGGCGTTGCCGGCGTCGCTTCAGCGTCGCCACGTTTCGTGGGCAGCGGCGCTCTGGGTTTCCATGACGTTGGCGGCGTCGCTTCAACGTCGCCACGTTTCGTGGGCAGCGGCGCTCTGGGTTTCCATGGCGTTGATGGCGTCGCTTCAGCGCCGCCAGGTTTCGTGGGCAGCGACGCTCCGGGTTTCCATGGCCTTGGCGGCCAGGCTCCGGCCTTCCACAGCTTTGGCGGCGGGGCGCCGGCTTTCCAGGGTCTTATCGGCGGCGCTCCGGCTTTCCACGGCTTTACCGCCGGTGGGGGATTTCACGGCGGCGGGGGTGGCGGGGCGTTCTCGTTCGGCGGACACGGTGGCATTGGGCATCGATGAACTCGGCCCAAAGATACGCCTCGAGCCGCATCACGGGGCTTGTCCGGTAACGCCGGGACGGATGAGAAAGGCTGGCGCCGGCGGCCGGAAGACGGAGGAGGATACAGTGGCAAAATTGGCGCTTACCGCTGTCATCTTCACCGCGCTGATGACCGGCGTTGCGACCGGCGCTCAAAACGACCGCGGGTATGTCGCCCCGGAACTCAGCAAGCCTGCGCCGGGGCATCTTCTCGGTAAGGATTATCTGACGTCGACCGGCGAGACCGTTCCGCGGCCCGGCCTTCCGCAGTCGTCAGGCGAGACGCCGTTCGACCGCTTCATAGAGCAGCAGGACGACCGGATCGACAGCAGCATCTGCAAGGGTTGTTGAGGTTCTGTCACGTCTGGGCGCCGCCGCTGATCAATGGCTGTTATTGGGTGAAGCATCGCGTCTTCACTGATGGGAGAGAGAGCCTAAGGTCGTTTCGTTGGAACGGAGGCGGTGACCGCGGCCGGAGGCGACGAAAGCCGGCGCCGCATAGCCGCCGCCGCTTTCAACGCTTGGCGTAGTTGCTGGCGCCGTACCAGTCGACGACCACCGCAGGCTCATCGCCGACAACCCAGGCGTCGTGGCCGCTTGGAAGCGATGTGATGTCGCCAGGGCCGGCTACGAACTCCGTGCCGTCGTCCATCCGGATCGCCAGCCGCCCGCTCACGTGATACTGGAAGTGCGGCGCCTGGCAACTCTCGGTCTTTGCGATCGGCTTGACGTCGTTCGACCAGCGCCATCCTGGCTGAAAGATGAAGCGTCCGACTTCTCCCCCGCCGACATTGATGATCTCCGCGCGCCCGTGCGGGAAATCCCGGATCTCGTCCGGCTTGGCGAACGTCTTGTGTTCTGTCTCGTGACTGGGCATCGACGCTCCTCCCACAAACGGATGCTGTCCTCTGTCGCGCGACACAAGCGCCGCCAGGACCGCTCCCCTCACATTGTTATTTGCCCATCCCGTCGATGGAGCGTCGCAGCATTTCGCCGCCACTGCGGCGAGACGATGGCGGCCAGGCCGTCTGCCCAGCCGGCGCCGCTCGGCCCTTCTTGTGAGCGCTACCTATCGACGCGCTGATCGTTCCCGCGCTTTCGCAGGAGACCCGCGTGGACTGGCGATGCGGCTGATGATGATGGCGCCCGAAGAGCCGCGGCCTCCCCTGAAGCTCTGCGAGCGCCTGGGCTTCGTCCGGGAGGGAGAGTCCCCGCCGTTCGTAAGGCTGGAATGGCGGGGGTGAGCGAGCCGCGTGTGCTCGTCAGTGGAATTCTGGAAAACCGACATTTTCTTGCCATACGATCGGACCTGTGGCATCCTTCTCACGGCGATATATGGCAACGCGGTCGCGGATCGCGAGAGTGGACTGCGGTCGTTGTACGGATTGCGTCGACCGAGCCGGGGATGTCGAGTGGAAGGAAAAGCGCTGCAAACCTTTGAAATCGCTCAAAACGGCGATGGAGATTGTCACTCAGGGAGGGCGAAGGGCGCTTGAATGAGGTTCGAGTTGGGAAGGTTCGAGTGCTGAAGGCGCGCGAGTCTCGCCGCTTTCGAGGCCAGCGGAACCGGCTTGGGAGCTACAGAGTATCAGAAAATGACGCCTAAGCCGCTGGAAAGCCTCAATAGCCTATCGCGTTTGCGCAGTTGCTGGAGCGTGGGTCGATTGTATGGAAGCGAGACTGCCGTCGCGAGCGACGCCATCCCGATCGCGACCTCCTCCGACGACGGCAAATTCAAACCGGCAACGCTCTTGCGAGCCTACCTCAGCGATGCATTGATCGCCTGCAGCGCCTTCGATCCGGGGCAGAGAACCTCCTGGTCGAGTTCGTTGAGCGGACGGTGCGTCGTGTCGAGGCCCTCGTGCAGCTCCCTGGCGTTTTCGTTGAGGTAGATGAGGCCGGTCGCGATCTCGCCGGCGGCGCGATGGCGTTCGAGCGTCGCGAAGGCCGTCGAACGGTCCGAGACGTCGAGACCGGCCTCGAGCTTGTGCAGTCGAAGGATCGAGCCGTCATGCATCACGACGTCCTGCCGGTCGCCCTCAGCGTAGTCGACCTCGATCGTTGCGCGGCCGGTGATCACATCGAGCGCGTTGACGGCGATGTTGTGCTCGCGCACGTAGTCGAAGCTCTTGGTCGAGCCGGCGTGATTGTTGAAGGTGACGCAGGGCGAAATGACGTCGATGAAGGCTGCGCCGCGATGCTCGAAGGCCGCCTTGATGAGCGGCACGAGCTGCGCCTTGTCGCCGGAGAAACTGCGGGCGACGAACGAGGCGCCGAGCTGAATCGCCAGCGCGACGAGGTCGATCGGCTCGTCGGTCGCGTCGATCCCCTTCTTGCTCTTCGAGCCGCGGTCGGCGGTGGCGGAAAACTGACCCTTGGTCAGGCCATACACGCCGTTATTCTCGACGATATAGACCATGTTGACGCCGCGCCTCATGGCGTGGGCGAACTGGCCGAGGCCGATCGAGGCAGTGTCGCCGTCGCCGGAGACGCCGAGATAAATGAGATCGCGGTTGGCGAGATTGGCGCCGGTGAGCACGGATGGCATGCGGCCGTGCACCGAATTGAAGCCGTGGCTCTGGCCGAGCATGTAGGTTGGCGTCTTCGAGGAGCAGCCGATGCCGCTGAGTTTCGCGATTCGGTGCGGCGGCAGCGAAAGTTCGAAACAAGCCCGCACGATCGCCGCGCTGATCGAATCGTGACCGCAGCCGGCGCAGAGCGTCGACATCGAGCCTTCGTAGTCGCGATGGGTGAAGCCGAGCGCATTGACCTCGAGCGAGGGGTGATGGAACTTCGGCTTGGCGAGATAGCTCACAATACGGCCTCGAGAGGTTGCGGCGCACCCGGCTTGAGCAGGTGGGCTTTGATTTCGCGATGAATGAAACGAGCGGAGGTCGGCATTCCGTTGAAATGGAGGACCGGCGTCAAGCGGTCCGGCGCGACGCTGAGATCGGTTGAAATGAGCATGCGCATCTGCGCGTCGCGATTCTGCTCGATCACGAAGACTCGATCGTGGGCATCGACGAAATCTGCGACCTCCCTTACAAGCGGAAATGCGCGGATACGCATGGCGTCGAGTTGGAGGCCCTCGGCCGCCAACATCTGCTGGGCCTCATCCATCGGCGCGGCGGTCGATCCGTAGTGGAGGACGCCGACCCGTGTCGGCGTTGCCGCCCGCTTGAGGACCGGCCGCGGCAGGATGTCGCGCGCGGTCTCGAACTTGTGCTCCAGCCGCTCCATGTTGTCGATGTAGGGCAGACCTTCCTCGGTATAACGCGCAAAGCGATCGCGGCTGGTGCCGCGGGTGAAATAGGCGCCGCGGGTGGGATGCGCGCCCGGAAGCGTGCGGTATGGAATGCCGTCGCCGTCGACGTCGTTGTAACGGCCGAAGGTCAGGGCCGCGCGCTCGAGATCGTCATGCGAGAGAACCTTGCCGCGGTCATAGAGGCGGGAATCGTTCCAGGCGAACGGCCGGGTCAGATGCGAGTTCAGGCCGATGTCGAGATCAAGCATGACGAAGACGGGCGTCTGCAGCCGCTCGGCGAAGTCGAAGGCGCTCGCGGCGAATTCAAACGCTTCGCCCGGACCGTCGGGGATCAGCAGGACATGTTTCGTATCGCCGTGCGAGGCGAAGGCGCAGATGAGCAGGTCTGATTGTTGCGTGCGCGTCGGCATCCCGGTCGACGGTCCGCCGCGCTGGACATCGAAGACGACGACCGGAATTTCGGCGAAATAGGCGAGGCCGAAGAACTCCTGCATCAGCGAGACGCCGGGGCCCGAGGTCGCAGTGAAGGCGCGCGCGCCGTTCCAGCCCGCGCCGATCGCGATGCCGATCGCCGCGATCTCGTCCTCGGCCTGGACAATCGCGTAGTTCTTCTTGCCGGTCGCTGGGTCGATGCGATAGCGGGCGCAATTGCGCCCGAAGGCTTCCGCAAGCGAGGTCGAAGGTGTGATCGGATACCACGCGCAGACCGTCGCCCCTCCGTAGACGGCTCCGAGCGCGGCGGCGAAATTGCCCTCGACGAGGATACGGTCGCCGACCGCGTCGCTCCGGCGGACGCGCACGCCGATCGGGCAGTCGAAGCGCGCCTTCGCCTGATCGAAGCCAAGCCGCAGCGCCCGCCGATTCGCATCGAGGAGCCGTTCCTTGCCTTTGAAGGTCTCGGCGGCGAGCATCTCCATGACAGCGACATCGATGTCGAGCAGCGCCGCGAGCGCCCCGACATAGACGATGTTCTTATAGAGCTGTCGCTGCCTTGGCTCGGAATATTCTGCGTTGCAGATTTCGGTCAGCGGCATGCCGAGCACGGTGATGTCGTCGCGAAGGAGCGAGGGCGGAATCGCTCGCGTCGAATCGTAGAAGAGGTAGCCGCCCGGATCGATGGCGCCGATATCCTGGGCGAGGGTCTGCGGATTCATCGCCACCAAAAAGTCCGCGCCCCCGCGCGCGCCCAACCATCCCGCTTCGCTGACCCGCACCTCGTACCAGGTCGGCAGGCCCTGAATGTTCGACGGAAAGATGTTGCGCGGGGCGATCGGCACGCCCATGCGCATGATCGAACGCGCGAAGAGGAGGTTCGCGCTCGCGGAGCCGGAGCCGTTGACGTTGGCGAAGCGGATAACAAAGTCGTTTACAGCGTGGATCGGCATGTGCGCCCCGCCCGGGCAAATTCGATGGTGAACTTCCGCATGTCCCATGCGCCCGTGGGACAGCGCTCGGCGCAAAGCCCGCAGTGCAGGCAGAGGTCTTCGTCCTTCGCCATGATCCGCCCCGTCTTGACGGGTTCGGACACATAGATCGCCTGCGTCAGATTGAGGGCCGGCGCGGTGAGCGAGCGGCGCAGCTCTTCCTCGGGCGCATTGGGCACGAAGGAAATGCAGTCCATCGGGCAGATGTCGACGCAGGCGTCGCACTCGATGCAGGCGGGCGCGGAAAAGACGGTCTGGACGTCACAGTTGAGACAGCGGCGCGCCTCCGCGAGGGCCTGCTTGTCCGTGAACCCAAGCTCGACTTCGGTCTTAACGTTCTTGAGCGCTTTGGCGCTCTCGACCTGCGGCACTGCGAACCGGCGGTCGAGGGTGATGGCGTTGTCGTACGACCACTCGTGGAGCCCCATCTTCTGGCTGACGAGATTGGTCATGGGCGCCGGCCGCACGCGTGGGTTATCGCTACGGCAGTAGGCGTCAATGGAGATCGCCGCCTCGTGGCCGTGCGCCACCGCGGTGATAATGTTCTTCGGCCCGAGAGCCGCGTCGCCGCCAAAAAAGACGGAGGGCAGGCTCGATTGAAAGGTGACTGGATCGATTGCCGGCAGCCCGTCCTTGCCGAACGCGATCCCTGCGTCGCTCTCGATCCAGGGGAAAGCGTTCTCCTGGCCGACGGCGACGAGGACGTCATCGCATTCGATGTGAACGTCGGGCTCGCCGGTCGGCGCGAGAACGCGCCGCCCACGGTCGTCTCTCTCGGCCATCACCTTCTCGAACATCACGCCGGTCAAACGGCCGTGCTCGTGCGTGAAGGCCTTCGGCACGAGAAAATTGAGGATGGCGACGCCCTCGTGCATCGCGTCTTCCTTTTCCCAAGCGGAGGCCTTCATCTCGGCAAAGCCCGACCGCACGACGACCTTGACGTCCCGGCCGCCGAGTCTGAGCGACGTCCGGCAGCAGTCCATTGCCGTGTTGCCGCCCCCGAGCACGACGACCCTGCGTCCGATGGAGTGGGTGTGGCCGAACGAGACGCTAGCGAGCCAGTCGATGCCGATACGAATGTTCTTGGCGGCCTCGCGGCGGCCGGACGCCTCGAGGTCGCGGCCGCGGGGCGCGCCGCAGCCGACAAAGATCGCGTCGAAGCCTTCCGCGAGCATCGCCTTGAGGCTCTCGATGCGCTGCGAGGCGACGAACGCTCCCCCGGTCGACAGCGCGTAGCCAACCTCCTCGTCGATCACTTCGTCGGGCAAGCGGAACTTTGGAATTTGGCTGCGCATCATGCCGCCGGCCTGCGAGTCGGAATCGAAAACCACTACGTCGTAGCCGATCGCCGCGAGATCTCGGGCCGCCGTCAGCGAGGCCGGCCCCGCGCCGACGCAACCGATGCGCTTCCCGTTGCGCTTAGTGGGGGCCTTCGGCAGGCGATCAGTAATGTCGCTTTTGCGGTCGGCGGCGACGCGTTTGAGGCGGCAAATCGCGACCGGCTCTTCCTGCAGGCGTCCGCGTCGGCAGGCGGGCTCGCACGGTCTGTCGCAGGTCCGGCCGAGGATCCCCGGGAAGACGTTCGACTCCCAGTTGATGAGATAGGCGCCGTCATGGTCGCCATCGGCGATGCGGCGAATGTATTCGGGGACTGGCGTGTGCGCGGGGCAGGCCCACTGGCAATCGACGACTTTATGGAAGTAATCGGGATGCGAGATGTCAGTCGCTTGCACGACGCCGTAATCTCCTTGCCGTCCTCAATCGGGAAACCGTCAGAATTGGTTGGCGCGCATTCAACCCCGATTCCCCTGCGAGTCAAGCGAGAACAAAAGTAACGTTATATTAACTCTTTGAAACCTCTTCAGCTTTCCGATAGATAGGGGCGCGTTTCGTTCTTTCAAGTACGACTTTAGGGCGTGAGGCGCGGCCAGGTGTCGGCGAGCTTGTAGCCGGCGGGCCAGGGGTCGGCCGGATCCAACATGTGTTGGTGAACGCCAGTAATCCATGCGCGGCCCGAGATGACGGGCGCGATCGCCCGGCGCCCGGCGATCGTCGTATTGCGGGCGACGTGGCAGATGAACTCGGAGCCGATGATGGAGCGCGCACGATAGACCTCGCCGACGCCCAGCAGGCCTCGTGCGACCAGCGTCGCCATTCTGGCGCTGCATCCGGTTCCGGTGGGCGAGCGATCGATCTTGCCCGGGCGGACGACGACGGCGTTGGGGCCGCTGATTTCGGCGCCCTCGCGCGTGAGGGGACCAGCGAACTGACAGAACGAAATGTGGTCCCAGCCGGTGTTTTCCGGGTGTGCGAACCCGAGTTGCTCGTCGGCGGCGGCGGTTATTCTGACCCCCAGTTCGGCCAACTCGCGAGCTTCGCCCGGCGCGATCGCAAAGCCCAGCGCCTTTGCGTCGACAATGACGAAACTGTCTCCGCCGTAGGCGAGGTCGACGGTCAGGGTTCCAAGGCCCTGGACTTCGAGCGGCGCATCGAGCCGGTCGGCGAACGAAGGCACGTTCTCGACGCTGATGCGCTCGGCTTTGCCGTCACGGCAATCTGCGACGACCTCGATCAGGCCGCCCGGCGCCTCGAGCGTGAGGTGGGTCTGTGGCTCCCGCATCGGCAGAATGCCGGCCTCCAGCAGCACTGTGGCGACGCAGATGGAATTGGAGCCCGACATGGGCGGAGTGTCCTCCGGCTCCATGATGATGAATCCCATCTGCGCCCTGGGATCCTTCGCCGGCACAAGCAAATTGACGTGCCGGAAGACGCCGCCACGGGGCTCGTTGAGGACAAAATCGCGCAACGCCCCGTCGCGGGCGATGAACCGCGACTGCTGCCATAAAGTGTCGCCTTGCGGCGGCGCGACCCCGCCGACGATCACGTCGCCGACCTCTCCCTCGGCGTGGCAGGAGACGACATGGATGATTTTGGAGGATCGCATGAGGGGACTGCTCGTATACTTGTTGGAGGCTTAAGTCATGACGTCGCCCGGCACCGCGGCTTCCCCAGCCTCCAGGAGAAGAGCTTGTGATCAGTCCCGAGGAACCGATCCGCCGCATTCTTGCCGGCAAATGCTATTGTGGCGCGGCGGAATACGCCGTGGCGGACGCGTTCCTTTATGCCGCGAACTGCCACTGCTCCAACTGCCGGCGGACGACAGGTTCGGCGTTCAAGCCATTCGCCGGAATCGAGCGAGGGAAGCTCATAATCACAAAGGGCGAGACACAGCTTATGAACTTCGGCGAAGAAGACGCGAACAATACCCATTGCAGGATCTGCGGCTCGCTGCTCTTTTCGGTCGTCCGCGAAGGGGCCTTCGTTCACGTCGCCATGGGAACTCTCATCGACGATCCGACCATACGGCCTACGCACCATATTTTCGTCGGCTCCAAAGCGCCGTGGTTTACGATCGCCGACGACCTGCCGCAGTACGAGGAGCACGTTCCTCCATCCGGACCTCGGCGCGGCTAAGGCGCGTCCGGCGCCGCGCATCTGGCGATTTGGGCCGACCCCTTCCTTCTTTGCCCCGTTCGGCATAGATGGCCGGCCCATTCCCCTTTTCGCGCCGGTTCGGCGCCGGAGACCCTGATGGCCAGGCCGAAGACGCTGTATGACAAGATCTGGGACGACCATGTCATCGAGACGGCGGGCGATTCGAGCCTCATCTATATCGATCGACATCTGGTCCACGAAGTGACAAGTCCACAGGCCTTCGAGGGCCTCAGGATCACCGGTCGCAAGGTTCGCGCGCCGGAGAAGACGCTCGCCGTCGTCGACCACAACATCCAGACGACGGACCGCAGGGGCGGCATCGCCGATCCCGAAAGCCGCCTGCAAGTCGAGCAACTCGCCGCGAATGCGCTTGAGTTCGGGATCGAATACTACGACGAGTTCGATCGTCGTCAGGGCATCGTCCATATCATCGGACCCGAACAGGGCTTTACCCTGCCGGGAACGACGATCGTCTGCGGCGACAGCCACACGTCGACCCACGGCGCGTTCGGCGCGCTCGCCCACGGCATCGGCACGTCGGAAGTCGAGCATGTGCTGGCGACGCAGACGCTGATCCAGACCAAGGCGAAGAACATGCGCGCCGGGGTCGATGGCGCGCTTCCCGAAGGCGTCACCGCCAAGGACATCATTCTCGCCATCATCGGTGAGATCGGCACGGCGGGCGGCACCGGCCATGTGATCGAATATTGCGGCTCGGCGATCGAGGCGCTCTCGATGGAAGGCCGCATGACAGTCTGCAACATGTCGATCGAGGCCGGCGCCCGCGCCGGCATGATCGCGCCGGACGAAAAGACGTTCGACTATCTGAAGGACCGGCCGAAGTCGCCGAAGGGCGCGCTGTGGGATCAGGCCCGCCACTATTGGGACACGCTGCGCACGGATGACGGCGCTGTTTTCGATGCCGAGGTGAGGCTCAACGCCGCCGACCTGCCGCCGATCGTCACCTGGGGCACGAGCCCACAGGACGTCGCTTCGATCCTCGGCTATGTGCCGCGTGTCTCAGACGGCCAGACCGAGCAGAAGCGCACCTCGATCAAGCGCGCGCTCGACTATATGGGGCTCAAGGGTGGGGAGAAGATGACGGACATCGCTATCGATCGCGTCTTTATCGGCTCCTGCACCAACGGCCGCATCGAGGATTTGCGCGCCGCCGCGAGGATCGCTCAAGGCCACAAGGTCTCCGAACACGTCAGCGCGATGGTCGTGCCGGGGTCGGGCCTCGTCAAGGCGCAGGCCGAGGCCGAGGGGCTCGACAGGGTCTTTCTCGACGCGGGCTTCGAGTGGCGCGAGCCGGGCTGCTCGATGTGCCTGGCGATGAACCCGGACAAGCTCGCGCCGGGAGAGCGCTGCGCCTCGACGTCGAACCGCAATTTCGAGGGCCGCCAGGGCTATCGCGGCCGAACCCACCTCGTCTCGCCCGCCATGGCCGCTGCAGCAGCGATCGCGGGCCGGTTTGTCGACGTGAGGGAGTGGCGGTAGCGCGATGAAGGTCGGCTATCTCCTCATTGACGAGAGCGAGATCGCCGAGACCTTCGTTCGTTCTTCCGGCCCAGGCGGACAGAACGTCAACAAGGTCGCCACCGCAGTCGAATTGCGCTTCGACGCGCGCCAGAGCCCAAGCCTGCCGAGCGACGTTGCGATCCGGCTGATGAAGCTCGCCGGCTCGCGCGTGACGCAGGACGGAGTCATCGTGATCTTCGCCCAGAAGTTCTCGAGCCAGCCGCGCAACCGCGAGGACGCGCGCGCCCGGCTCGCGGCGCTGCTGATGAAAGCTCAGCAGCGCGAAAAGCCTCGCCACCCGACCCGCCCCACGCTCGCCTCGAAGATTCGCCGCCTCGACGAGAAGGGACGGCGGGGGACGATCAAGGCGCTGAGAGGGAAAGCGGAGGCGGATTGATCCTTGACCCCGGCCCGATGCGGTCTCGCCAGCCGAAGGTCTTTTCGGCGCGGCTTCCGTCGGGCGGGCGCCGCACATGACTGAAGGAGTCTCGATGCGGTCGGAGATGGAAGTCGTCGCTGACGTGGCGAACGAACTCGGCGAGGGCGTCGTGTGGTCGCAGATGCATCGCGAGGTCCAATGGACCGACATTCTCGGCCGCGGTTTCTGCCCGGAGGATGGCGAGCGCCGATCACGCCGCTGCCCGATCGTCTTGCGTGTTTCGCACCGCTCAGCGGGAGGTCGCTGCTTGCAGGTTTTGCCGGCGGGCTTGAAGTGTTCGATCTTCAAAGCGGCGCCCGCGAGCCGATCGCGGCCATCGAATCCGACTGTCCGACAAAGCGACTCAACGACGACAAGCTCGACCGCAAAGGGCGGCTCGTGTTCGGGACGATGGACGAGAACTCGAAAGGCGCAAAGCCGATCGGTCAGATCTGCCTGCCGCGGGCGCTCGTTTCGGGAGTGCGCACATCGAATACGATCGCCTTTTCGCCCGACGGTCGACGCATGTATTTCGCCGACACGCCCGAGAAGCGGATCCGCTGCTACGACTACGATCTCGACAGCGGCGAACTATCCGGCGAGCGGACGTTCGCCCTGGTTGCGGGCCCCGGCTTTCCTGACGGGATCGACCGTGGACGCTGAAGGTTGTCTCTGGAACGCCGAATGGGGCGGCAGCCGCGTCGTCCGCTACACGCCCGACGGACGAGTCGATCGCGTCCTTGCGCTCCCATGTTCCCGGGTCACCTGTTGTGCGTCGGGGCGGATCTCGATCGTCTTTTCGTGACGAGCGCAAGGACCGGTCTCGACGCGGCCACGCTCGGCGCCGAGCCGCATGCCGGCGCGCTCTTCGCCTTCGATGTGGGCGTGCGCGGCCTTCTCGACACGCCTTTTCCCCCGTCCCGTCTCCCCGCCGGCGCTGCTTGAGCCGTCGGCAGAACTCTGAACTCTCCGCGATTCTTTACAGATCATATGATATGAGTTTATAGCTCTGCTCGCATGCCGGAAGGAGCGCCGCGAGCCTCTTTCGAGGCGAAAATACCCCCAGGGAGGATGAAATGCGAAATCTCATGTTGAGGGCAGCCGGCGTCGCGCTGCTCGTTAGCGGCGCGGCAACGTCAGCCCATGCGACCGACCCGGTGGCCAAGTGGTGCCAGGGCGTCAAGATCGCCGCGTTTCCGGGCGGACCGCAGGGCGGCGTGTTCGCCAACAACGTCTACAATGGCTATCGCCAGGCCGAACTCGACCTCGGGCCGTCGGTCACCTACTACTTCTCGAACTGGGACCCCAACACGATGCTGAACCAACTCCAGCAAGCGATCGCGACCAAGGTCGACGGTATCGCCTTTATGGGGCATCCGGGGGACGACGCCACCGACCCGCAAATCGACAAGGCCTTCGCTCAGGGCATCATCTTTACGACGGCGAACACCGCGCTACCCAAGGCGCAGGCGAAATACGGGCCCGAAGGCATGGGCTATGTCGGCGCGCCCAATCACGCCGCCGGATACGCGCTCGGCGCCGAGGCCGCCAAGCGCGCGGGCCTCAAGTCCGGGGACACTGCCTTCGTCTGGGGCCTCAAAGGCCAGGGCGGCGACCGGGGCTCGCGCACAGTTGGCGTGATCGAGGCGATCGAGAAAACCGGCGCCAAGGTTATCTACCAGGAAATCGACAAGGCGACCGACGCCGATCCGAACTCCGGCACAGCAACCTTCGTCGGCGTGATGAAGGCCAATCCTGACATCAAGCTGGTGGTCACCGACCACGGGGCGCTCACCTCGAACGTCGGCGTTTACGCCCGCGCCGCCTCGCTGAAGCCGGGCCAAGTCTACTTCGCCGGCTTCGACATGTCCCCGAACACGGCGAAGGCGGTCAAGGAGGGCTATCAGAACCTGGTCATCGACCAGCAGCCCTATCTGCAGGGCTACCTGCCGATCCTCAACATCTGCCTGACCAAGAAGTTCGGCTTCTCGGGTCTGGACGTGAATACGGCCGGCGCGTTCGTCGACGCCAAAAACGTCGACGTCGTCGCGCCGCTCGCGGCGAAGGAAATCCGCTAACTCCGGGCCGTAGGAGGCGCCGCTGGGCCGGCGCCTCTTTTTTCCAGCATTCAGCCGGAGGCCGGATGACGGAGCCTGCGACATCCAGCGCCGGCGAACCGCCGGTCATCGAACTCAGGAACGTCTCCAAATCGTTTGGAGAGGTGCGGGCGCTCTCGGGGATCAATTTCAAGGTCAACCGGCGCGAGATTGTCGGCCTGCTCGGCGACAACGGCTCGGGCAAGTCGACGCTCGTCAAGATAG
>Ga0209040_10001926_pt1 | contig 16406 bp, 18 predicted proteins | sample BogFormECP12_OM3_FD_188240 | JGI IMG/M metagenome (GOLD analysis project Ga0209040, IMG submission 188240) | Bog forest soil microbial communities from Calvert Island, British Columbia, Canada - ECP12_OM3 (SPAdes) (version 2) | ecosystem: Environmental > Aquatic > Freshwater > Wetlands > Bog ...
CGGATGAAACCCGGGTGAATTGAGTTGACCCGTATGTTGTTTGGCGCCAATTCCAGCGCCGCGGACTTGGTCAGACCGCGAACCGCCCACTTGGAGGTCACATACCCGTGCACCCACGCGGCACCCCGCAGGCCCTCGATGGATGAGATGTTGACGATCGAGCCTCCGCCCGCCGCGATCATCGGATCGACGACGGCCTGAATGCCCAACAGCGTGCCGGTGACGTTGACGTCGAGGATCTGTTGCCACTTGGCCAGGTCGAAGGTCTTGAGTGGCCCGTAGTTGATGATCCCGGCGTTGTTGACCAGGACGTTCAGCTTGCCGAACTCGTCCACCGCCGTGGCGGCCGCAGCCGTCCATTCCGAGGGCTGTGTCACATCGAGATGCACATAGCGCGCGGCGGCGCCCAATTCGTCGGCCAGTGCCTTACCTTCCGCATCGAGGATGTCGCCGAGCACTACCTTGGCACCCTCCGCGACGAGCAGTCGGGCATGAGATGCCCCCATGCCGCGGGCGGCGCCGCTGATCAGTGCAACTTTTGCATCCACGCGTCCCATGACGGGTCACGCTACCCGAGGGTTTCGCGCCGTTAGAACCTGTTCTAATCTGCGTTTGAGGATCGGAGGTGAGCGTCGTGGCCCCGCTACTCACGGCCTGCAGCGGATTCCTGTTTGCCGTCTTGTGGATGGACCTGATTTTCGACGTCCAGGTCCCGGCGCACCGAAGCGCGGGTGAACAGCTGCCCGAGCCGGTGCTGGCGTCGATCGCAAACTACTACCATCGCGCGACGACCACATCGCGCCCGATGAGCCGGCTGATCGCTCTTGTGATGGTTACCCTATTGGGCGCGTTGGTATTTCAGGCGATCCACGGTCACGACCCCGGGTGGCTCCTGCTCACGTCGGCCGGGCTGGCGGGAGTCCCGGTGGTGCTGGCACTGACGCACACGGTTCCCTACGCGGTTCGACTCGGAAAGCGCACCGACAGCGCGCCCGAACAGACCCGGTTGGCCCGATCCATCTACCGGGATCACCTCATCTGCGCCGGTTGCATGCTGGCGTTCCTGGTCGTTTGGGTGATGCATACCCTGATGATCTGACGCACCGGTGCGAGGGGTCTTAGTTGCGACGCGCTAGACCTGGCTGGCCCCGTCAATGGGGTCCGTACTAAACTAGAACACGTTTCAATTCGGCGACCGCCCCAGGAGTAGGCATGCACACCGCCATTTGCGATGAGCTCGGCATCGAGTTTCCGATCTTCGCCTTCACCCACTGCCGCGATGTCGTCGTCGCTGTCAGCAAGGCCGGTGGTTTCGGCGTGCTCGGGGCGGTCGGTTTCACCCCTGAGCAACTGGAGATCGAGCTCAATTGGATCGACGACAACATCGGCGACCACCCCTACGGCGTCGACATCGTCATTCCGAACAAGTACGAGGGCATGGACTCCCACCTGTCGGCCGAGGAGCTCGCCAAGTCGCTGCGGGCGATGGTGCCGCAGGAGCACCTGGATTTCGCCAAGAAGATCCTCGCCGACCACGGCGTCCCGATCGATGACAGCGACAACGACAGCCTGCAGCTGCTCGGCTGGACCGAGGCGACGGCGACCCCGCAGGTCGAGGTGGCGCTCAAGCACCCGAAGGTGTCGATGATCGCCAACGCGCTCGGCACCCCGCCGGCGGACATGATCAAGCACATTCACGAGGCCGGTCGCAAGGTGGCCGCGCTGTGCGGGTCGCCGTCGCAGGCGCGCAAGCACGCCGACGCGGGCATCGACATCGTCATCGCACAGGGTGGTGAGGCCGGCGGTCACTGCGGCGAGGTGGGCTCAATCGTGTTGTGGCCGCAGGTCGTCAAGGAGGTCGCGCCGGTTCCGGTGCTGGCGGCGGGTGGCATCGGCAGCGGCCAGCAGATCGCGGCGGCGCTGGCCTTGGGCGCCCAGGGCGCGTGGACCGGTTCGCAGTGGCTGATGGTCGAGGAATCCTCGAACACCCCGGTTCAGCAGGCGGCATATGTCAAGGCGTCCAGCCGGGACACCGTCCGCAGCCGTTCATTCACCGGCAAGCCGGCCCGGATGCTGCGCAACGACTGGACCGAGGCCTGGGAGCGGCCGGACAACCCGAAGCCGCTCGGTATGCCCTTGCAATACATGGTTTCCGGCATGGCCGTGCGGGCCACGAACAGGTACCCGAACGAATCCGTCGACGTGGCGTTCAATCCGGTCGGTCAGGTCGTTGGGCAGTTCACCAAGGTGGAAAAGGCGGCGACCGTCATCGAGCGCTGGGTGCAGGAGTACCTGGAGGCGACGACGAGGCTGGACGAACTCAACGCCGCCGCTGCCGTCTGACGGGCTACTCGTCGACTTCGTGCTTGCCGGTGAAAACTTCTTTCACCCTGTCGACCGCGTCGGTCGCGATGTCGATGGAGTTCTGGACGATGCCGCTCGCACCACCCTTGATGTCTCCCCGGATGATGTCGCTGGCGTTTTCGACGATGTCGGAGGCTTTCTCGACCGCATTGGTCGCGATGTCCTTCGCCGCGTCGACCGCATCTTTGGGATTGAAGGCCATCGGAGACTCCTGTTCGTTGGCGGATGCTTGATACGACTCTAGACCCGGTAGTTGACCAAGCTGCGCCAGTACTCCTCCGGTATCTCGTTGCCGGAGCGCAGTATTCGTCCCAACCCGACGGCCATCGCAATTCCGAGCAGGCCGAGCAATAATCCGGCCAGCGCGATGACCGCCCACAGCACGGCGGTGACCGTCGGCCACGGCGACAGCACGGCTAGCACGGGAGCAAAGAAGAAACCGGTCCCGATGTACCACGCCGAGCCGGCGCGGTCAGACGCCAAGACCAAGCGCAGCCAGCGTGGGACTGGAGAACTAGCGGGCTGACCGGCGCGCATATCTCCAGATTATCCCGAGGGTGGGAAGAACCCTGCCCCGGTGAACCACCCTGGTTGCCATCCTTGGGCTCCCAGACAGAGCATCGGAAGTCCGTCAGGAGTCTGCGCCGCTGATTGCGGACCCGGACACGGCGCACCGTTCTGCTGGACCCCGTACAGCGGATAGGAGATGACCCAGTACCCGATGGTGGCAGCCGGGAACTGGTTGGGGGGCGGGAAATGGCAGGCTTCGGCCTGGCCGCTGGGGCCGCGTCCGAAGATGAAGCGCTCGTAGTTGTCGCACGGCGCGCCCAGCGAAGCCTGCAAGTTCATGCCGGGCACGTCGCCCTCGTAGGCGGCCGCCACCGGCGCGACGCCGATCGCCGCGCCCGCGAGCGCAGCGGCGGTGAGTAGTTCGCGGATCATGTTCCACCCTCCGTGTCGTGCCACGCGGCCCCCGGAGTGCCGGTGACCTGGACCAAAGCATAACCATTGTGGCGGGAGCCACAAGATCGTTTTCGAAGCGGCCGGTAGGTGCAGATGAGGACGCCGGTCCCGGTTACCGCCGTCGAAACCAGTTCTAATGCCCGGGACCGGCCGTCGTCGGGGAACACTCGCTTTCCGCCGCCGAGCAGGATCGGCTCGATCATCAGCCGATATTCGTCGACAAGGTCATGCTCGATCAGCTGTGCTGCCAGCGAGGCGCTGCCCATGACTTGTATCGCCTGGCCATCGTGCGCTCGCAGCGCACGGATCGCGCCGATCGCATCGTCGGCGGGCAGCAGGGTCGAACCGGGCCAGGTGAGGTCGGCTTGGGTAAGAGTTCGGGATGCCACGTACTTGGGGATTTCGTTCATTCGGTCGGCGAACGGGTCACCGGCGCGGCTCGGCCAGGCGGCGGCCATCGTCTGCCAGGCGCGCCGGCCAAACAGCAGAGCCTCCGTGCCGGCCATGACCTCGGCGACCGCCGGTCCCATCGTTTCGGGCTCAAAGTACGGCATCGACCAGCCGCCATGGGCGAATCCGCCGTCGGTGTCCTCTCCCTGGCCGCCCGGGGATTGGACGACCCCGTCGAGACTCATGAAGTCGCTGACAACGATCCGCATCAGTCATGCCCTTTCGCTTGTTCCGTGTTTTCAAACAGATCAGCCGTGCAGACCGGCGCGACGCCGGAAACTCATCGGGGGTGAACACGTTGCAGTTCAGGTGGCGATCTTGCCTTAGTGCTTCCCAACCGTGGTGTAGCAATGGTTTATTTGGCAGAAGAGGACGACTAGAAGACTTCGTATCGAGGAGTGGGCCTTGTCAACCACCGAGCAATCCACCCAGCCGGTCCCCGATCTGCCTGCCGGCTTCGATTTCACCGACCCGGACATCTACGCCGAGCGGCTGCCGGTCGAAGAAATGGCCGAGATGCGTCGAACCGCACCGATCTGGTGGAACGAACAACCCGCCGGGACGGGAGGGTTCGACGACGGCGGGTTCTGGGTGGTGTCCAAGCACAAGGACGTCAAGGAGGTCTCGGTGCGCAACGATGTCTTCTCCAGCCTGCAGAAGACCGCCCTGCCACGCTACAAAGAGGGCACGGTTCGCGACCAGATCGACACGGGCAAGTTCGTCCTGCTCAACATGGACGCGCCGCAGCACACCCGGCTGCGCAAGATCATCTCCCGCGGTTTCACTCCCCGCGCCGTCGAGCGTCTGCGCGATGACCTCAGGGAGCGTGCCCAGCGCATCGTCGAGGCCGCGGCGGCGGAGGGTTCCGGCGACTTTGTCGAACAGGTTTCATGCGAACTGCCGCTGCAAGCCATCGCCGGCCTGTTGGGTGTGCCCCAGGAGGACCGCAAGAAACTCTTCCACTGGTCCAACGAACTGGTCGGTGACCAGGATCCCGAGTTCGCCCGCAATGACGCGACGGCTGCCTCGGTTGAACTGATCACCTACGCCATGCAAATGGCCGCGGAGAGAGCGAATAATCCCCAGGATGACATCGTCACCAAGCTGATCGAGGCCGATGTCGACGGCCACAAGCTGTCCGACGACGAGTTCGGCTTCTTCGTCATGCTGTTGGCGGTCGCCGGCAACGAGACCACCCGCAACTCCATCACCCAGGGCATGATGGCCTTCACCGACTTCCCCGACCAGTGGGATCTCTACAAGAGAGAGCGTCCCGTGACCACGGCCGACGAGATCGTCCGCTGGGCCACCCCGGTCACGTCGTTCCAGCGGACCGCGTTGCAGGACTATGAGCTGTCGGGTGTGCAGATCAAGAAGGGGCAGCGGGTAGTGATGGTTTACCGCTCAGCCAACTTCGACGAGGAAGTCTTCGACGACCCGTTCACCTTCAACATCCTGCGCGACCCTAACCCGCACGTGGGATTTGGCGGCACCGGCGCGCATTACTGCATCGGGGCCAACCTGGCACGGATGACGATCGACCTGATGTTCAACGCGATCGCCGACGCCATCCCCGATCTGGAATCGATCGGCAGACCCGAAAGGCTACGGTCGGGCTGGCTCAACGGCATCAAGCACTGGCAGGTCGACTACCACAGCGATGGGGCTGCGAAATGCCCTGTCGCGCACTAGGAAATATCTTCAAGCAAGACCTATATTCAAGCAATGGCGACCCATCGAGCTGTCCACGTACCCTCCGCAGGCGCAGCGTTAGAACTGGTAGACGTCGAAACCAAGCCACCGGGTCGCGACGAAGCGCGCCTGACGGTTTCTGCGTGCGGGATCTGTGGCACCGACGCCCACTTCGTCTCCGGTGGATTCCCGGGCATGTCGTGGCCGTTGACCCCCGGGCATGAAATCGCAGGAACGATCGCCGAACTCGGCGACGGTGTCCAGGGTTTCGCGGTCGGCGATCGCGTCGCGGTCGGGTGGTTCGGCGGGTGCTGCTACCACTGCGACCAGTGCCGCAAAGGCCAGTTCATTCACTGCGAGAACGGGAAAATCCCGGGCTACCAGTACCCCGGCGGATACGCGGAGTCGGTGACCGCGCCGGCCAGCGCCTTGGCCCGTATTCCGGCCGAGCTCTCCGACGCGGAAGCCGCCCCGTTGGGCTGCGCCGGCGTCACCACCTACAACGCCCTGCGTCACACGAAGGCCTTGCCCGGCGACCGGGTCGCGATCCTCGGCGTCGGCGGGCTGGGTCACCTCGGCGTGCAGTTCGCCCGGGCGATGGGTTTCGAAACCATCGCGATCGCCCGCGGCACCGCCAAAGCCGAGGACGCCAAGAAATTGGGCGCCCATCACTACATCGACTCCACCGCCGGTGACCCCGCCGAAGCGCTGAAGGCCCTGGGCGGTGCGGCGGTGGTGCTGGCTACCGCGGGCAACTCGGGGGCGATGGCCGCCACGGTCGGTGGGATCTCACCGCAGGGCGAGCTCGTCACCATCGGCGTCACGCCCGAACCGTTGCCGATCGGTCCTATTCAGCTGATAACGCCGGGGGTCAGCATTGTCGGCCATCCCTCCGGGACGGCGAAAGACGTAGAAGACACAATGCATTTCGCGGTCTTGTCGGGCGTGCGGGCCTGGATCGAAGAGCTGCCGTTGTCGCAAGCCGCGGATGGCTACGCGGCGCTGGAACAAGGGCGGGCGCATTACCGCACCGTCCTGACCATGTGACCGAGGAACAAAGCCCGGTCTGGACCCTCGACGCATCCGACGGCGAGTTGCTGGTTCGGACCGGCGTTGCCGGCAGGGCCGCGCGAATGGGTCATCGCCTGAGCATCGCGATGACACGGTGGCAGGCCACGGTGAGCTGGGACGGTGCCGCACCCGACACCGCGGAGCTTGTCGTCGAGACCAATTCGCTTGAGGTGCTGCGCGGCGAGGGCGGGGTCAAAGGATTATCCGGCCCCGAGAAAGCCCTGGTGAAGTCGAACGCGCTGCGGTCGCTGAGCGCCAGCCGCTTTTCCGAGATCCGCTTCACCGCAAACGTTATCGACAAGACCGATGACGGGTACCGCCTGAGCGGGACGCTGCAGATCCGGGGAACGTCGCGAGAACACGTAATCGAACTGCGCACAGACGATCTCGGCGACTCGTGGCGAATGTCTGCCGAATCCACAGTTCGCCAGTCCGACTACGGCATCAAGCCCTATTCGTTACTGATGAGATCGGTGCAGGTCGCCGACGATGTGACGGTGTCTTTCACCGCGGTGCACGGCAAGGACGATTAAGGCTGCGGCGCTGAATCACCGTAGGCGCCGGGTATGTGCTCGAGCACCCTGGTCAAAACGGGTGGCCGACCATCTGGATACGGTTGTGGCTCCGAAGTAGCGCTCTGTTGTTCCATCGGCGCCACGGGTTGCGTGGCCGGTTCGGCGGAGGTAGTGCTGACGGGCGGCTGCTCCGCTGACGCGGGTTGCGCTGCTTCCCGAGGCGCAGGCGGCGCGACCTGCGGCGCGACAGCCGCTTCGACGGGTGGCGTCGACGTGCGTACCGCGTGCGTCGCCGTTCCAGAAGCGTTGTCCGGAGCGAGCTGCAGGCCCACAGCAAGGGACAACGAAGTCACGAAGGTAATCGCACCGGCGGCCAACGCGGTGACCGCCCCCGCATAGGACAACTGCCGCGGCCGAGCGGGTGCAGGGGTGGGTTCGCTAGAGGTCGCCACCAGCTGCTCGTCGGTGAACTCGGTGCTTCGAGCCGCCGCCAGCGCCGCGCCCCGTGCGACCGTCACCTGCGCCATGGTTTGCGCGAAAACCGGTACCGGCAAAGCCTTTTCGAGCTGCCATGACAACGCGTTGATGTCAAGGTCTGAACCGACGACAATCACCCCCGCCGGGCGCCATCCGTTACGGTCAAACATTCCGCTCAGCCAGGAAGTCAGCCCGTCGAAGCCGCCGCGTACATGCTTGACGGCCGTGCGCGTCTCGCCGTCGTGGGCGTCGACCATGACGACGTTCGCCCATTCATGCTCGAGAATGCACACCGCGGTCTGCTCGTAGCCGATGACGGGTGCGATGGCTAGCGCCAGCGTTTCGACGGCTTCGAGGAACCGGACCGGCACCACGTTGTCGAAACCCGCATCGGTCAATGACTCCAACAGCAGCGCGGCCTGCGCGGACGCTTCGTCGTTCCAGGTCACTCCGATGACCCGTAGACGGTGGTCGCTCGCGGCCGTCATCGCGTCTACTCGCAATACCTCGTCGGCCACTTGCTGTGCGGTGCTCACGGCGCGGACGCCGGGTCCACCGCGCAGCTTCAATTCGTGATGGTCCAGGATCGTGCCGTCTGCGCTGTGTCCTTCAGCGAGAACCCACCCGACGGTGGTCGGCGTGACTGATACCCCTAGTACCGTGTCCAAATTTGCACCTCAATGGGTCCCGGAACTCCGATGCCCTCAGCCCACACCCCCGCGCACCATGGAGCCCGCTGGTGCGGTGATTCGTGAGAGCCGGAACGGACCGGGATAACGTGGTCTCCTGAGCTTGCTTCGTGTGAGCCTACGCGGTCGACGCAAGTTCGGCTGCAGGCGTTCGGAATCGCCAGGTGAAAGCACCGCGGAGTTCGGAGAGGCCCAGCGGCGAGGTTCTCCGAGAGGCAGTTCGATCACTTTGAACCCCCCCGCGCGTCAACGCGGGTAAACCTCCGGCCGATTGCGTGGCGCGATACGGCTTGGCTTAAATCCGGCCCGCCATTTTGCTTGGCCACCCTTTGTACCTTTTGCGTGTATGTTGCGCGCGCCCCGGTTCCAGCCCGCAAAAACCGGCTGTTACCTGGTGATCCTCGCGCCGTCAGGGACCCGCGCAGGAGCTACCGGGCAAGCCCGGCGCGGTCGCTGCAGCCCTCCTATCACAGTTGCTGCATTCGTGGCGGTAACCGATACAAAACTGAGATTGCTTCGCGTCCAGATCGACATTTGGGCTATTCGCACGGTAAATTCCTGCCGAGAGTACGGGCACGACATATGACAAGGGGCAGGTATGACAGACATGAGCGAGAAGATCCGGGCCTGGGGGCGCCGGCTTTTGGTCGGTGCGGCAGCGGCTGTCACCCTGCCGGGTCTGGTCGGTCTTGCCGGCGGAGCGGCGACCGCGGGAGCGTTCTCGCGGCCAGGTCTACCCGTTGAATACCTGCAAGTGCCGTCGGCTGGGATGGGCCGCAATATCAAGGTGCAATTCCAGAGCGGCGGAAACGGTTCCCCGGCGGTTTACCTGCTCGACGGCCTGCGGGCGCAGGAGGACTACAACGGCTGGGACATCAACACCCCGGCGTTCGAGTGGTACTACCAGTCGGGCCTGTCGGTCGTGATGCCCGTCGGTGGGCAGTCCAGCTTCTACGCCGACTGGTACCAACCGGCCTGCGGTAAGGCCGGCTGCACCACCTACAAGTGGGAGACCTTCATCACCAGCGAGCTGCCGCAGTACTTGTCGGCTGAAAGGCAGGTCAAGCCCACCGGCAGCGCCGCGGTCGGCATTTCCATGTCCGGTTCGGCCGCATTGATCCTGGCTGTCAACCACCCCGGCCAGTTCATCTACGCCGGCTCGCTGTCGGCCCTGATGGACCCCTCCCAGGGGATGGGGCCGCAGTTGATCGGCCTGTCGATGGGTGACGCCGGCGGTTACAAGGCCGACGCCATGTGGGGTCCGTCGAGCGACCCGGCCTGGCAGCGCAACGACCCGACCCTGCAGGTTGGGAAGCTGGTCGGCAACAACACCCGCATCTGGGTCTACTGCGGTAACGGCACCCCGTCGGAGTTGGGCGGGGCCAACATGCCCGCCGAGTTCCTGGAGAACTTCGTGCGCAGCAGCAACCTGAAGTTCCAGGACGCCTACAACGCGGCCGGTGGCCACAACGCCGTGTTCAACTTCAACGCCAACGGCACGCACAGCTGGGAGTACTGGGGCGCCCAGGTCAACGCGATGAAGGGCGACCTGCAGGGCGCCTTGGGCGCGCACAGCGGCGGATAGCCCCTGCCCCTCCCCAGAGGTCGCTACCGCGCTTGACGGCAACCCGTCAAGCGCAGTAGCGCGTTAGGGGCCAGTCAACTGGTCCTCCCGAATTGGTTGGTGATGTCGATCCAGCCAGTTGCGTCCTTGCGATGATCGTTCATGTTGCGACACTCACCATAGGCACGCATAACCCCCACGCTCTGGTCGTCGCTCTGGGGATAGATGATCGCGGTGACGGCGTCCTTGGAGAGCCTCTTGCCGAACGCGTGTTCGTTGGGAGGTGTGCCATCCGTCCAGCCGTGGGTCACCAGCGCCGCCGCGAGTGTCTTGAAGTAAGCGTCGGCCCGAGCCCCGGGGGGCAATTTGAAGGTCAGGTAGATCGCACCTTGATAGGGCGGGTCGTTCTCGTTCTTACAGGACATCAACAGGTAGCCCGCAGACGCCGTCTGAAGTCCGGCAACGGTCACGATTTCTTTGGCCGGCTCGACCACTTGAGCCGCGGCCGCATCGTCGGTGATCGGATTAACCGGATGATCGAGCACGTCGGACGGCTGCGGACGGAGCCTGCTTACCACCAGGAAAGCTCCACCCAACAGCAGCGAGACGGCGAGCGCGGCCGCAATCAGCGCCCGAACCCGCGGCGCGCGTAACGACTTCCCGCGTTTGCCGCCGGTCTCGGTGCGGCGGCGATTCACAACAGTACGTATGTCAGAGAGGCTATCTCGGAAGTAGCCCATCCCGGGTGCGCAACCCGCGCCAGAATCAAGCCAGAATCGTAGTCATGACCAGCACCGACAGCGAGGTTGCCGATGCCGACGCCGCACCGTACTGGCGGCTTCGGTCGGCGTGGTCGGCGGGCTGGCTGTGCTGGTTGTAACACCGGTTGCCGCACAGGCGCGAGCCGACAGCCTAAGCCCGCTGACGGAGTTGGCCGATGCCGCCGCACAGCGGTTGCAGCTGGCCGAACCGGTGGCGGCCTTCAAGTGGAGTGCTCACGGCGCCATCGAGGATCCAGGCCGCGTCCAGCAAGAACTCGCCACGTTGGGCGCCGACGCCACCGCGAAGCGCATTGACCCGGATTACCCCGCTTACGTAAGCCCGGGTCTTCGGGGACCAGATCAACGCGACCGAGGCCATCGAATACAGCCGGTTCGCGGACTGGAAGCTCAACCCGGCCAGCGCGCCGGCTGCTGCGCCGGACCTGTCGGCGTCGCGGTCGACGATTGATGCCCTCAACCAAACGATGCTGACTCAGATCGCGCTGAACTGGGATCTGTTGCATTCGCCGGCGTGCGCCTTCCAGCTCGACGCCGCGACAGGCGACGTCATAAGGGCGCGCCAACTCGACAGCGTTTATCAAAAAGCGTTGTCATTGGCAACCCATTCTTATTGTCCCTGACAATTCGGCGTGAAATTGCCATAGATTTCTTATCTCGCGCGTTTTTCGAATCGGTAACGCTTTAGACACACCCGGCGAAATGCTTGACATGAGGAAACTCTGCAGGCCTCTCGTCAGGTCCGCCATGGTCGGCGGGGTGGTTGCAGCGTCGATCACTCTGTCCAGCGGTGTCGCCAACGCCGCCCCCGCGGCCCCCAACTGGGACGCGGTCGCGCAATGTGAGTCCGGCGGAAACTGGCACGCCAACACCGGAAACGGCGAATACGGTGGGTTGCAATTCAAGCCACGCACCTGGGCCCAATACGGCGGTGTCGGCAATCCGGCGGCCGCATCCAGGGAGCAACAAATCGCGGTGGCCAACCGGGTTCTGGCCGACCAGGGCCTGGATGCATGGCCGAAGTGCGGTTCCGCTTCGGGCCTTCCGACCGCGGTGTGGTCGAAGCCCGGACGGGGCGTGACATCGATCATCAACCAGATCATTCAGCTGGCCGCGCCGCATTAATGACTATTGCCGATTTCGGTCTATGACCCAGCGATCCTGTGTTTGGATCAGGTCATGGAAGGTTCGGCGACAGTTCACATGGCGGCGCCTGCGGACAAGATCTGGGATCTGATCGCGGACGTCCGCAACACGGGACGATTTTCCCCGGAAGTGATTGAGGCAGAGTGGTTGGGCGGTGCCGCTGGCCCCGCGCTCGGCGCCAAATTCAAGGGTCATGTTCGGCGAAACGAGATAGGACCGGTGTATTGGACGACGTGCGAGGTGACCGCGTGCGAACCCGGCCGCGAGTTCGGTTTCGCCGTTCTTCTGGGCGACAGGCCGGTCAATAACTGGCACTACAGATTGGCGCCTGCCGGCGACGGTACGGACGTTACCGAGTCATTTCGACTCTCCCCGTCCGCCTTCACGACCGTGTACTTCTGGTTGTTCGGCGGCTGGCTGCGTAAGCGCCGCAATATCCGCGATATGACCAAGACGCTGCGGCGCATCAAAGACGTCGTCGAAGCGGGCTGACACACCTATGAAGTCCGTCTTCATCACCGGCGCGGGTAGCGGAATGGGCCGCGAGGGCGCAAAGCTCTTTCACGCCAAGGGTTGGCGAGTCGCTGCGGTGGACCGCAACGATGACGGTCTGGCCGAGCTGGGCCGCGAGCTTGGCACCGAGCGACTTTGGACCCGCGTTCTCGACGTGACGGACAAGGCGGGCCTTGATGGCGCCCTGGCCGATTTCTGTGCCGGCAACGCGGGCGGCGGGCTGGACATGATGTGGAACAACGCCGGCATCTGCGAGGGCGGTTGGTTCGAGGACGTGCCGTACGAGGCCGCCATGCGGGTCATCGACGTGAATTTCAAAGGGGTGGTGACCGGCGCCTACGGGGCGCTGCCCTATTTGAAAAAGGTCCCGGGCAGTTTGATGTTCTCGACGTCGTCTTCGGCGGGCACCTACGGCATGCCGCGCATCGCGGTCTACTCGGCGACCAAGCATGCGGTGAAAGGATTGACCGAGTCGCTGAGTGTGGAGTGGCAGCGGCACGGTGTGCGGGTCGCCGATGTGCTACCTGGCCTGATCGACACCCCAATCCTCACCACGACACCCAACCATTCTGACGAAGGCGTCGGGTCAAGGCCGTCCGATGACGACATCCGGGCCACCGCGCCTAAGAAGGGCATGCCGCGTCTGATGCCGGCGACCAGCGTGGCTGAGGTGGCGTGGCAGGCCTACCACAACCCGACCCGGTTGCACTGGTATGTGCCCAACGGCATCCGCTGGATCGACCGGCTCAAGGGCCTCAGCCCGGAGTGGGTGCGAGGCCACATCGTCAAAGGGCTCCCCGAGCTTGTTTCAAAACCGCAGTCAGCGGAATCGAGGTGAACTTGTGCAGAACCGGTCGGTCGCTAAGGCCGGAGTTGCGGTGGTTGTCGTCGCCACGATCGCAGGGTGCGCGCAGGCCGAGACGATCCCGCGAAAAGCCGCACGTCTGACTATCGACGGAAATGCACACAGCACACGTCCTCCTGCGTGCAGCCAGGATCAGTCGTACCGCACCATCGACATTCGCGAGCACGACGGCCGAGTCGAGGCGGTGGTGCTACTCAGCGGCGACAGGGTCATCCCCCAGTGGGTGAAGATCCGCGACATCGACGGGTTTACCGGCAGCGCATGGCAAGGCGGAGTGGGCGATGCGCACGTCGAGCTCGCCAAGAACACCTACACAATCACCGGCAGTGCCTCGGGCATCAATAGCAACAATCCCAACAAGGTCGTGACGGAAGACTTCAAGATCACCGCTGAGTGCTGAGGCCCGACGACCTAGGCTTGATGGACGACGCCTGCGACCGGCCGATCGATGGAGGACCTGTGAAGCAGAGATTGCACTGGCTTGCGCTCCACGGGTTTGTTCGTGGCGCGGCGAAGATCGGAGTCCGCCGCGGTGACTTGCCGGCCAGGCTGATCGCCGATCCGAAAGTGATCGCCGACCCAGTGCCGTTCTACGACGAACTACGGTCTCGGGGCCCGCTGATGAAAGGCCGCGTCACCTACCTGGCCGTCGGCCATACGCTCGCTCATGAGCTGTTGCGATCCGACGACTTTCGGGTGCTGATGTTCGGCGGTAATTTGCCGGCACCGATGCGCTGGCTGGAAAGCCGCTTCCGCGACGATCTTCTGCATCCGCTGCGCGCCCCGTCGTTGCTGGCCGTCGAGCCGCCGGATCACACCCGCTACCGAAAGACGGTGTCGGCGGTATTCACCTCCCGGGCGGTCTCCCGATTACGTGACGGAGTCGAGCAGACGGCGAGCAGGCTTTTGGATCAGCTGGCCGACCAGTCCGGTGGCTCCGGTGTCGTCGACATGGTGGAACGGTACTGCTCGCAACTTCCGGTCGCGATCATCAGCGACATCTTGGGCGTGCCCGAGCAGGACCGGCGGCGCGTCCTGGAGTTCGGTGAGCTGGCCGCGCCGAGTCTGGACTTCGGAGTGCCATGGCGGCAGTACCGGCGCGTGCAGGATGGGCTCGCTGGATTCGACTTCTGGCTCGCAGACCACCTGGAGCACCTGCGGCGTAATCCTGGTGGCGATTTGATGAGTCAGTTGATCCTGACAGCCGAAAGCGGCTCTGCCGAAACGCATCTCGACAAAGACGAACTTCAGGCGGTCGCCGGGCTGGTGTTGGCCGCCGGGTTCGAAACCACGGTGAACCTGTTGGGCAACGGGATTCGCATGTTGCTCGACATGCCCGAGCACCTGGAAACGCTGCGCGAACGTCCTGAGTTGTGGCCCAACGCCGTTGAGGAGATCCTGCGGCTGGATTCGCCGGTGCAGCTCACCGCGCGGCTGGCCCTCAATGACGTCGAGCTGGCGGGCAGGCCGATCAGACGCGGCGAGTTGGTGGTCGTCTATTTGGCCGCCGCTAACCGGGATCCCGAGGTATTCCCCGATCCGCACCGCTTCGACATCGAACGCTCTAATGCCGGCAAGCATCTGGCGTTCTCCAGTGGCCGGCACTTCTGCCTCGGGGCCGCCCTCGCCCGCGCCGAGGGCGAAGTGGGGCTGCGAACGTTCTTCGACCGCTTCCCCGAGGTGCGGGCCGCGGGTACGGGAAGCAGGCGGGAGACGCGGGTGCTGCGCGGGTGGTCGACGGTGCCGGTGACACTTGGACCGGCGCGATCGATGGTTGCACCGTGAGCGACTAATCCTTTCCGCGAGTTGTCACATCCGCCACACGTGCCTCGGCGTCGAGAGGATCAACTTTTGTCCGCCTCCGACAACGCGGAGAGTCGGGGAGATTGTCGCTGAAAGGCGGGCAAACCCTGTGCCGACCGGCGTGGTGACTGACGTGGCGAATGTGGCCAGTGTGCTATTGCGCGCCGAGGTAGCGGCCGAACCAGTCCAGCAGTCGCTGCCACGCATCGGCCGCCGCGACGGCGTTGTAGCGGGGGCCGGTGTCGTTGAAAAACGCATGGTCAGCATTGGGTTCGACAACCAGGTCGTTCACCAGCCCGGCCCGATCGAGGGCAGCCTTGGCCGCGGGCTCGGACCCGGTGACCCGAGTGTCCAGGGCGCCGTAGATACCCAGTACAGCGGCCTTGGATCCGGTGAAGTCCGGGTTGTCGGGCAACGGCCCGTAGAACGGGACCGCGGCCGCCACCCCCAGCGCGCCGGCGGCCAGCAATTGCCAGACCAGCCCACCGCCGAAGCAGAAGCCGACCACGCCGACTTTCTGACCTCGAGCACGCAGCTTCAGTTCCGCGACGCTGGAATCCAGGTCGCGCGTGAACCGTTCCGGCACGGTCTTGACCAAGGTGGCAGTGGCCTGGGCCGGATCCTGGAAGGTGCCGGTGCCACCTTCTTCGGACAACAGGTCGACGGCCAGCGCCGAATACCCGGCCCCGGCCAGGCGCCCGGCGACCGACCGCACCCAGTCCGTTAGGCCCTTGTTCTCGTGGATGACCAGCACGGCGCCTTTGGAATCGGGCGCTTGGGCCCACGCCGCCTGGAGTTCGCACTGAGGCCCGCGCCAGGTGATCGGCGTTGTCGGCCGCACGTTGGCCATTCCGGGTGGTAGCGAAGAGGAAGAGGTGGTGGGGCCGGTGCTGGGTGCCGGCGCGGTGGGTGCTTGGGTCGGTTCTTCCTGCTTTGCGCAGGCCGCGATGAGCGCGGAGGCGGCCGCGGCACCCATACCGAGCAGAGTCAGCCGTCTCATGGCTTCGCGTCTGGTCAGCAGGCCGTCGACGTGGTCGGTGGCGATCTCCTCGGCGATGTAGCGCTGTAGCGCAGTCACGCTGGTGAGTATGCCCCGAAAGGCTCGTTGACATCCGAGGGGCCAACGAGTGTTATTGGCGGCTGTGACAGACGACTCCACCACGGCGGCCCGAGAGGTGGTATTCGGGTTGTGGCAGGCACTTTCGCGGCGGGATTGGGATGCGGTAAAGACGTTCTTGTCCGCGGACTGTCTCTATGTCGACATGCCGATCCCTGCGGCGGCGGCGCGCGGGCCCGAGGACATCGTGAAGCGACTCAAGATTGGGCTCGAGCCGCTGGCCGGTTACGAGAACCACGAGGGTCTGCTGGTGTGCAACGGCCCGGACGTGATGTACGAACATTCCGATACATGGACGTTCAGGGACTGGTTAACATTGCGCATTTCTCCTATCAATTGTGTCGAACAGTCCAGGCTGGTCGAGGTTTACGTTGATACGCAAGCCTTTTCGGCGTCCG
>Ga0209040_10001927_pt1 | contig 16404 bp, 13 predicted proteins | sample BogFormECP12_OM3_FD_188240 | JGI IMG/M metagenome (GOLD analysis project Ga0209040, IMG submission 188240) | Bog forest soil microbial communities from Calvert Island, British Columbia, Canada - ECP12_OM3 (SPAdes) (version 2) | ecosystem: Environmental > Aquatic > Freshwater > Wetlands > Bog ...
GGCCATGACGCGCTCACCCTGCTGGCCGTGGTGGGCGACCGGGTGCCAGGCATCCAACTCGGCACCGGTGTGGTCCCGGTCTACTCCCGCCACCCCCAGGTCATGGCCCAGCAGGCCCTCACCGTGCAGGACGCATCGGGCGGCCGTTTGACCCTGGGCATCGGGCTCTCCCACCAGATGGTGGTCGAGAACATGTGGGGCTACAGCTACCAGAAGCCGGCCCGCTACATGCGCGAGTACCTCTCGGCCCTCCTGCCGATGCTGGCGGGCGACACGGTGCACGTGGACGGCGAGGTGGTCACCGCCCACACCTACGCCCCCCTGGAGGTCCCCGGGGTGTCCGCCCCCCCAGTGCTGGTGGCCGCACTGGGCCCCGCCATGCTGGGCCTGGCCGGTCGGGTGGCGGCCGGGACGATCACGTGGATGACCGGGACCGCCGCCGTCGCCGGTCACATCGTCCCCTCCATCAGGGCTTCGGCGGAGAAGGCCGGGCGTCCGGCGCCCCGGGTCGTCGTGTCCCTGCCGGTCACGGTGACCGACGACATCGAGCACGCCAGGGAGAAGGTCGACAAGGCGTTCGCGCTCTACCCGAGCCTGCCCTCCTACAAGGCGATGCTCGACAAGGCAGGTGCCATCCAGCCATCCGACGTGGCGTTCATCGGCAACGAGGAGCAGGTGACCCAGCAGCTGGGCGAACTGGCCGAGGCCGGCGCCACCGAGTTCGCCGCCGCCGTCCTCGGCAACTCCGAGGAGAAAGAACGCTCCCAGGCGGTGCTGCTGGCGGCCAACGACTGATCTGGAACACTGCTCCAGCCGGCGGGCGAGGTCAGCGGGGGATGGTCGTGTGCTTGAACTCGTTGAGCTCGGGCTGCTCGCCGATGAGGCGCAACACCCGGTCGACCGTGGTCCGGGCCAGCGCACCGTCGCCGTCGGGCCGAGTCATGAGACGCACGAACACGGCGTGATCACCCGTGATGAACGTGGGGACCCCGAAGACCTCGTGGGTCTTGATCGCCTCCTCGTGGGACCGCCGGAACTCGTCGAGCGCCCAGCCCTCCTCGACCTCGGCCAGGACCTGGTCGGCGGGGACACCCTGGTCCTGGAGGACGTCGCGTACGACCTCGCGTCGGCGCAGGTCGCGCCCGTCGTCGTGGCGGGCGAGGAACAGGGCCCGGTGCACGGCCAGGAACCGGTCAGGGAAGCGGTCGCGCACGACGATGGCCGCCACCATCGCGAGCAGGTCGTCCGCCTTGGCCGGGTCCTCCCAGACCGGCGTCCCGCCTTCGGGCACGTGGACCTGACCGAGGAAGAACGGAACGAACGTGACCTGCCACGGCGCCCCAGCCTCGAGCCCGGCGATCAGGTGCTCATGGGCGTTGCGGGCGAAGGGACACCGATAGTCCCAGGTCACGGCGAACTCGAGGTTGTCCATGAGCGGTGCAACGGTCGGGCCGATCCCTCCATTCCCGATGACTGTCCACCGGAACCGGGGACCGCCCTTGTCAACGGGTCCGGAGGCGGCGCCAGCCGATGGCCCCGATCGACGCCCCGATGACGGCGCCGCCGACGACGTCGCTGGCGTGGTGGGCCCGGAGGTAGACGCGGCTGGCGGCCACGGCGGCGGCGAAGGCGAGGTAGGCGGCGGCCTCGCCTGGACCCTCGGCCAGTGCCACCGCGGTGCAGAAGGCGGCCAGGGTGTGCCCGCTCGGGAAGCTAGAGCTCGACGGTTGCCGGACCGGGACCGGCCCGGCGTGGGCGCCCCCCTCGGGCGCCGCCGGCCGGGAGCGCCCCACCGTGGCCTTGACCGCGGCGTTCACCGCCAGCGAGGAGAAACCGGCCAGCGCCAGCGCCCGGGTGGCCCGGCGCCTGGACTCGCCCGCCCGCCGGCCCTTCACCGCCGCTAGCAAGGACCAGATGATGCCGTAGTCGGCCAGGTTGGACACGATCGCCGCGGCGGCGTCGAGGCGGGGCCGCCCCCGGAACCGCTCGACGCGTGTGTCGACGGCCTCGTCGAAGCGGTCGAAGACCGAGCCCTTCGGACCCCCGGACTCGGGCACCTCCCCGGGCGCCCCGGCGGGGCCGCCCGGGTTCAGGACGCCTCGGCAACCACCGGCATGCTCCCACCGAAGGCGGGGCACAAGGCCTGGAAGTTGCAGTAGTTGCACAGAGGCCCCGGGCGCGGCCGGAAGTCCTCGCGGGCACAGGCCCGCTCGATGGCCCGCCACACTGCGGTGGTCCGCAGGTGCTGGCCGCGGACGGACTGTTCGGTCGGCACGGCGGTAATGGCCACGGGGTCCCGGAGGTGGAGGAGGCGAACGGCGACGGGGACCCGCCCGAGGACCCGCTCGCACAGGAGCGAGTAGATGTGGACCCCGCTCAGCCGAGCTTGCTCGAATCGCTCCGGCGGGGCCCGTCCCGTCTTGTAGTCCACGACCACCAGGTCGCCGTTGTCGTCGAGATCGAGACGGTCGACGATGCCGCGCAGGCGCATCCCGGCCAGGTCGGTCTCGAGCCCGAGCTCGACCCCGACGGCCCGGACTCGATCGGGGTCCTCGAGCTCGAAGTAGTTGCGGACCAGCACCTCAGCATCGGCCAGGAACGCCTCGGCCTCGCCGGCGGCCAGCTCGAGCGCGCGGAACTCGGGATCCCCCCCGAGGCGCCCCCAGGCCGACGCCAGCTCGGCCAACGCGACCGACAGCGAGCGCGAACCCGCCGGGTACCGCCAGAAGAGGGCCTCGAGCGCGGTGTGCACGAGGGTGCCCTTCACCGCCGGCGACGAGGGGGGTTCGGGAAGCTGATCGATGATGCTGAAGCGGAAGGCCAGGGGGCAGCCGGTGAACGAGGACACCTTGGAGGGGGACAGGCTCCTGGGCGGGGTGAGGGGCATCGGGCCAAGGTTACGACGGGGGTGGGTCACCGGCGCCGGACCCCCGACACCGTGGGGCGACCCGGACCGTTGGGGTCGCCGGTCCGGGTCGCCGGTCGGGGTCGCAAAGGGCCCTCGGGCGTTCCCGCGGCAGGTGTAGAAAGGGCGCAGTATGCGAGCCCGCCTCGACCGGTCCCAGCGCCGGCCCTCGTCGGGGCCCCGGTCCGGGGTCCCGGGCCGCCGGGCCGCCCGGCGCCCGGCCCGCTGATGGCGGCGACCAGGCGACGCCGGGTCTCCCCGGCGCCGGCGAGCGGCCGTCTGCGACGGACGACCGAGTGGCACGGGCTGCGGCCGGGCGACCCGGTCGCCGTCACCGGCACCCGCATGCGGAGCGCCTCGTGGGCGTTCGTCGCCCACGTGCGCAACACCGAGACCGGTGACGAGTCGGTCGAGGTGGTCGGCGGTCGGCCCGGTGACCGCATGATCAGGTCGTTCCGACCCGAGCAGGTCTTCCCCCCCTCGGCCCGGGGCCGCCCGGGCCCCGGGCCGCCGTCGCTCGCCGACGCGCCGCAGCTCCCGCTGCACTGACGGCGACGGCGGGACGTTCGGCACCGGCCAGATCACCCACTTCGGGGCGGCCAACTGGGAGGCTGAACGGCGCCATGGCCAAGGTGCTGCGAAGTCAGGAGGACCTGCCCGGCGTCGCCCGGCTGCTCAGCCTGTCCGACGGCGTGGTGGCCATCGCCCTGACCCTGCTCGTGCTGAACCTGCACGTGCCCGTCCTCGCGCCCCCCCTGCAGAACCCCGACTCGGCCTACGACCTGTGGAAGGCGCTCAGCGAGGACGGCCCGATCTTCACCAGCTACATCGTGTCCTTCTACGTCATCGCCCAGTTCTGGCTGGCCCACCACCGTGTCTTCCGCCTGGTGGCCGGGCACGACGAGGGCCTCGCCTGGTGGAACTTCGCCTTCCTCTTCACGATCACGATCATGCCGTTCACCAGCGCCATGCTGGGGGAGTACGGCAGCAACCCGCTGGCCGTGAACCTGTTCGCCCTGAACCTGATGCTGGCCAGCCTCTCCACCCAGCTGGTGATGATCTTCGCCCGGCGGCGCCATCTACTGGTCCCGGGCACCGATCCCGGCGTCATCCGCTCGGCCAGGATCCGGAGCCTCGGGATCATGGCCGTCGTGGCGCTCTCGATGGGGGTGGCGTGGGTGAACACGAGCTGGGCGAAGTACCTCTGGATCCTGCTCCTCTTGGTCCCTCGCGGCGCGAGCCGCCTCGGGGGCCGGCGTCCCGGGGGCCCCCACCTCGGCTTCCTGTCCCGCTTCGGGGGCGCCGGCGCCGACACCGTCCACGCCGGGGCGACCGGGCCGAGCCCTTCACCGGGTCCCGGCGGGTCCAAGGACCCCCACTCCGATGGGTGACCTGGCCGACGACACGGCCCTGACCGAGCTCGGCCAGGGCCGCTACCGGGCCGACGTGCAGCCGGCCTGGGAGATCTGGGGGCCCCAGGGAGGCTACGTGGCGTCGCTCGCCCTGCGGGCGGCCGGGGCGGAGAGCCCCTTCGAGCGCCCGGCCACCTTCGCCTGCCACTACCTGGCGGTGGCCGAGTTCGCTCCGGTGGAGCTCTCGGTCTCCACGCTGCGGTCGGCCCGGACCGCCTGCTCCCAGCGGGTGACGATGGTCCAGGGGGAGCGACCGATCCTCGAGGCGTTGGTCTGGTCGGTCGGCTCGGTGGAAGGTCTCGAGCACCACCTGGTGGCGCCGCCCGACGTGGCGGGTCCCGAAGGCCTGGCCCCGATCGAGGAGCTGGCCGTCGGGAGGCCCCCGCCGTTCGCCTTCTGGGACAATTTCGACCAGCGCCCGCTGAGCTTCATCGCCGACTGGCCCCCGACCGGGCCGCTGGACCCGGTCTGGCGCAGCTGGCTCCGCTTCCGGCCGACCGCGGCGTTCGACGACCCGTGGGTCGACGCCGCCCGCGCCGTGATCCTGATCGACGTCGTCAGCTGGCCGGCGGCCCACCGTCACCACGCCTGGCGCGAGCCGGGCTTCACGGCGCCCAGCCTCGACCTCTCGGTCGCCTTCCACGAGCCGGACCCCGGGGCCGAGTGGCTGCTGGCCGAAGGCTACGCCCCGACCGCCGGCCAGGGGCTGTTGGGGTGGCAGGGCCGACTCTGGTCCCCGGCCCGGCGCCTCGTCGCCTCGGGTTCGGGCCAGGCGTTGTTCCGTCGGATCACTCCGCGCTGAAGCCGTCCATCCGGGCGAGGATCCGGAGCATGACCTCGTCGGCCCCGGCCCCGATGGAGTCCAGTCTGGTGTCGCGGTAGAAGCGCGAGGTCCAGTGCTCGGCCATGTAGCCGATGCCCCCGTGGAATTGCAGGCAGGTGTCGGCCACCTCGCGCTGTAGCCGGGCCCCCATCAGTTTGGCCACGGTGGCGAACCGGGTGGCGTCCTCGCCCCGCTCCACCGCGTCGGCCGCCGCGTAGGCGTAGTGCTTCAGCATGTCGTGGCGCGCGGAGAGCTCGGCCAGCGCGAACTGGAGGTGCTGGTTGACCAGCAGAGGACGGCCGAACGCCTCACGTTGTGCCAGGTAGTCCCGGGTGCGACGGAGGGCCTGGTCGATCGACCCGATGTGCCGGTACACGGTGATCAGACGCTCGGCCTGGAACTGCACCATCTGCTGCTGGAAGCCCCGACCGGCTTCGCCGATGGTGTTGGCCACCGGGACGCGCACGTCGGCGAACGAGAGCTCGGCCGTGTCGCTCGACCACATCCCGAGCTTCTCGAGCTTTCGGGAGACCCCGACGCCCTCGACGGAGGTCGGCACCACGATCAGCGACATTCCCCGGTGGCCGGCATCCTCTGAGGTGCGGGCCAACAGGCAGAGCCAGTCCGCCTGGGTGCCGTTGGTGATGTAGAGCTTGGAGCCGTTGATGACCCACTCGTCGCCGTCACGCACCGCCCGGGTGCGGATGCCGGCGACGTCGCTGCCGGCATCGGCCTCGGTCACGGCGATGGAGGCCACCATGTCCCCGCGCACCGCCGGGGCCAGGTAGCGCTCCTTGAGCTCGGGCGAGCCGTAGCGGTGCAGGGCCGGGGTGGCCATCGCCATCTGGACGGCGATCGCCATCGGGACGCCGCCGCAGTCGATGCGGCCCATCTCCTCGCCGGCGATCACCGTGAAGCTGTGGTCGGCACCCATGCCGCCGTAGGCTTCGTCGTACTCCAGCCCGAGGAGGCCCACCGCCCCCAGCTTGGGGAACAGGTCGTGGGCCGGGAAGGTGCCGGCCCGCTCCCAGTCCTCGATGTGGGGCTGGATCTCCCGTTCGAACAGATCCCGCAGCGACTTTCGGAAGAGTCGGTGCTCGTGGGTCTCGATCATTCGCGCAACGTACCACCGGCCCTTGGGCCCTCCGGCGGCCGCCCCTACACTGCGCCCATGACAGATTCAGGTGGTTCGGGGGGCGGGGACCGGCCTTTGGTCAGGGTCGAGCGCAACGGACCGGTGACCCGGCTGGTCCTCGACTCCCCCCACAACCGCAACGCCATGTCCACCCGCCTGGTGGGTGAGCTGAACTTCGCCCTGCGGGAGATCGAGGGTGACCAGTCGGTCCGGGCGGTCATCCTGAGCGCCGAGGGCCCGGTGTTCAGCTCGGGCGCCGACCTGGTCGAGCGGCTCGAGAGCCCGGGTGCGGCCACCCAATCGGCGTTTCCCCAAGTCCTGCACCGCATCGTCCACCTCCGCCAGCCGGTGGTGGCCGAGGTCAACGGCCACGCCCGAGCCGGCGGTATCGGGCTGATCGCCGCCTGCGACCTTGCGGTGGCGCCGACCACGGCCACCTTCGCCTTCAGCGAGGTCCGGGTCGGGGTGACGCCGGCGATCATCGCCGTCCCCGCCCTGCGGGTCATGACCCGGCGAGCCTTCGCGCGCTACGCGCTGACCGGGGAGTCCTTCAGCGCTCACGAGGCCCGGGCGGCGGGCCTGCTCACCGCCACCGTCGACGCCACCGAGATCGACGAATGGGTGAACGAAGTCATCGACTCGATCCTCCACTCGTCGCCGTCGGCCATCGGCCTCACCAAGCGGCTCTTCGAAGTGGTCTGGGAGCAGGACTGGGACCAGGCGGTCGGGACGGCCTCGGGGCTGTCGGCCGAGGCCTTCGCCAGCGTCGACGCTCGGGAGGGGATCGACGCGTTCTTGCAGAAGCGCCAGCCCTCGTGGGTGACCGAACGGTGAGCCAGGCGCCCCCCGCCGAGGCTCCCCTGACCCGAACCCCGGTCGGAACCCCGCTCCCGAGCCACCTCCATCCGGGGAGCCAGGAGTTCGAGGCGAACCGGGCGGCCATGGCCGAGATGGTCGCCGAGGTCGACGCCCTGCACGAGCGGGTCCTCGAGGGCGGGGGGGAGCAGTACGTCGAGCGGCACCGTGGGCGGGGGAAGCTCCTCGCCCGTGAGCGCCTGGAGGCGCTCGTCGACCCGGGGACCCCGGTGCTCGAGCTCTCGCCGCTGGCCGGCGTGGAGACCGCCGACCCCCTGGGCGGCGGTCTGGTCGTGGCCCTGGCCGAGGTATCGGGGACCCAGTGCCTGGTGGTCGCCAACGACCCCACCGTGCGGGGTGGGACGACCAGCCCGACGACCATCGCCAAGCTGCTCCGGGCCATGGACGTGGCGGAGACCAATTGGTTGCCGGTGGTGATCCTGGTCGAGTCGGGCGGGGCCGACCTGCCCCGCCAGGCCGACGTCTTCGTGCCCGGCGGCGCCCAGTTCCGCCGGCTGACCCAGCTCTCGGCGGCTGGCATCCCCACGGTCTGCGTGGTGTTCGGGTCGTCGACCGCCGGGGGGGCGTACCTGCCCGGCATGAGCGACTACACGATCTTCGTGGAGGGCCGCGCCCGGGTCTTTTTGGGCGGCCCCCCGCTCGTGAAGATGGCGATCGGCGAGGACGCCGACGAGGAGGAGCTGGGCGGCGCCTCGATGCACGCCCGGGTCTCCGGCCTGTGCGACTACCTGGCCCGCGACGAGCACGAGGCGCTGTACCAGGCGCGCGCCGTGGTGGCCCACCTCCACTGGCGGCGGCTGGGTCCGGGACCGTCGGGCCCGGCCGACCCGCCGACCCACGATCCCGACGAGTTGCTCGGCGTCGCCCCGGTCGACGTCCGGGTCCCCTTCGACGTGCGCGAGGTGCTCACCCGTGTCCTCGACGGTTCGCGGTTCGAGGAATTCAAGGGGGCCTACGGCGCCCAGCTGGTCTGCGGGTGGGGGACCCTCGGGGGCTTCCCGCTCGGGGTGGTCGCCAACAACGGGATCCTGTTCTCCCAGGAGGCCCAGAAGGGCGCACAGTTCATCCAGCTCTGCAATCGCACCGACGCCCCGATCCTCTTCGTCCAGAACATCACCGGCTTCATGGTCGGCACCCGCTACGAACAAGGCGGGATCATCAAGGACGGGGCCAAGCTCATCAACGCGGTGTCCAATTCGACCGTCCCCCACCTGACCCTGATGGTGGGGGCGAGCTACGGCGCCGGGAACTACGCGATGGCCGGTCGTGCTTACGACCCCCGCTTCGTCTTCACGTGGCCCAACCACCGGATCGCGGTGATGGGCCCCAAGCAGCTGGCCGGGGTGCTGTCGATCGTGCGAAGGAACGCGGCAGAGGCGGCCGGGCGGCCCTTCGACGAGGCGACCGACGCCGAGCTGCGCGAGGCGACTGAGGCTCAGATCGAAGCAGAGTCCACGGCGCTGTTCGCCACCGGCCGACTGTGGGACGACGGCATCATCGATCCACGGGACACGCGCACGGTGCTCGCGGTCGCCCTCACCGTCGTGCACTCGGCCGCGGTCACCGGGACGGCCCGCTTCGGGGTGGTCAGGCACTGATGGCCGACGCCGGAGTCCAACGACTGCTGGTGGCCAACCGGGGCGAGATCGCCCGCCGGGTCCAGCGGGCCGCCCGGGCCATGGGGATCGGGACGGTGGCGGTGTTCGCCGAGAACGACCGGGGGGCCCCGTTCGTGACCGAGGCCGACCGGGCGGTGCCGCTCGGCCCCGGGGGCCTGGCAACGACCTACCTGAGCGTGCCGGCCATCATCGCGGCGGCCCGCCAGGCCGGGGCGGACGCCGTCCACCCGGGCTACGGCTTCTTGTCCGAGGACCGGCGCCTGGCCGAGGCCTGCGCCGTCGCCGGCATCACCTGGGTCGGGCCGGCTCCCAAGGCCATGGCCGTGATGGGCAACAAGGCCCAGGCCAAGGCCACGGTCGCCGCCGCGGGGGTCCCGGTGCTGGCCAGCGTGGTGGTCGACGCCTACGACCCGGCCGCGCTCGCCGCCATGGGGGCCGAGGTCGGCTACCCCCTGCTCGTGAAGGCCTCGGCCGGTGGGGGAGGGCGCGGCATGCGGCTGGTCGGCGCGCCCGGCGAGCTGCCCGACGCTGTCGCCGCCGCCCGCCGGGAGGCGGCAGCGTCCTTCGGTTCCGACGAGGTGTTCCTCGAGCGCTTCGTCGCCGCGCCCCGACACGTCGAGGTGCAGGTGCTGGCGGACCGGCACGGGAACGTGGTCCACTGCTTCGACCGCGAATGCTCGGTCCAGCGTCGGCACCAGAAGGTGATCGAGGAGGCTCCGGCGTCCTTCGTCCCCGAGCCGACGCGGCGCACCATGTGGCATGCCGCCCTGTCCGCCGCCCGGGCCGTCGGCTACGAGGGGGTGGGAACCGTCGAGTTCTTGGTGTTCGGGGTCGAGTGCGCCTTCTTGGAGATGAACACCCGGTTGCAGGTCGAACACGGGGTCACCGAGCTCGTGACCGGTCTCGACCTGGTCCAACTGCAGCTGGCTGTCGCCGCCGGCCACCCCCTTCCCTTCGACCAGGACGACCTGATGGTCGACGGCCACGCGGTGGAGGCCCGGCTCTGCGCCGAGCGCCCCCGCGAGGGTTACCGCCCGACGCCCGGCCGGGTGCTCCACGCCCGCTGGCCCGCCGGCGAGGGGATTCGGGTCGACGCCGGGGTCGAGACGGGCTCGCTGGTGAGCCCGGCCTACGACAGCCTGGTGGCCAAGGTCCTGGCGGTGGGTGAGGACCGGGCGACCGCCGTGGCCCGGCTCCGCCGGGCCCTCGCCGGGCCGCTCGAGCTCGACGGGTTGGAGACCAACCGCGATCTGCTGGGCGCGGTGCTGGCCGACGGTGACTTCGCGGTCGGCCGGACGTCCACCGACTTCCTCGACACGCGCCCCCAGCTCGTTGCGGCACGCCTCGACGACGCGGTGCGCCGACGTCACGCCGCGGCGGCCTCGCTCTTCTTGGAGCATGTCCGGTCGTCGGCGTCACTGGTGCCGGGGGCGCCACCGAGCTGGCGCAACGTCGGCCGGGCCGGGCACGCCGACCGGTTCGCCGACGGCGACGACCAATTGACCGTGGTGGTCGGCCGCCGGCGCGGGGACCTGTCGGTGACCATCAGTGGGCCCGACGGACCGGGGGAGGCCACCGCCGGGGTGGCCTCCACGGTCCGGGCGACCGTCCGGTCCGACGGCATCGCCTCGGGCACGGTCGACCTCGAGGCGGGAGGCATCGTCATCGGTCACCGCGTCCGCTGCCACGGCCACCAGCTGGCGGTGAGCTCGGCCGAAGGCCAGACCTTCCTGCGTCTGGCCGGAGAGGCCGGGTCCGACGAGGCCGGGGCCTCGGCCGCCGAGTACCGGGCGCCCCTGCCGGGCTCCGTGCTGGCCGTGCTGGTGACGGCGGGCGACGAGGTCGAGGAGGGGACGGCCCTGGTGGTGCTGGAGGCGATGAAGATGGAGCACACGCTGCGGGCCTCGGGCCCCGGGCTGGTCCACGAGGTGCTCGCGGCCGCCGGCCGGCAGGTCGACGTGGGCGAGCTGTTGGTCCGGTTGGAGCCGGCCCCGTGAACGGAGCGAACCCGTCCGTCGGCCCGCTACGCATCGCCAACTGCAGCGGGTTCTTCGGGGATCGCATCTCGGCCGCCAAGGAGATGGTCGAGGATGGCCCGATCGACGTCCTCACCGGGGACTGGTTGGCCGAGCTCACGATGTACGTCTTGCACAAGACCAGGGACCGGGGCGGCTACGCGCGGACGTTCCTCCGCCAGATGGACGAGGTCCTGCCGACGTGCCTCGAGCGCGGCATCACCGTCGTCGCCAACGCCGGCGGTCTCGAACCGGCGGCCTGCGCCGCGGCGGTGCGCGAGCTGGCCCGGGGCCACGGGCTCGACGTGCGGGTCGCCTCGGTGTCGGGCGACGACCTCAGCGTCCGTCTCACGTCGTTGATCGCCCAGGGGGAGCGCTTCACCAATCTCGACACCGGCCAGCCCCTGTCCGAGGGGGCCCCGGTGGTCACGGCCAACGCCTATCTGGGGGCGGCGCCCATCGCGGCCGCCCTCGGTGCGGGGGCCCAGGTCGTGGTGACCGGTCGCGTGACCGACGCCTCGCTGGTCGTCGGCCCGGCCATCGACGCCTTCGGGTGGTCCCCCGACGACATCGACCGGTTGGCCGGCGCGGTGGTGGCCGGCCACATCATCGAGTGCGGAGCCCAGTGCACCGGGGGCAACTACGCCTTCTTCGAGGACGTACCCGGCCTCGAACGCCTCGGCTTCCCGCTGGTGGAGCTGCACGACGACGGCTCGGCCGTGGTCACCAAGCACCCTGGCACCGGGGGCCTGGTCTCGGTGGGCACCGTGACCGCCCAGCTGCTCTACGAGATCGGGGGTCCCCGGTACCTGAGTCCTGACGCCGTGGCCCGCTTCGACACGATCACCCTGGCCGACGATGGCCCCGATCGGGTCCGGGTGTCCGGGACGGTCGGGGAGCCGCCGCCTCCGACCCTCAAGGTGGCCGCCAACCTGGCCGGCGGGTGGCGCAACGCCATGACCCTCGTGCTCACCGGCGGACGGATCGCCGAGAAGGCGCGGGCGGCCGAGGCCGCCGTCTGGGCCGCGGTGCCCGGGGGTCCGTCGGCTTTCGCCGAGCATTCGGTCGAGCTCGCCGGGGACACGACCGGGACGGGGACCGCCTTCCTGCGCATCGCGGTGCGGGGGGACGACCCGTCGCTCGTCGGTCGGGTCTTCTCGTCGGCTGTGGTCGAGACGACGCTGGCCAGCTATCCCGGCACGTTCTTCACTGCCGCCCCGGGCGGTGCGTCCGAGGTGGCCCGGTACTGGCCCGCCCTGGTGGACGCCGGTCGTGTCCCGCCGTCGGTCGACCTCGACGGCGTCCCGGTCGAGGTCGGCGCCGAGTGGCTCGACCGCCTCCCGGCCCTCCCCACCTCCACCGACGGTTCCCCCCCCGGGTCGGTCTCGGACCGCTCGGTGGCGGCCGACACGGTGACCGTCCCCCTGGGCGTGCTGGTCGGGGGCCGCTCGGGGGACAAGGGCGGCAACGCCAACATCGGCCTGTGGGTCGAGTCGGACGACGCCTACGGCTGGCTCAGTGCCGAGCTCACGCCCGAGCGGCTGCTCGCCCTGCTGCCCGAGGCGGCGGGCCTGGCGGTCGACCGCTACGAGCTGGCGAACCTGAGGGCCGTCAATTTCGTCGTGCAGGGGCTGCTCGGGTGGGGCGTGGCCTCCAACCTGCGGCTCGACACCCAGGCCAAGGGCCTGGCCGAGCTCCTCCGGTCCCGTCCGGTCGACGTCCCTGCCGCGTTGGTCGCCAGCGGGCCGCCGGCGGTCCGACTGGCCCGATGGCATATGCCGAGCGGCGGAAAAGTGCACTAGGTTCCAGCACGAGTCCAGATCCGAGCTGCAGGGGGGGTCCTGTATGACCACGGCAAGCGCACCCACCGCAGCAGTGGGGAGGAAAACGAAGGGGCCGATCTTCCGGTTCTTCTTCGTGCACGAGATCGAGGAGTACCCGTCGACCGGCAAGCGCAACGGCTATCTGGCCGTCGCAGTGCTGGCGACCATCGTCCTCTACTACACCTATTACACGCAGACCGGCGTCACACCGAACATCCTGCGCTACTACCACATGTCGTTCGCGTACTACGTGTGGATCGTCATCATCTCCAACCTGATCGGGGCCTTCGCCTCGCTGCCGGCCAGCAAGACCGACAAGCTCGGCCGGGCCAACGTCATCATCTACGGGCTCCTGATCGTCGGACTGCTGGTCACCGTCGCCGTGCCGGCCACCACCACCAAGTTCTCCTTCGCCGTCGTGATCTGCGCCATCGGCCTGGTCGAGGGGGCCATTCTGGTGGCCACGCCGGCCATGGTGCGCGACTACAGCCCCCAGCTCGGCCGGGCCTCGGCCATGGGGTTCTGGACGGTCGGCCCGGTGGCCGGGAGCCTGATCACCAGCGTCGTCGCCAACCGGACCCTCAGCCATTTCCTCGGACCGTCGAGCTGGAAGACGCAGTTCATCATCTCGGGTATCTCCGCCCTGGTCACGTTCCTGATCTGCCTGGTCTTCATGAAGGACCTCTCGCCCCAGATCCGGGACCAGCTGATGGTGTCCACCCGGGACCGGGCGCTGGTCGAGGCCCGGGCCCATGGGATCTCCGAAGAAGAGGTGGTGAAGGCCACCCAGCACCCCTGGCGCCAGATCGTCAAGTGGGACCTGGTCCTGTCGTCGTTCGGGATCGCCGTCTTCCTCCTCATCTACTACGCCGCCGCCGCGTTCTTCACCATCTACTACTCGGTGAACTTCAAGAGTCCGAGCGGCCTCAACTACACGACGTCACAGGTCAACGGCCTGAACACGTGGTTCTGGACCGCGGACATCCTCGCCCTGATCATCGTCGGGATCCTCTCGGACAAGCTCCGGGTGCGAAAGCCGCTGATGGTGATCGGCACCATCGGGGCCATCGCGACGCTGATCCTGTTCCTCAGCTACGCCACCAACCCGCACACCGGCTACTACACGCTCGCCCTCACCTCCTCGGTGCTCGCGGTCTTCCTGTCTCTGGCCTACGCCCCGTGGATGGCCGGCTACACCGAGACGGTCGAGGCCAAGAACCCGGCCCTGGTGGGCACCGGCCTTGCCCTCTGGGGCTGGATCCTGCGACTGGTGGTCGGGATCTCGTTCATCTTCCTGCCGCTCGTCATCACGAGCGTCAACCCGGTGGTGGACAACAACACGTATGCCAGCCCGCCCCCGGCCGGCATCGCCCCGTTCAACGTCCAGCAGTTCAACAACGAACACGCCGATTCCGTCGCCTTCGCCACGGCGCACCAGGCGCTGCTCACCAAGATTGAGCCCTACAACGCTCTGCTGACCGAGGCCGCCAGTCATCCGACGCCCGCCCTGGTCGCCCAGCTGACCAAGGACCTCGGCCCGGTCACCCTGGCCCAGGTCCTCCACTACCAGAAGCAGCTGACCACCCTGGTCCAGCCGTACACCACCCAGCTCAACTACCTGGCGAAGTACCAGAGAGAGCTGACCGACCTCTTGAAGGGGCAGGCGCAGTCACCCAAGCAATGGCAGCGCTGGTTCTGGATCGACATCGCCGGGATGATCGTGTTCTTCCCCACCATCTGGCTGACCCGTGGCCGCTGGAGCCCGCGCAAGGCCAAGGCTGACGCCGTCGCCCACGACAAGGCGGTCGAAGAGGAGCTGGCCGCCTTGTTGAAGGCGGAAGGGGCCGGCAGCCCGACCGCGGCCTGACGGAACGGTCGGGGGAGGGCGCATGGCGGACGAGGCGGCCACCGGTTCGTCGGGTCGGGTTCTCCGGGTCCTCGCCGCCGCCGCCCTCGTCGTGGCCGTCGCCGGGATCGTGGCCGGGCTCGTCGCGGGACCGCCGTCGGCGCCGCCGCCACCGACCACCGCCAGCACCGGGGCGGTGCACGGCGACCACGTCCCGGTGATCGCCGATCTGGGGCCGACCAGCTTCACCGTGCCCGGTCCCTTCGCCGCCGGCGAGACGACGATGAGTCTGGCCGACGGCGCGCTGGTGGAGGTCTGGTACCCCGCGCCCAGGGCGTCGGCCGTTGGACGGGTGCCGGCCACCTACAACCTCGCCACCTGGCTCCCGCCGGCGCTGCAGCACGTGCTGCCGGCGGGGTTCTCGGTGACCCGGGCCACCGGGGGCTACCGGGGACTGCCGGCCGCCCCCGGACGCTTCCCCCTCGTCGTGTTTGCCCACGGGTTCTCGGGCTACCGGGACCAGTCCACCTTCCTCACCTCGTGGCTGGCCATGTGGGGCTTCGTCGTCGCCGCGCCCGACCTGGTGGACCACGACCTGACGGCGGTGCTGGGGGGCCAGCTCACCAGCTCGATGACGAGCGACCTCGCCGAGCTCGAGGGGACCATCTCCCTGCTCGAGCAGGCCGGCCGGGGGCCCGGCCTGCTGGACGGGCACGTGGACGACGCCAAGGTTGCCGCCATCGGGCACTCGCTCGGAGGTGAGGCCTCCGAGGAACTCGCCTCGGTCGATCCGCGGATCTCCACGTTCATCGGGATGGCCGGGGCGTCGGTCGGCGGCTTCGCCAAGGGGTCGACCGGCGCCGCGGGAAGGGTCCCCGACAAGCCCGGGATGCTGATGGTCGGCACGGCCGACCAGGTGGCCTCCCCGACCGGCATCGTCCGGGCGTTCCACGACCTGGCAACGCCCAAGCGGCTGGTCCTCCTGCGCCACGCCGGCCACCTGGCCTTTGCCGACGTCTGCGAGCTGGCCAAGGGGAGCGGCGGCCTCCTGTCAGTGGCCGCCAAGGTCCATATCAGCGTCCCGGGCGAGCTCGTCCCCTTGGCCAGCGACGGCTGCCAGACCACCGACCTGGCCATCGGTTCGGGCTGGGCGGTGATCCGCCAGGCGGTGACGGCCCAGCTGCGCCACGCCTTGGGCTTCGACCCCGGCACGGCCGGGCTGGCCCCCCTCGCCGAGGCCTTCCCCAGGGCGGTGGCGGCCAACATCGCCGTGACCCCCCGCTGAGGATGGCTCGGTGAGCGAAGGGGTACGGATCGCCGGGTTCGTGGGCGGGCTGGCGATCGTGGCCGTCACGGCCTCGAGCGTGTTCACCACGTTGGTCGTCCCGCGGGCGAGCTCCTCGCGGGTGCTGCGCTCGATCTCCAAGGGGCTGGCCCGGGCGGTGATCCCGGTCCTGCGCCGGACCGTCACCTACGAGGCCAAGGACCGCATCATGGCCCTGGTCGGGCCCCTCGGCATGGTCCTCCTGTTCGTCGTCTGGCTCATGATGGTCGTCATCGGCTTCGGCCTGATCGAATGGTGGCCGAGCGGGGCGGACCTGGCCCACGCCATGGCCGTGTCGGGTTCGTCCGTCTTCACCCTCGGCGTCGCCAACGAGTCGTTGCACGGGAGCGAGTCGATCGAGTTCGTCGCCGCCGGCACCGGGTTGCTCATCATCGCCCTCGAGATCGCGTATCTCCCCACCCTCTACGCCGCGTTCAGCGCCCGGGAGACCGAGATCACCCTGCTCGGCACCCGGGGTGGCATCCCGGCCTGGGGCCCCGAGATCCTGGCCCGGCACCACTGGTTCAATATCGGCTCGGAGCTCCCGGACCTCTACCGGACTTGGGAGCGCTGGGCGGCGGCGGTCACCGAGAGCCACACCAACTACCCGTCGCTCATGTGGTTCC
>Ga0209040_10001928_pt1 | contig 16399 bp, 15 predicted proteins | sample BogFormECP12_OM3_FD_188240 | JGI IMG/M metagenome (GOLD analysis project Ga0209040, IMG submission 188240) | Bog forest soil microbial communities from Calvert Island, British Columbia, Canada - ECP12_OM3 (SPAdes) (version 2) | ecosystem: Environmental > Aquatic > Freshwater > Wetlands > Bog ...
GCTCAGGATGGGCTCACGGAGGTGGCGCAAGATTTCAAAGCACTGGTCACAGAGCTCGAGACAGAGCTGGTCTTCGCTCTTAGCATGAAAGCTGCGATGGCACTCGTAGCAGGTGGAATATTCTGGGCACTCGTGTATTTCGTGCACGAAAACTGCGGGATGGACCTCTAAGGTGATCATGAACCCCCGGGAGTCTAGAAGCACGGCTCTTGCCAGTTTTGAACCTTGTCCGGGGTTGAATCAAAAGGGTTTATAGAGTCATTTCGGTTCGGAGTGGGGGATTTCCCGCAGCCGTTCGGGAAAGCACTCGGGAGGATTGGCCAAAAAAGGGTGACGAGAGGCGCCCAGTGGCGCTGAGGTTCGCAGATAGTAGGGTCTCGTCCCCTCGGTCGAACGGGCAGTTGGGGTTCAGTTGGAAGGAAGCCCGTTGGCGGTTAGTCTGCTATATCAACTGGAAATGTTTGACGGAACGGCTCGGTTGGGTCACAAGAGAGTCGTGGGTTATTCTGATACTCGAGAACGGGAGTATTGTTTGTGTAGGAATTGAGGAATACGCGAAGAGCAATACAGGGGGAAGAGTGAATCGTAGCTTTCTGATTACGGCTGGAATCTTGCTTGTCAGCGGTGCGGCTGTGGATGTATATGCGGTGCGTAGGCACGCGCAAGCAGTGAAGGAATATTCGCAGGCCGTGGAGTTGGCAAGGGCGGAGACGGAGCGATTTCGCGAGCGAGTTGTGGTGCCGACGATGAATAAATTGCCTGCCGGAGAGAACTTGGCAGGGGCGCTGCAAAAGTTGGGGCTTTCCCCGGAGCAGGTGAATGAGGCGATCGCGGCGGCGCAGCATGCGTTTAATCTACGGCGACTTCGGGCGGGAAATACGCTGACGGTGGGGCGGTCATTACAAGGAGTTTTGCGAGAAATTGACTATAAAATTGATGCGGAACGGATGTTGCGGATCGAGCCGCAGACGCCGGGATTTTCCGCGGAAGTCAAAGAGATTCCCGTGCACATCGAAACGGTGGTGGTTGACGGGCGACTGGAAGATTCGCTGTTCAACGCGGTGGAAGACGCAAGGGAGAGCCCGGAAGTGGCGATGCGCATGGCGCAGATCTTCGGCTACGATCTTGATTTTTACACCGATCCGCGCAAGGGCGACACGTTTCGCTTGATACTTGAGAAAAAAAGATATTCAACGGGAGAGACGGCGGGTTATGGAAGGATTCTGGCCGCGGAATATGACAACGGCGGGAAGAAATACGAGGCGCTGCTATTCCATGATCCAGACGGGCATCCGGCATACTACACTGCCGAGGGTAAATCTCTCCAGAAATCGTTTTTGAAGTCGCCGCTGAAGTTTGGGGCGCCGGTAACGTCGCATTTCAGCAAGGCGCGTTTCCATCCCATATTGAAGGTGTATCGCGCCCATTTGGGTACGGATTATGGTGCGCCGATAGGCACTCCCGTGCAGACAATTGGGAGCGGGAAGGTGCTGTTTGCCGGCCGCAAGGGCGGCGATGGAAATATGGTGCACGTGGTGCACTCGAATGGATACGAGACGATGTATCTGCACTTGTCGAAGATATTTGTGCATGGGGGTGAGCACGTCGAAATTGGCAAGACGATTGGGCTTGTGGGTATGACAGGACTCGCGACCGGACCTCACCTTGATTTCAGAATCGAACAAAAAGGGCAATTTCTGAATTTTGAAAAACTGGGATTGCCGCCTTCCGATCCTGTTTCAAGGAAAGTTTGGAGGGAATTTGCAGAAGTACGGGAACAGTGGCTACCGGTCTTGCAAAAACCCGGCGGCCTGGAGATGCAGGCGACGCACCTGGCGCTGAACTCTGGCCGAGCAAAGTAAAGGTTTGAAGACTCCGACAAAAACCAAACAGGGGATTCGGGGCAGGCCCATTAGTAGATGATAGGGAGTTTGGAGTAGTCCGCGGAGATGTCTTCGGTGACGCGAAGAATCAGCAAGGTGCGATCATCGTGTGGAGGCAAACCGACGCCTGTGTGTTCATCGGTAGCTTTGACGATGCGTTGTGCGATGGTGTAACCGGGGTCAACGGGAAGGACAGTGGCGAGCAAGGCTTTCAGGCGATCGCTGCCAAATTCTTCCAAGTCTCGATTGGTTGATTCATGAATACCGTCGGAAGCGAGAATGATAACGTCGCCGGGAAGCAAAGTAAGCGTGATTTGATCGTATTCCACCTCGGGGAGAAGGCCCAAGGGAACTCCGGTCACATTGATTTCGGTGACCTGACCGCCGCGAAGAAGAAGAGGCAAGGTGCCGCCGGCGTTCGAGATACTGAGCTCTCGTAAAGCGGCATCGTAAACCGCAAAATGCATGGCAATAAAGCGGGCGTCCAGACGTGCGGCGAGCAGGCGACTATTCAAGATGTCGAGCATCTCGGAAGGCGAACCTTGGCGTTCGTTGACCACTTCGCGAAGAATTCCAATAGCCAGCGAACCGTAGAGTGCAGCGGCCGTGCCTTTGCCTGAGACGTCGCCCATGGCGATGCCGAGGCGGCCAACACCGTAGGGAAGTAAATCGTAAAAATCGCCACCCAGTTCGCGGGCAGGGACGTAGGCAGTAGCCAGATCCAGGCCGGGAATTTCTTTGGCGCCAGTGGGCAAAAGTTGACGCTGAATTTCACGCGCAGTTTCCAAGTCGTTTTGCAGACGCAATTGGGTTTCCCGGCTTTCTTCGAAAAGGCGAGCATTTTCCAGAGCCACAGCAACAAACGAACTGAGAATATTCAGTAGTTGTTCGTGATCGGCGGTAAACGCGCCGATCTTGGTGCTCTCGAGGTCCATGACGCCGATGAGGCGATTCAGCCGAATGAGAGGGACGACGAGTTCCGAGCGAAGTTCGACCTCCCCGTCGAGACTGCAAGCAAGATAACGTGGATCGTTGCGTACGTCCTCGACGCGGATAGTACGCTTTTGCGCGGCGGCAGCGCCGGTGATGCCTTGATTGAGAGGCATCAGCAAGCGTGCGGGAATGGAATCTTCGTAGCGAACAGAAAAAACGCTTTCGAGAGTCTGTTTTGCTTCGTCCCAAAGCATGACAGTGAAAACATCGTAGTTAACGAATTTCTTCACACGCTTGGCGATTAGACTGAGGAGTTGGGCTCGATCGAGCGTGGAGGTGATCTCATGGCTGACTTCATAAAGAAGCGTCAGTGCGCGGGCTTGTTCTGGCTGCGAAACGAAGAAGGACGGAGGGACCGGGTCCGCCTCGCCCAGCTGCGAAAAGGGAATCAATTTCGGTTCCATAGAGAAGAATTCTAACTTCTAATGGTTAGATGTAGGTAAGGGAAGTTGGTTTCAGGACCATGCAAACTTTTGTTGAATAAAATTCATGGGAAATTCATTGAGGGCGAACGGCTTCAGTTTGGAGGTAGGGGAAGAAAGGCGGACCCCTCACCGGCTTCAGACGACGTAGCGCGGGCAAGTGATGTGCGTCGGGCCCGTGCGAAGGGCTCGGGAGCAGAGGGATTTCTCCACTCCGAATTGACTAAAAACGCCGACTCTTGGGTCAAAATGACAAGTCGGCGGCTCGGCAGGCTAAGCGGAACAAAAGCCGATCTAGTGGACGTTTTCGAAGCCAGGGCGGCCCAGACGAATCAGGCGCGAGAAGTCCGGGGAATCGTCGGCCCTCCGGGCGGCGTTGTTGATGTGGACGGCTTGCTTTAGTTCGGGAAAAGGGGGCTTGGAATCGAAGTTGCCACCCTGGTAAAGCATTTCATCTGCGCGGCCGTTTAGCAGAATACGCCAGTCGAAACGCGGAGCACCATTTGGGAGCGCGCCGATATGACGCATGGACTGAAAAATGACGGTAGTGCAGTTGCACGTGAGAGCGTTGTACCACTCGGGATGATCCCGCAGCTCGTTAGCTTGGCGAATATATTCGAGGAAAAGCTCACGGGACCATCCTGGCCCGGCCGTGGTTCGGTAGAGGTAGACCTCTTCTCCAGAGCGGAAATTAGTGCGTAAGCGGATGATGTCGCGCTCATCGCTGAAAAGATAAATCAACTCGTACTTGCGGAAGAAACCCAAAATCGCGGAGTAGCCGATACCAACTTGTTTGCGGGTCTCGATGGAAGTTGCGACATAATCGTTTCCGCCAAACCAGAAACTGACGATGGGATGTGCAATATACGGCGAGCCCCAATAGGTCACGGCGATATCGATGCCACCCAGGTCGGAAAGTCTTACGGTTTTGGTCTGCCATTCGCAAGAGTAATCGAATTCGGCTCGGTAGTGGCAATAACGAAAATTATGGATGATGACGTCATCGCCCTTCACTTCGGCCCAAGCGGTTTGGGCAACATCATCTTGCCAGTGGCGGTTGTTCGAGGGTTTCAAGGAAAGCCAAGCGGCGAAAACCAGGCCAAACAGGGCAGCACAAACGAGAAGACGATGAAATGGCGCGTGGACGCGAATCGTAAGTATAAGTGTAACCAAGAAGTAGATTGCCGGTGGTAGAACGTGAAGCGAGCTGGGCGATAAATCAATGTACAGAGCTGCGCAAGCCCAGAGAGTGAGCAGAGCCGCGACGAGGTAAAGTAAGAAAAAGCCCAGAGCGCGACAAAAGCGGCGGGCAAATAGGTGGGTTTGCAGAGATCCCCCGCGTACTGGCGGGCTTATTTTACTTCCCAGATGTCGCCGGCACGAAGTAGTTTATTGAGATCGCCCGGGCCTTTTTTGGCGATGACATCTCGTACTTGTTCGTTGATGACGTCCTCATAACGCGGCAAATCATCCCAGGCGCGGAAAACCCCGATCGGGGTGGGGAAGCCGGGGCGATGTTCCATGTGAGAGAGGAGGAACGCGTAGGACGGACGCGGGTGATGTGCATCGTGCACGACAAGGTCGGCCTCGGTGAACCCGTTGCCGAGCGCAATAACTTCGATGTCGCCATCGGACTTGCGGTGAATCCCTTTGTCTTTATTTTTGCCGAAGACCAGAGGCTTGCCATGTTCCAGCATGATGACGTGCTCGCTGCGCGCTTCTTTCTCGGTGACGCCGTCCCATGCGCCATCATTGAAGATGTTGCAGTTCTGTAGAATTTCGACGAACGCCGAGCCTTTGTGAACAGCGGCGGCGCGCAGAACATCTTTCAAATGCGATTGAAAGACATCGACTGAACGAGCCACAAAGGTGGCTTCCGCCCCGATGGCAAGCGAGACCGGATTGAACGGGCGATCCGGTGAACCAAATGGCGTCGACTTGGTGACCTTGTGAAACTCCGAAGTTGGCGAGTATTGGCCTTTGGTCAGGCCGTAAATGCGGTTGTTGAAAAGCAAAACCTTGATGCCGACATTGCGGCGAAGCATATGAATGGTGTGATTGCCACCGATCGCGAGAGCGTCACCGTCGCCCGTGGCGACCCAGACTTCCAGTTCGGGATGGGCGATCTTGATGCCGGACGCAACGGCTGGCGCACGGCCGTGAATCGAGTGGAAGCCATACGTGTTCATGTAATAGGGGAAACGGCTGGAGCAGCCGATGCCGGAAACCACCACGAAATTCTCGCGGCGGATACCCAGCTCAGGGAAAACAGCCTGAACAGCCGCCAGAATCGCGTAGTCGCCACATCCCGGGCACCAACGGACCTCCTGATCAGTCTGAAAATCTTTTTTAGTCAGTGGAGGAAATGCAGCAGTTGTCATAATCGCGTCTCCTAAAGTCCCAGTACTTCTTCGATCTTTTGATCGAGTTCATTTTGCTTGAATGGGCGGCCCTGGATCTTGTTGAGGCCCATGGCATCGACAAGGAATTTGGCGCGCAGCATCCAGGAAAGCTGGCCCATGTTGAGTTCGGGTACGAGAACTTTCTTGTAACGCTTTAACACTTCGCCAAGATTTTCCGGGAACGGATTCAAATAACGCAGATGCAAGTGCCCAATTTTGCGTCCCTTGCCACGGTGCGCCTTCACAGACTGTGTGATTGCGCCAAAGGTTGATCCCCAGGAAACGATGAGCAGATCGCCTTCCTGGTCGCCAGCGGGAACAGCAGGGGGAACGTCCTGCGTGATGGCTTGAATTTTAGCGGCACGAATGCGAACCATGTTTTCGTGATTCAGTGGCTCGTAGTTGATGTTGCCGGTGACGTCCTGTTTTTCCAGACCGCCGATGCGGTGCTCAAGTCCCGGCGTGCCAGGAATGGCCCACGGGCGCGCCAGCGTATCGGGATCGCGCTTGTAAGGAAGGTACGTTGCAGGATCGGTTGCGTAAGTCACCGAGAATTCCGGCATATCCTCGACTTTAGGGATTTGCCAAGGCTCCGCGCCGTTGGCGAGATACCCATCGGAAAGAATGATGACCGGCACCATATATTTCAGAGCGATTTTGCAGGCTTCGACCGTGATCCAAAAACAATCGCCGGGAGTGGCAGGGGCTAGCACCGGAATCGGCGCTTCGGAATTGCGGCCGAACATGGCCTGAAGAAGATCGGCTTGCTCGGTTTTGGTCGGCAGACCGGTAGAAGGGCCGCCACGCTGAATGTCGCAGATGATCAGCGGAAGCTCGGTCATGACGGCGAGGCCCAGGGCTTCAGTCTTTAGGGCCATCCCCGGGCCGGATGTCGTGGTGACGGCCAGAGCGCCAGCATAGGAGGCACCGATGGCAGAAGTGATCGCGGCAATTTCGTCTTCCGCCTGGAAAGTGAGAACGCCGAAATCTTTGTACTGTGAAAGTTCATGCAAAATGTCGGAGGCTGGCGTGATGGGATAACTACCCAGAAAAAGTCTGATCCCGGCCTTGCTAGCTGCGGCTACCAAGCCGAGAGCTATGGCCTGATTGCCGCTGATGTTGCGGTACAGACCAGGAGTGAGCTGAGCCGGCGGAATTTCGTAGCTGATTTGAAAGGCTTCGGTAGCTTCGCAGTAGGAATAGCCGGCCTTCAAGGCCAGCGCGTTCGCTTCTGCCAGTAACGGCTTCTTCTTGAATTTGCCTTCGATCCAGCGAACCGTCGGCTCCATGGAACGGTTGTAGAGCCAGTAGCACATGCCGAGGGCGAAGAAGTTTTTGCAGCGATCCATGGCTTTGGCGTCGATGCCGAGGTGCTGCAGAGCGGCGCGCGTCAGGCGCTCAAGTTCGACGGGGAAGACCCGGAACTTGTCAAGCGAATGATCGTCGAGGGGATTGGTGGTAAGCCGCGCTTTGCGGAGATCGCCTTCCGTGAACGCATCGGCGTTGACGATTAAAATGCCATTGGGCTTGAGGTCGCCCACGTTCACTTTCAGTGCGGCGGGGTTCATCGCGATTAACACATCAATCGAGTCGCCCGGTGTATGCACTTCATTCGAAGAAAAGTTGATCTGGTAGCCACTGACGCCCGGTTCCGTACCAGCAGGGGCGCGAATTTCAGCCGGATAATCCGGAAACGTAGCCATGTCGTTGCCGTAGAGCGCGACGGTATTGGTGAACTGGCTACCGGTAATCTGCATGCCATCGCCAGAATCGCCGGCAAAGCGGATCACCGCTTGTTCGATTACTTCGCGCTTGGTTTTACCTGTGGGAACATCCGTGAGTGTAGACATCGCCTAGCCTGACCCCCCGTTAAAATAAAATTGCAGGAACAAAGCCTGTGGAGAATAGCGGCTCGGAGTACGAACGGGAGCGATCGGCGGGCCGCCGAAAACGGTTCTAGGAAAGAATAGCACAGCCGGAAGAAAGAATTCGATTGGCTCTGCTGCTGCCTGGTATGATTGCGCTGGAGCAGGGTCAAGGTTGCTGTAAGGCGACAGCCTAACTGACCTACTTCAAAGGGTATATTTCAAGCTGGATACGAACAAATATGGCGGATGTTGCTTCTTGACATTGCCGGGGAATAAGCGAACCATTCCCCCAAAGCTGAGATTCAGATTCGAAGACGTCCATGCAGAATCCCGCTCAGGAATTTCGTCGCCGAAGCCGCCGCCTCAAAATGGGGCAGTCGCTGATGATCCGCCCTTTAGATCACAAAGAAAGAATCGATGCCGACATCGGCGTCACGCAAAACGTTTCACGTGAGGGACTCTACTTCCATACCACGCGCGATTTTTACCTCGAAGGAATGCGTCTGTCCGTAACGCTTCCCTATCACGCGCCCAACGATCCCCGGAACCGCGAACATATCGGTCAGGTTATGCGTGTCGAAGCCCTACCGAATGGCCAGTTCGGTATCGCCATTCGACTGTTGTCCTCTGCAAGCTAACCCCCGGGAAAAACTGCGACGGTAGCAATGCCTCCCGGACGACGGCTTCTGAAGTGGTCTAGTTTCTGACATTGCTGATTTGGATCGTGGGTTCGATATTAGTGTAGTTTGGGATATCGGCCTGAATTTGAGCCAGCTGAGGCCCAAGGGCTTCCTGGAACGAGCCCACCGATTCGAAGTAGAGATGCCCAAGAGCAAGGTATGGCGCGCGCGCACCCGGCCCCATACCGGCGATGCCTTCTTCCACCACAACTTTTAAAAGAGCGGGGCCAAGGACTTTTTGAACCAATGGAATGTGTTTGACACAGTAATACGAGATATCAAAGTGTGCTCCAGGTTTGTTGGGATACATCACGCTGACGTTGATCATAAAACCTTTCAAGGATGAGTGCCGCAGGCCCGGCTTGATTCGCGAGCTGACTCTAATGTACCGCTCAAGCTCCCGTCAATCGTGGCATGATCATTAATCTTGCTCGGAGAGAACCGCCAACTTTGCTGATTCCCACGCCGCGATACCTCCGGCAAGTTCACTGACAGAAGCGAAACCGCCCCGTTGCAACAGGCTCACGGCAATCGAAGAACGGTAACCACCGGTGCAGTAGACTAGTAGCGGACGGCTGACCGGCAATGTTTTCAAATTTTCGACAAGGTGATTGAGCGGAATGTTCAGGCTGCCAGCAATGAATTTTTGAGCGTGTTCGTTGGGTGTGCGGACGTCCACGGCCAGCGGTGGTTGGCTTGAGGAAAGCAGTTCCCCGGCAAATGATGCACTGAGGCGTTCGGTGAAGGCAATTAAGTCTGGCCTGGATTCGACCCTGCGCAGTCCGTTCTGTAAATATCCTGCGACGTTGTCAAAGCCGATGCGTCCGAGCCGCACCGCCGATTCTTTTTCGCAGCCAGGGTCTGCGATGATTACGATCGGATTCGTATGATTCAATACCGTTCCCGCCCACGTCGCGTACTGGCCGCCCAGCCCGATGTTGATGCTGCCCGCCAGATGCGCTGCTGCAAATTCATCGGCATCGCGCGTGTCCAGGATTTGCGCACCGCCTGTTTCGAGGGCTAGCAATTGCTCAAGCGTTAGCGGTTTCAGTTGGCGCTCCAGCGCTTCATCGAGTGTCCGCCGCTCCTTACTGTTTAATGCGGCATCGTAAACGAAATACGGTGGAGCCTCGGGTTGATCGGCGGTAACCAATTCGATGAAGGACTGCTTGCTCATCGGCTGCAATGCGTAATTCACACGCCGTTGTTCTCCGATCGTGGAAACTGCTTCCTTACTAATGGCTTTGCCGCAGAGTGAGCCAGCTCCGTGAGCGGGATAGACCAGGCTGGCATCGGGCAACGGCAGTAGCTTGGACTGCAACGAATCAAACAAGAGCGCGCCGAGGTCCGCAGCGGACCAGCCTAGTGCCACGCGCAAATCCGGTCGTCCCACGTCGCCCACGAACAGCGTGTCTCCGGTCAAGACCGCGTGCGGTTCTTTGGCGTTTTGCGCGAGATCGTAAACAACGATCGAAATCGATTCGGGGGTATGGCCTGGTGTCTCCAAAGCTTCGAGCCGCACATTTCCGAACCGAATGACAGCGCCGTCGGCCAGTGCCGTAAAGCGGTATTCGGCTTGAGCTTTGGTGCCAAGATATATCGTTGCGCCGACGCGATCGCGAAGTTCCAAGTGTCCGGCGATAAAATCGGCATGGAGATGCGTTAGGAAAACATGCTTGATTTGCAGTTTATTCTCGGCGGCGAAAAGAAGATATTGCCCGATGTCACGCTGCGGATCAACGACGGCAGCGGTGCAGGAATCTTCGTCACCGATCAAGTAGGAAGCGTGGGCGAGACAATTCAGATAAAACTGTTTGAAAATCAACCTATACCACCTCCGTCTTTCCAAATCCTTCTTATGACTCTGCTGCGCGCTCAAGCTCTGCAATGGTTAGCTTCTTCATGCCTAGCATGGCTTCCATCGCTTTGGGACGCTGTATGAGTTCAGGGAGACGCTCGGCACAGTCTGCCAGCACAGGCCGAACCTGTCCTTGAGCCAACCACACTGAATTTCACTGCCGCTATTGGTAAGCTTCGACCAATAATCGTCGACCTCTTCCTGCGAACTGCACCGAACAAAGAAACAGATAGCCTCCGTTTGAACTTTGGCTTCTTCCACGTTTGCGTTGAACCAGAGAAACGGTGTGATGGTAGGAAAATCCCCCACAATACTCATTGCGCAAACTTCCTTTCGTTGTGAGACTAACCCGAGCCGGAAACATCGTGCACTGTCAGAAAGCCAGCGACGGTTTTAGTGTAAACCACACTCCACTGGAATTACGGTCAAAAGATAGAGGGCTCTAACGTCTTTATCTTCCGCCGTAGGCTTCGTACCTCTCGCCGAATTGTGCGCGCATCCATTTTTCCTCAAGCCGCAGTTTTGCTGGACATGCCCAGGAGTGCCACCGCGAAATCTACAAAACCAGCCGCGCCAGCCGCGATTGGCCGGACTCGTGGTGCTCGGTTTCTATTACGTTGGTCGATATCGACCACCAATCGGCCGTATACACCAGCAACCGGCAAAAGATAGTTGTAAGTGAGCGACATGAGTATTTCTTGCTTCCAATCCGTTTCAAGCCAAGGAAGGCTATCACAGCGAGGCGGGGGAGACGGGCCATGGCCCTTCAGCCACTTGCGGGCCATTTTAGCGGGGAGTCATCATCGACACATTTGCTTGCTAATAAACGCTGAGGTAAACTTCGTGGCCGATGCCGGATACTTCCTCTATGGTTGGTCGTACCATCTCTCACTACAGCGTGCAGGAAAAACTGGGCGGAGGTGGAATGGGCGTGGTCTATAAAGCCAAGGACACCCGCTTGGGCCGTAGCGTCGCCCTGAAATTTCTTCCAGACGATATATCGCAGGATGGACAGGCCATCGAGCGATTCCGCCGCGAAGCACGTGCTGCTTCTTCTCTCAATCACGCCAACATCTGCACGATCCACGATATCGGAGAATTCGAAAGTCGGCCGTTTATTGCCATGGAGCTACTTGAAGGGCAGACGCTCAAACACCGAATTGGCGGAAAGCCCATGGAGATAGCGGAACTACTGGAGATTGGAATCCAGATTGCCAACGGGCTTGATGCGGCCCATTCGAAGGGCATCGTGCACCGGGACATCAAGCCTGCGAATATTTTTCTTGTGGAACGAGGGCAGGCGAAAATCCTGGATTTTGGTTTGGCAAAACTTGCGCCTTCTTCGTTGCAAGAATTGGAATCGGCCGCCGTGGTCGGCTCCATGTTGAACACGGTTACCGAAGTACCTCATGATGCGCAACTGACGAACCCAGGCAGCTCGGTCGGCACCGTCGCGTATATGTCACCGGAGCAAGCGCGAGGCCAGGAACTGGATCCACGCTCCGATCTGTTCTCTCTAGGCGTAGTGCTTTACGAGATGGCTACTGGTACGGTTCCGTTTTCTGGGTCTACTGCCGCAGTCATCTTCGATGGAATTCTGCATTCCACACCCACGTCTGCCAAGGAACTCAATGCGCAACTGCCGTTGGCGATGGAAAACATCATCGGCAAGACCCTCGAGAAGGATCCCGACCTACGTTACCAGCATGCCTCGGATATTCGTGCTGACCTGAAGCGCCTCGGCCGCGATATTGAATCAAGCCGTCGTCCGGGGAGCGAGAAGGGAAGCGCCGGCACCGCTACGCCAGTGGCCTCTGCCAAACAAAAATCAGTTGCAGTTCTGTATTTTGAAAACCAGAGCGGGGCGAAGGAGGATGAATACTTTCGGGATGGAATTACCGAAGATATTGTCACGGAACTATCAAAGATTGCTCAACTGGAGATTTTTCCTCGCTCGGAAATGCTTGCATTCCGCGATAAGCAGGTTCCCGCATTACAGGTCGGGCAGCAACTCGGCGCTGCCTACGTTCTGGAAGGGTCAATCCGACGTGCTGGCAGCCGCGTGCGGATCACGGCGCAACTGGTTGAAGTTTCCACCCGCCATTCTGTATGGGCGGAGCGCTACGACCGCGAACTGCAAGACGTATTCGCCATCCAGGAAGAAATCGCACGTAGTATTGCCCAAGCCATGCGCATCACCCTTACGCCGCAAGAAGAAAAAACAATTGCGCGCAGGCCCACGGAAAATACCCAGGCCTATGATTTTTATTTGCGTGGCCGAAGCTATACGCGGCGCGAAAATATTGATTACGCGTTGCAGATGTTTGAGCAGGCCATCCAGCTCGATCCAAATTTTGCGCTCGCCCATGCCGGGATTGCCCATTTATGCGGGCTGGTTTATGAGATCCGGGAACAGAATCCAAAATGGATTGAACGTGGGTTGGCTGCTTGCGACAGAGCTACTGCTCTAGCACCAGACTTGCCGGAGGTATTGGTAGCGCGTGCTCGAATCTGCTATGCACAGAAAAAATACGAAGAGGTCGTGCTCCTGGCTTGGCGCGCCATCGAGCGTAAGCGCGACTGCGATGGTTCATGGAACATGCTCGGACGCGCACTTGTCTCCAGTGGAAAATATGAAGAAGCCGCACAACTTGCCGAACAGGCGCTGGAAGCCAACGGCGACGACTACAACACTTACGTACCCTTCCGGAATTGTCTGGAGCGGTTGGAGCGCACGAAAGAATCAGAACATCTCCGGCAACGCATGACCAAAGTTCTCAGACAGCAGTTAGAAATGGTTCCGGAAGACGTACGGGCCCGCATCCTGCTAGCAAGCAATTTAGCGCAGAGTGGGGAGTCGGAAGAGAGTGCCCGGCACCTGCAGACAGCTGTCGCGCTTCGGCCCAACGATGGCAACACGTTATACAATGCCGCGTGCACCTTTGGAGTGCTGGGGAAAAAAGCAGAAGCGCTCGAAACATTTAAGAAGGCGGTCACTGCGGGATATATCAACTTTAATTGGGCGGCGAAAGACTCTGATCTCGATTGTTTGCATGATAATGATGAATTTAAGAAGCTGGTGGCCTGGGCTAGCTTTGGCTAGTTCTCTAGATGCCCGTGCTGGTTGCGGGAATGGTGGGAGCACTGTCAACACCAGCTTAGTTCAGCACTCCTGCTGATCAGTTAGCCTGATCCAGGCCAGTAGTGCGAAGGGCCCCATGACAAAGAGCGAACTTAGCACGCACCCTCCAATTATGCTTTTCACCATCCATGCCTGACCGGATGGGTCGGTAACCACCGCCGGGAATTGGATCGCAGTTTGAGTCGGGATTGCCAGAAGAAGATTTCCGAACGTACAGGCCACATAGAAAAGAATGGGGAGACGCCAATGGCGCGCCCTTTGTGGTAGTATGTCTCGGTTGCACAGATAAAGCGCGAAGAGTTGATAAAAGATGTATGCGGTCAGATACCAGCCCAGGAAATTGCTGATGGGCACACCGAAATAGGCTCCTCCATTATTCCAAATCCAGGTGTGGCCAACCGTTGACCAGAACGGATCCATCGAGAAATCCCAGGCCACCATGATGAATGCTGCCAACAGTGGTAAGGCCAGGACGTTGCTCAAAGAGCTGCGCCTGCTGGTGCGAGCGAGAATAATTACCACCAAACTCCAACAGAGATAACCCATTCCCACGTAGGCCAAAACGAGCAGAACTGGCAACTGATAGAGCTTCGGCCCCATGACATCGGTGAAGTAATAATACCCAAATGGAAAACCAGTCCGGAGACTCAGGCTCTCGAAAAAAGCCCCGGTCCCCAGGCACGCGCCAAAGAAGAACAGAATGCCCCGCAGCCGATACGTGAGTATGCCGTGAAGCAAAGCGAAGGCGGCCGGAGGTAATACCTGGAACAGCACGATTGTCAACGTAGGGATCACACCCGAATAGAGCTGAAGCAGCCGCCCAAGCACGTATAAAAGCAACATCGCTTGGAGGAAGAGATGGATTGCTAAGTCCTGCCGTGCAATTGCCATAAGATCCTCTCACTCTACAGTGTCCGAACCTGAGCAGCAAAGCGGTTAGACGAGACCAGCTATCCCTCATTCCTATTTCAGTGCTAAAACATGGGAGTGATCCTTCATGGCTATATTCGGGTTTTTCTTTTTTATGACGTAGGCGAAGCATTCGACCAGGACAAGCTCCGCAACCTGCTGGGTTCTCGCGGCGGCCCGACGAAGCCCGACTTTCCGCGGCGGACCCCTGACTACGTGCGATTTGAGAATCCGCCGATTGCCGAGCCCAGTGAGCCGCTCACATTAAGCAGCGGAGAAAAAGTCGTTTGTTCCATCAAATATTACGAGTATGCAATCGTCGAGGTGCAATTGGAGGCGCCCTTTTCAGGCTCGTGGGACGAACTGTTGGCGCAGGTTTCTCGATGGATGGATTCGCCCGATCTCGAGCCCGAAGCCCGCGCGGTGGTCAGCAAGCATCTGCAAAAAATTGCGCCCGCGGTCCTCAAACCAAGAGAGGAGTGGTTCCATGAAAATTATTTGGTGGTCGAACTCAACGAGATTCAAGAAAATGCTGGCGCGATCGTCACCGCCGATCTGTTGTTAGCTTGTTCGGGCGAACAGATTGCGCAGCTAATTCGCGGTGAGCAGACGCCACTGGCTCGTTCTACCGGGGAGCGCATGCTGCAAGGCAGCAGTCTTTCCTACTATCCCACGGACTTGCTGGTCGTCGGTTCTTCCGCTGCTTTTATTTACGATCGGCCGGAGGAAGCGGTTCGCACGATTCAAATTCTGGAATACGCCAAAATGCAATTGCTGGAGTTTCGCTATTACGACAACTTCATGACCCGCGTACTCTCCGACGTGTACAACAACCTCGATCGAAAGCAAAACGTGTTGCTCTCACGTTGGACATTTCCCCGTGAGGCCAATCGGCTGAACACGATTCGACTCGACGTGATGGAACTGACGGAGCGGATTGACAACGCAGTGAAATTTGTGAGTGACACGTTTTACGCTCTGGCCTACCGTTTGGCTGCGTCGCGCGTCGGAGTGCCGGAATACCGCGGCTTGGTTGAAGAAAAGCTGCGCACGGCTAGGGAGCTCTACGACTTCATGGTGGCCCAGTTCAATGAGACTCGCCTGTTTCTGCTGGAAGCCGCAATCACCGTGCTCTGTTTGTTGGACGTTCTATTACTCTTACGAGGCAGGTAGCAGTAATAAAATACGAAATTTTAATCGATTCCCTGAATGCGCATGCTTACGAGTTGATCGATGCTCAGATCATTCATGCCATGAGTTTTCAGGTTGTGGATGTACTCCGGCGTGACGCCGTGAATGCGCATTGCCACCAATTGATCGGGATCGGGAAGTTTGTAGCCGAGCGCTTGCAACTGTTCGATGAATTCCGGTGAGACACCATGGATTCGGAAGGCAATAAGTTGCTGCAGGTCGATGTGCGAATAGCCTTCCTGCTGCAACTGCTTCATCCACTCCGGAGAAACGCCATGAATTCGCAGGGCGATCAGGGTATCTTCATCGGGCTGATAGCCAGCTTGTTTCAGGAAGCGAACCATTTCTGGGGTTACCCCATGAATGCGAAAGGCGACCAGTTTGTCACAATCTTTTGCGAGAATGCCGGCTGCACGCAATTCGTTGATGAAGGCTTGGTCAACACGGAAGATGCGAAAGGCCATCAGCTTGTCAGTGTCCAGACCCTTGAGATTTTCACCCTTCATCTCTTTTGCAAAGGCCAAACTCACGTCCATCGCCGCCATTTCGTACTGCTTGTCATCATCGATGCCGCGAAAGCCCAGAGCTTCCATCGCTAGGCGGTACGCGGCGTCCGCAGCGAAATGAAAAAAACCGGTCCCCTCGCCATCCTGTAAAAGCCCTTCACATTCGAAGCGGCCCGCGTCGCGTGTGACCATGAACTTCACGTCGTGCCTTCCGGGTTTCGAGACACCCAGGCCTACAAACACGCTGAGCGGCCAGATGGAGTCGTGACTCGAATTGCCGCCGTGATGATGTTCGATCAGCGCGAAATCCAACTTGCCGGGCTCATCGGCGCGGTGGAGAGTCCAGTCGCCTCTGCGATCCTCCGCCGCCCTTGAACTGAGGCTGCCGAAAATCGCCAGCGCGACCACTAGATAAGCGAGTAAGACATCCCTGCGATTCATCTCGATTCTCCTTGTGCGCCGGTTAAAACCGGCGAGGTGTAGTGAATGAAAAAGTCATACGAAAGTGGATCAGCGACCCACATCGGCCCCGAGTCATGCGGAGC
>Ga0209040_10001932_pt1 | contig 16388 bp, 16 predicted proteins | sample BogFormECP12_OM3_FD_188240 | JGI IMG/M metagenome (GOLD analysis project Ga0209040, IMG submission 188240) | Bog forest soil microbial communities from Calvert Island, British Columbia, Canada - ECP12_OM3 (SPAdes) (version 2) | ecosystem: Environmental > Aquatic > Freshwater > Wetlands > Bog ...
GCGCGCGCTGTCGCCCGGCAACCTCGTGCGCTTCGATCCCACGATCTATTCGGTTCTCAGAGATTCGGACGGCTACAGCTATCGCGCGGTCTCGATCGACGGACTCGACGATGAATTTACTGCGGCGACCCAGCTCATTCCGCTGATCCCGTCTCGAGGTACGCTCGCATATCTCATTCCCGCGTCGCACTCCGCGCTTGCGCTCGCGATCGATCTGCCGGATTACAAGGCGATGACGTTCGCATTGCCGAATTCGGGACCCATCGCAACCCGCGTCGGCAAGCCCCTGGTGAGCTTCGAGGATCCGGACACGCTCACGCTGAACGTACTCGGCTTGAGCCGGGTCGCATCGGTTGGCAAGACTTTCGCCGCGGCGGGCAAGGACTATCTCATTCTGGATCTGTTCTTCGCATCGAAAGTCGATCAGGGCATTGAATTCCAAACGGCCGAGCAATTGTTGTTGCTCGACGGCAAGGATGAGATCGGCGTCGATGCGGATGCGCTCGAGGCGTTGCCGCACGGAATGGCGGAGAACAGCGTCATAACGGCCCACGGCCAAGCTCGATATCAAGTCGCCTACCAGGTGCCGAAATCCGCTGCGCATTTCACTCTGCGCTATCGCGGATTTCAATCCGACACCAGGAAGCCTCTGCCCGATGTCGCCGCGCAGGGTCACGGCGGCTAGGCGCGCAAGATCCGCCGTGTCAACCTTCAAACCTCGCCGCTGCCTGCTCGGATGTCTCTGCCTGGCGGCCGCAGCCGGCGGACCCGCGTTGGCAGCCGATGCGCCGGCCGGCACGAACATTGCCGCGTTGGATGTCGGCGGCGATATCGTCAGCATCACCGGCGCATTCGGTCCCGGCCACACCGGCCGCAGCCTCATCGATGCATCCACGGGATCGATCTGGCAGCCTGAGGGCAAGGAATTCGCGCTCCCGCAGGATATCGTCATCTGCTTCTACGCACAGGATACGGCCTTGGTGTCGGCCGTCACCGTGACGCTGCCGCCGGAGCGTACGCATGGACCCAAGGATGTCGAGGTGTGGGCGGCGAAGGACGATTCGACGGCTGCCTACAGCAAAGTGGCCACCGCGACCTTGACCGTCGCGAAGCCGGTCCAGGTGATCTCCTTTGCGCCCGTCGAGGCGCGCTACGTCAAGCTGCGCGTGCTCTCGAGCGCCGAGAACGGCGTGCTCGAAATCGGCAAGCTCCAAGTCAGGGAGGGGTCGCGTCCCGGTTACTCTGCGCTGCGCGCACGCCACCCCGAGATCGCGGGCTGGAGAAACAGCGCGCGATTTGCCGCGCAACGGGGAATCGAGTGGCTACAGCCTGCGGCCGTCGAGTGGCAGCGGAACAACCAATGCTTCGGGTGTCACGTCCAGGCCCAGGCGGCAATGGGGCTCGCCGTCGCCACGCACAACGGATATCTCGTGAGCCAGGCAGCCGTGCACGAGCTGACCGACTACATGCGGATGCTGCAGGACGCGGACGGCGGCGAAAGCGGCATGCTGCTCGTCGACAATCAATCGGTCATGACCGCCCAGCCCGCCGGCAAGGGCTCTCACACGCCGGCCGATCAACCGGTCATGGCCACGTTGTTCGCTGCGATGAGCTTTGCCTATCTCGATCAGGTCACCGAAAACAAGCGCGACCCGACTCTGCTCAAATTTGCAGATTGGCTCGCCGCCAAGCAACTGCCGACCGGCGAAGTGATTCCGGATTTGGACGAGGCGCCGATCTGCCAGGGCTCGTTCATGACGACGGCGAATGCCGCGCTTGCCTTCATGCAGGCCTTTGCCGAGAGCGGCGATGTGCGTTATCAGGCGGCCGGCGTCAAAGCCGTCGATTTCATTGCCGCGGGCAAGCCCGCGACGACGCAGGACGAGGTGTTCTCGATCCTCGCCCTGGCACACTTCGGAAGTCCGCAACAGCAAGCGCTCGTGAACGCCCTCGTCGCGCGCTTGAAAGCCGAGCAGGGCAGCGCCGGTGGCTGGACCGAGACGAGCGCCTCGCCGGGACCCAATGCTTTTGCCACCGGACAGGTGCTGTATGCATTCAAGGAATCCGGCGTCGACACCCGATCCGCCGAGTTCATGCGCGGCGTCAAATATCTGCTGCGCACGCAAGAGGACACCGGGGCCTGGCCCGTTCAGAACAGTGCGACCGGGCGACCGTCGGAATTTGCGCCCACCATGTGGGCCGTCATTGGGCTGGCTGGATCCTACGGGGAGGTCGAAGATCCGACGGCCGAGTCGCTCAAATCACAGCTCGACCAGACCGGGCGGGCCATTCTGTACATCAACTTCGACTTCAACAAATCCACTCTGCGACCCGATGCCAAGCCGATCATCGCCCAGGTGGTGAAACTCATGACGGATGATCCGAGCCTCACGCTCGCGATCAATGGGCACACGGACAACGTCGGCCAGCATGACTATAACGTCAAACTCTCGCAGACCCGGGCCGCGGCGGTCGTCAATGCGCTCGTCGCGGCGCAGATCGCAGCGGACCGCTTGAGCTCGGGCGGCTTCGGACCGGACCAGCCCATCGATGACAATGACACCGACAAGGGTCGAGCCAAGAATCGTCGAGTCGAACTCGTCAAGCGGTGATTTGCATCCGCCGCAGCGCCCCTACGGCGATCGTTTGACGACGACTCCGCCCTTCATGACAAAGGAGACATGCTCGAGCGCTTCAATGCGCTCGAGCGGATTACCCGGTACCGCAATGATATCCGCGAAATAGCCGGACTTGAGCTTGCCGATTTGGCCGTCCCAACCGAGCAGCTTCGCGCCGTTCAACAGATCGGCCTGCAGTACGGCGATCGGCTGCATACCGTACTTGACCATCAGCACGAACTCGCGCGCCTGTGTGCCGTGCGGGAAGGGGCCGACGTCCGAACCGACCGCGAACGGGATGCCGGCGGCCAGCTGGCGCTTGAATTCCTTGATCTTGTAGTCGTACAGATCGCGTTCACCACGCGGGTCCGGGGCGCCGGAGGCCGGTAGAAAGTATTCGAAGATCGCGAAGGTCGGCACCGCCGGTATCTGCTTTGCCTTCATGATCGTCATCGTCTCATCGCTGAGTTGCGTCGCGTGATCGATCGACGCGACGCCGGCCTGAGCCGCATACAGCGTGCCGGGTTCCCCCATCGCATGCACGGCTACGCGCGCGCCCAATCGGCTCGCTTCCTCGATCGCAACTTCAAGCTCGAGCACCGTGTACTGATGAGGCGTGCGTAGCACGCCGTCGCGCATTCGATCCCGTCCCGTTTCGTATATCTTGACGAAGTCCGAACCCTCCTTGTGCTGCTCACGGATCGCAGCGATGAGCTCATCGGCGCTATTTGCGTAAGTGGCGTTCGACAACACGTGCTGCGCTGGATTGAAATGATTGGCATCCTCGTGCCCGCCGAGAATGTCGATCGCATTGCCGCTGATGCGCAGCCGTGGTCCCGCAATGAGCCCCTGATCGATCGCGTCGCGCACGGCGGTGTCCGCGGAGCCCGCGCCTTCAGTGCCCATGTCTCGCTCGGCAGTGAATCCGGCGAGCAAGTCGGCCTTGGCGGCGAGCGCTGCAAGGATGGTCCGTTGCGGTACCGATTCTTGCACCGTCTGCAGATCCTCGGCGCCCGGATGCAAAAACAAATGAACGTGAGCATCGATGAGGCCGGGCAGCAAGGTGCTGTCGCCAAGATCGACGTGCTCGGCGCCCGCCGGGTGCGCAACGCTCGAACCCGCAGCGACGATGCGTTCGCCGTCGATGAGAATCTCGCCGGGCATCAGCAGCCGGCCGGTGTCGACCTCGAGCAGTCGCGCAGCGTGCAGGACGATCGGATGCGTCGCAGCCGGCTCGGCGATCGCCGCTACGGTGAGACCCGAGACGCCGAGCAGAACCGCGCAAGTCCGCGCAATTAGGCAGATCATATTGATTTTACGTCCAAGGGTCTTGAGGCGTGCGATCAAAACATGACTCTCGCCCGCTGGTCAAATCGCTGCAGCGTCGATGCCGGCGCCCCGGATTGCGTTATGCTTCGCCTAAAGCCACGTTTGGGATCGGGCGACATGCATCCAAAGCTTTCGGTTCGATGCGCCAGTCATTTGTTGCCGCCGGCGCTGCTGCGGGCATTCGGTTTGGGCGCTGTGCTGCTGGCAAACGCGGCAGTTGCCCGCACCTCCGCGGCAACGCTCGACCTCGATGCCAGCGAGGCTCCCCGCGGCATCGAGCGCGATGCGGCGAATCCCGATTGGCTCACGGCGATCGAAACGCCGCGGTCACCTTAAGCGTTCGCCTGCGCCGATGTCCGCCGCGGAATTCGATTATGTGATCATCGGCGCAGGATCCGCGGGCTGCGTGCTGGCCAACCGGCTCTCGGCGCAGGCCGCGACGCGCGTATTGCTGCTCGAGGCCGGCGGCCGCGATTCCAGTCCGTATATTCACATGCCGGCGGGGATCGCGCGGCTCGTCGGCAACCGCCAAGTCGATTGGAATTACTATACGGAGCCCGAACCCGAGTTATGTGACCGCAGGCTGTATTGGCCGCGCGGGCGCGTGCTCGGCGGTAGCAGCTCGATCAATGCGATGTGCTACACCCGCGGCCACCGCCTCGACTACGATGAATGGGCGCGGCACGGCGCGACCGGCTGGGACTATGCGAGTGTACTGCCGTATTTCCTGAGGTCTGAGGATCAAAGCCGCGGCGCCGGCGAATATCATGGGACCGGCGGGCCGCTCTCGGTCGAGGATCTGAGGTACCGCAATCCCTTGAGCACGGTGTTTGTCGATGCGGGCGTCGAGTGCGGATTGAAGCACAATACGGATTTCAACGCGGCCGAACAGTCCGGCATCGGGTATTACCAAGTGACCCAACGCGCCGGCCGGCGCTGCAGCGCGGCTGTCGCGTACTTGCGGCCTGCGCAACGCCGAAAAAATCTTCAAATCCAAACGAATGCGCCGGCGACCCGAATCTTGTTCGATCGCGGACGCGCCACCGGCGTCGAGTTTCGGCAACGCGGTCAATTGCACACGGTGCGCGCCGCGCGTGAGGTGTTGCTCGCGGGCGGCGCGGTCGCCTCGCCGCAGCTGCTGCTGCTCTCAGGCATTGGAAATCCGGTCGATCTGCGCGCGCACGGCATTGCGGTCGTCGCAGAAAACCCGGGAGTGGGTGAAAACCTCCAGGATCACCTGGACTTCTGCACCTTGAATCAATCCACGCGGCCGATTACGTACGACTTCAATGCCTGGCAGGAGGTGGGCGTCGCACTGCGCTATCTGGCGACGCGTTCCGGCCCCGGGGTCAGCAATGTCGCCGAGGCCGGCGCATTCGTGCGCTCCGGTCTGGCGCCGGACGAACGTGCGGACATCCAGCTGCATTTTGTGCCGGCGCTGCTCGACGATCACGGGCGCAACCGGCTCGCGGGCCACGGGTTCACGATCCACGCCTGCGCGTTGCGGCCGCGCAGCCGCGGCAAACTGAGCCTGCGGTCGAGCCGTCCTGACGATGCCCCGCGCATCCAGCCCCGCTATTTGAGCGACCCGAGCGACCTCGAGATCCTGCTCGAGGGCATGCGCATTTCGCGGCAAATCCTGAGTTCACCTGCGTTTGATCCCTATCGCGGCGCCGAGATTTACCCCGGCGCTCACGCCGTGCAGCGCGAGGAGCTCGAGGAGGTATTGAGGCGCAAGGCGGAGACGATCTACCATCCGGTCGGATCTTGCCGCATGGGGAACGACGCCGGTTCAGTCGTCGACTGCGAGCTGCGGGTGCGTGGGGTTGATGGCTTGCGTGTCGCGGATGCATCGGTCATGCCGCGGCTGATCGGCGGCAATACCAATGCGCCGACCATCATGATTGCGGAGCGGCTCGCCGATCGCTTGCTGCAGGCGCACGAGCACTAGACATGGTCATTCCAAAGGCGCGGCGTCGTTTTCGTTGGCGCGCTGAGGCAACGCTGCTCATTCTGGCATTCGCCGCCGCTGCGGCGAGCGCGGCCACTCCCGGAGAGGTTCCAATCGGAGGGGTGCTGCGGGCTGCGCAGTTGCGCGGACTGAACGGCGCCTCGCAGAACTTGAGTGCATTCCGCGGCAGGCCGCTGCTCATCAATGTGTGGGCGAGCTGGTGCGGCCCCTGCAAAGCCGAAATGGCGTCATTGGAACGGCTCGCCTGGCTCGACCGCGGCCAATACTTCGCGATCATCGGCATCTCGACTGACGACGATGAGGATCAAGCGAGGCGGCTGTTGAGAGAATCGAATGCGACGATCAGCCATTACATCGACAGCCGCCTGCAGATCGAGAATATGCTCGGCGCGATCAAGTTGCCGCTGACGGTGCTCGTCGATTCGGACGGCCGCGTGCTCAAGAAGATTTACGGCGCGATGCAATGGGACAGTGCCGATGCGCTGCGACTCATCGACGAGGCGTTCCGCGGGAGCCGGGCGCGCTGAGATCGAGGCGCATCTCGATGACGAGTTTTTTGAATCCCGCCTTTTCATAGGCTCGGATCGCCTGGAGATTGTCGTGGTAGACCTCCAGGCGCATTTCGGCGACATTTCTCGCGAGACACCATTGTTTGAGTTCATTGATGATTCTTTGGTTGATGGAGCGGCCTCGATAGCGAGGCTCGACGAACATCAGTCCGAGATAGGCTTGCACGCGATGCCGCAGGTAGGGCTTCGCGGCATCGATGCGGGCGAATCCGCAGGCGACGATTTTCTCGTCGGCTGCCGCAACGACGAAGTGCACGTCGTCGGATCTCAGCAAGTCCGCAATGTCGTAATATCGAACGGGGCCGTCCTTGATCGTTGCGTCGAAGCTGCGCTCGGCGCCGAGGATCGACTGCTGAAAACGATTGAGCAGGTCGAGATCCTGTAGGGTTGCCTGCCTGACGGTGATGGACTGCATGGCTGCTCGTCAATCTAAGCACATCTATCGGCTCGTCGCGATGCGGGAGCGGTGCGGCGTCGCAGCCCGGCGGTGCTAGCCGAATCGAGCCCGGGGTGCCAACATACCGCAATGGAAGCTCCAGGCCCCTCGATCTCGAGTACGCCGCCGCCGGCCGCACCGCGCGATCGGGCGATCAATGTCCTGGCGACCGGGACCGTGCTCGCGTTGCTGTATTTGGGCCGGGATGTCCTCGTCCCGATCACCTTGGCCATCATTTTGAGCTTGCTGATCGCGCCGCTGGTTCGGCGCTTGAGGCACATGGGGCTCGGCAGGACCTTTTCGGTGGTTGCGGCGGTCATTTTGCTCACGGTGTCGTTCGCGTCGGTCGCGGTCTTCATTGGCTCGCAATTCGTGCGCATGGCCGCGAGCGTGCCGCAGTACGAGACGACGATTCGCCACAAGATCGTTGCGTTGAACGATTTGACGGTCGGACGCGTCAATGCGCTGACGGGTCAGGCAGGGCGCGTGATCAACGAGATCGCGAACAAGAACATCAAGACGCCGGATATCGGCAATCCTGCGGCTGCCGGCGGCGATACGGCAGCCCATCCGGTTCAAGTGGAGCTGCGCGAGCCGCCGATGAACTCGATCGGGCTCATCACAAGGGTTTTGTCCTCCGTTTGGGAGCCGCTCGAGAGCACCGGTATCGTCTTGGTCGTGATGATCTTCGTACTGCTCGAGCACGAGGCGTTGCGTGACCGCGTGATCCGGATCGCCGGCGGCACCGACGTGCGCAGGATGACGATCGCGCTCAACGATGCCGGAGAACGCCTTTCGCGATTCTTTGTTTCGCAGTTCGCCGTCAACGTCGGAGTTGGCGCGATCATCTGGGCCGGGCTGTTCGCGATCGGTTTGCCGCATGCGCTGCTGTGGGCGGCAATGGCCTTCGTGCTGCGATTTGTGCCTTATGTCGGCATTTGGATCGCCGCGGCGCTCTCCGCGCTGCTGGCCGCCGCGGTCGAACCCGGCTGGACGCTCGCGATCGAGGTCATCGGTTTATTCGTGATTGCCGAGATGATTGCCGCTCAACTCGTCGAGCCGCAGCTGTACGGGCATACGACCGGCCTGTCGCCGCTATCGGTCGTCATTGCGGCGATTTTTTGGACCTGGCTCTGGGGCCCGATAGGGCTGATCGTTTCCACGCCGCTGACGATGTGTCTGCTGGTCGCGGGGCGCAACGTCCAGGCATTGCATTTGTTGGACATCCTGCTGAGCGATGCGCATGCCCTCACGATGCCGCAGCGATTTTACCAGCGCGCACTGTCCGCCGACGCCGACGAGATCATCGTCAACGCGCGCGACTTTCTCAAACGCAACTCGTTTGCTGCCTATTGCGATTTCGTGTTGATACCGGCGCTGCATCTGGCGCGCCTCGATCGGCAGGCGGGCGCCATCAGCGATGACCAGCAGGCGAAAATGCGCACAGCGGTCGCCGCGGTGATCTCGGCGATCGGCGGCGAGGGGCGTTTGTTCCGGCGGCGGCGGCGATACAATTCCGTGCTCGACGAAGCGAACATCGGAACCTTCCTGCGCAGCCAACGCGAACTGACGTCCGGCAAATGGCAAGGCCCGATTCAGGCGCCGGCGGGCTCCGTCATGATCTGCGTGGGCCTCGGCTCCCTTGCGGATGATCTCGCGACCGAACTGTTGGTGCGCGTCTTGCGCGACCAAAAAATGGACGCCCGCCACTTTTCGCTCGCGGATCTCGAACAACCGGGGCCGCCCGGCGGGTCGCCACAATCGATTTCAATCGTGCATCTGGTGAGCGCGTTTCCGAGTCCCGAGCGCCAGCAGTTCAAGTCGATCGCGGAGGGCGTGCGGCGGCGTCTTCCGCACGCCTGTATCGTCGCCGACTTCTTGCCCGGGACCTTGCAGCTGCCACAGTCACGCGATCCGAGCGTCGCCGGTGCAGACAGGACCGCGAATTCGTTCGGCGAGGCCGTGCAGGTTTGTGTCGACTGGTTTCGCGAACCCCGGTCGGCCGGCGCGGATTCGCTACCGGCTTGATTCAGGCAAGCTCGTCTCTCGAGTGCGCCTCGCAGCAAAGTCGCTCCCGCCTGGACGCGGACCTACAGCAGTTCGACCTCGATAAAGCGAAACTCGTGAGCGTTGGCATTGATCACGTTGTGTGCGACCCCGGCGGGCCGCCCGTAGGAAACGCCGGCCTCGAGTCGCGCGTCCCTCGTGCCTCCCGGTTCTTCGAGTCTCAGGATGCCGCTGCTCAATGGAACGACCACGTAGTCGTGGGCGTGCACGTGGTGGCCGGTCTCGGCGCCGGGCGCAAATCGCCATTCGGTGACGATGACTCGATCGTTCTGAAACTGCAGCACTGAGACGGCTTTCATGGCGGGGTGTCCTCGATGAAACTGAGTCGCTTGATCATGCCCTATGCGCTCCGGCCACCCTATAATGGGGCATGGCGACGGAACACGGCATACCGCCAATCGATGTTGAATCGCTGTTCGGCGGGCCCTCCGCGGCGCGCACCACGCAGTTCGTCGAATTCAAAGGCATGGAATCGATGCGCCGGCCGCTGCGCGGCGCGGCCGCATAACGCCTATGGCACTCATCAAGATCATTTCCGGGGGACAGACCGGGGTCGATCGCGGCGCGCTCGATGCGGCTTTGGCGGCCGGCTTTTCTTGTGGCGGGTGCTGTTCGGGGGACCGCAGCGCCGAGGACGGGCCAATTGCGCAGCGCTATCCACTGACGCCATTGTCGGGCGGCGGATCCCGTCAGCGCACCCTCAAGAACGTCCACGACAGCGACGGCACCGCGATCTTGTTCCACGAGGCGCTCACCGGCGGGACCAAGCTCACTCGCGACATGTGCATACGGGAGAAGAAGCCGTTCGTGGTACTCGACGATACGCAGATCGTCGAATCGCGTGCAGTCGCCGCGATCCTGCGGTTCATCGACGAGCACGAGATCCGCGTGCTTAACGTCGCGGGTCCTCGTGCCGGTCACTGGGAGCAAGGCTATCGATTCTCCCTGTCAGTGCTCGGCGCGGTCATCGCCGCCACGCCGCGTTCGGCTGACCCATCGGGATGATATCGACGCTCCACATGGCCGACGAGGTCGGCAGGAAAGTAATACACTGGCCTGAGCGCGCCGTCGATATAGCGCGCCGTCTGATCGCCGAAGTGCGCTGAATTGGGATCGGAGCTTTCCCCGCCGGTCGAAACCGCGCGCGCCGAGACTTTTTCGCCGAACTCAACGATGGCGACAAAGCTGTTGCCGCTCGTTCCGTAGTATTTGTTCGTCCCGTCGTAGCGCCGCGCGGCGAAGGACGCGAGAGATCCCCAGCGGCCCGCGGTGAACGGAACGGCGAGGCTCGGACCCGCATCGGTGAAGTTCTGCACGATGGCTCCGGTCAAACGCTGGTAGCGATTCATATCTCCCCAGGCGACGCGAATGATTTCGTCAGTGGGTTCATCGGCGGTTCCTCGTCGAGCTGAGCGCGCACACGACAAAACGCCGCGTCGATTTTACGACGATGCATCACGCGGATAGCGCGTGCCGTCCTTGTGGGCATACCCAGCGCGCCCTTTGAGAAAGACCAGGTCGATATCCGGATAGTCGCCCTCGTCCTCGGCAATCTTGCGCGATCCCACTTCGAGAATGCACGCTTCCCGCGCTGCACGGTTCTGCAAGTGATGGGCATCCTTGACGCCGGCCTTGAAGCCGGCGCAATCCCCTGCACGCAGCAATTCCTCTCCGGAATCGGTGACCAGCACGACCTCGCCTTCGAGCACATAGATGAACTCATCTTCCGCCGAATGCCAATGTCGTTGACTCGACCAGGCGCCGGGCGGCAAGCGCAGTAGGTTCACTCCAAAATCCTCCAGTCCGGCCGCGTCGCCAAGCCGCCGGCGAACTCGCGCTGCGCACGGCAAATGAAATGGCGCCGGATATCTCGACCCGGTGACCACCGGTACTGCTTGAAGGTCAATTCGCTTCGGCATGGAGAACTCCTTTGCCCGTCCGTCGACCATGGTCGGATTGTCCGTGCCACGTGATTTTATGAAGCGCGATTATTGCTCAGCGCCCGACAATCCGCACTCGATCGGACTCGATACTCGACGATCGGGGCGTTATTGACGCTCGTCGATTGACGCGTTCGATTGCGGCCGGGCAGCTCTCAATGGGAATGTGCGCGTATCGTCAAGAGCGATCGACTACGATGCATCGATGAGCGCAGATCATCGAGACATCGGCTTGCCTGGGGCTTATCCCCAATCCCGTGGGATAAACCTGTGCATAAGCTGAAACCTGCAACCCAAACGTCATCATTTTTCAGCCGCTTAGCACGAGGTGACCAATTTTTGAGCAAGCGCGCAAAATACGCGGCGTCTTGATGCGGGAATTCGCAAACACGGGTTGGCGCCCTCGCTCCGACGGGTCCAGGGCGTCGCCGAAACGGCAAGCTCATCATCGACGAGGTCGGGACGGATTCAATTGATGGTCAGTGACGCAAAGTGGATTGTTGCCGGGGCGCTCGTGCTGCTCGGCGGCTGCGCCAAGGAAGTGAGCTACTCTGGTGATGGCCGGTTGATCGACCACGGATTGACCGCGCCCGACCATCGATACGTCGTCGAGGTCGGCTCCGTCGACCTCAGCCACGCGGGATCGACGCGATTCAAATTGGCTGGGCTTCCGCGGACCTATTTTGTCATCGGTTTGCAGGTATCCGGCGGCGTTGACCGAGGATCGGCTGGAAGTGCGGCGACGCCTGCGGATGTTTCACTCGAGATGACTCAGGAGGACTACGGGATGGTTGCGCTGATTACCGCACCGCTGCGCGATTGGACCTGGCTCAATCCGAAACTCGGCGAACCGACATTCGTTTATCTGCGGCGCTCGTCCGGATCGTATTTCGATGCCTTTTCGGAGGCCCGATACCGCTTGGATGTCGTCGTGAATGTTCCCGATCCGTCGATGCCGGCTGGATCCATCGTCGTGCTCAAGTCGGCAGGGTGGAAGTGAGCGCCCAAAAGGGTCATTCCAACAACGGATGGCCCTTGGGCAATTGGTGCGCGTACCAGGTCGCTAGACGATGGCGAATCGACTTCTCGGCGACTTGTTCCTCCGGCATGGGTGCGATCGCCTTATCGTGCACGAGCAGGCGATAGACGTAGAGCGCTTTTAAACTCGCAGAGTCGGTCGCCTCGAATTCGACCGCGCCGCGGCCTTCGGCATACTGAACGCCCGCAAGCAGCGCCGCCTTGAACAACTCCGCTTCGTGTTTGAGCTTCTTCATTTGCAGATCCCCAGCAGTTTGCGCCCATGAGCGGCTCAATGGAGTATCTACCGCGAGTGTCGCGCCGTTTCAAGGTCTGGCGCCGATTTCACCCGATCCCGATCCGATCGCCGGCCTAGGTCTTGTTGATTGGGGTCCGTTGGCGCAGTTGCCGAACGACCAGGTCGCTCGTGATCTCGATGATCGCATGTTTGCCCGACGCACCGACGTCTTTCCGTGGTTCGATGCGCTGGTTGGAAAACCGCTCGCGCTCCGCGACACTGACTCGCTGGACGCTCGGTTCGTCGTAGAAGCCGGCCAGATAGCTCGCCACCGCCTTCGCGGCAATCTGCTCGCTGAAGAAACCCAAGCGCAAGGCGTGCATGGGGCGGCCTTGATCGAATGCTTCCACGGAGTAGAGCCGGTAGACGCTGAAGATATCGAGGTTCGGTACCGTATCCGGATCGCAAGGCTCGGCTTCTACCGACAACTGAACCACGAACCAGCGCAATGCTGATTCGTCCTCGAGTTCGACCGATGTCAGTGCACGAACGGTTTGCGTGGACTCGATGCTGACTTTCGGCTTGCCGAAATCTTCGAGAAATTGATTGACCTCCCTTACAACCGCTGCTCTCTTCGGTAGATCCGGCCTCGTGTCCGTTGTTTTGGCGGGCACCGGCGCGGGCGCGAGCTTGGGCGGCGGCGAGGCTGCGATCTTCGACGAACCCGCGCGAGGCTGCTCGGCAGGCGTACGCGGCGCGACAGGGGCTGCCGCAGCGGCTGCGGCCACTGGTGCCGGCGACTGAGGCGTTGCGGCCACCGGCGATTTCGCCGGCGTGGCCGTCGCGGGTGCGAACGGCTTGGCGGGCGCGTTCGATCCGGGCTTCGACGGCTCTTGACCGTTGCGCACCATTGCGGCCGGCTTCCCGAGAATCTTTTTTGCAGGCGCTCGCGTCGGAACGCGCAGCGGCGGGAGACGCGTTTTAGCCGGCAACATCGCGCGCAGCGGCGACGCGATGGCGCGGGCGGCTCCGTTGATCAGCGACGTCGCCGCATTGGCGTCCGATGGGGTGGGCTTGGCGGCCTCGTTTGCCGCTGGTTTCGCTGCCGCTTGGTCGCGCGGCGTCGCTTCAACGGGGCTTTCGGTCGGCTCGATCACGAGCGCCAGCGGCGCGGTTTCTGCCGGTGCTGCTCGCCGTGTCTCGGGAATAAACGCCTGCGCGGGCCACTGCAGCACGGGCGGTTCAACGACCGCCGATGCGTTCGCAGTCGTTGCCGCCGGTGGGGAGATCGGTGCAGTGTCCGCGATTGGATCCACAACCGCGACCTGCGGGACGACTTGCGTCTGAATTGGCGTCGCGGCATTCGCATCGGCCGGAGCGGCAATGGAAAGCGTCGCATCTGCCGCAACTGTAGCGACGGGTTCCGCCGCAACTGTGGCGACGGGTTCTGCCGCCGCCTTCGCGACGGATTCTGCCGCCACGATTGCCTCGGCCGGCTTGGGTTCCGCGATTGCCGGCGCGTCCGGCTCAACGCGCTCAGCGCTTACGACCGGCGCAGGTACTGAGGACGGAACTTGCGTAGCGGTCTGCACGGGAGGTACGCGCGTCGTGGGCTGCACGGCTTGTGCAGGCCACTGAAGCACCGGCGGTTCCGGAAGAGAGGATGATTCAGTCTTGGCCGGTACTGTGGCGATTGGTCCGACCGGTGGTGCCGCAACCGCAGGCGGCGCAATGGCCGCGGCGATCGAGGGTGCGCTGACAACCGGCCGCATCGGGGCCGCGGCTGCTGCAACCGGCGCAATGGCCGCCGTCGTGGTGCTTGGCTTGGCCGCCTGGCTCGCTTCAATAGCTTTTGCGGCCGCGGCGAAGGCTTCGATCGCCTTGGCTGCCGCTGCGAACACGGATTTCGCTGCGGAAAGATCGCGGGCTGCCGTCGTCGCGGACTCTGCGGGAGGCGCCATTGTGGCAAGTTGCGGTATCACTTGGGCCGGTGCGGTGCGCGGCGGTGACGAGAGACTTGGAATGTTCACCACCGGCGGAAACGGGGCCGCTGCAGCCGCCGCAGGCACCACCGGCGTAACCGCCGCCGCCGGCGCAACGGCCACTGGCGTAACAGTCGCCGCCGGTTTAACGGTCGCCGTCGGTCTAGCGGTCGCCGTCGGCGAAACGAACGCGGCAGGCGGGCCTTTCGCTGCCTGCATGATTGGTGCGCTGCGCGTGGGTGTTGAGATTGGCGCAGCCTTCGGCGCATGTGCCGGCGCAAAGGTAGGCGCAGGAGTCGGCGCAAGGGTCGGTGTCCTGATCGGCGTCGCAGCCGCGGGGGGCATTGTCGACGCGGCCTTTGTCAGCGCCGACACCGGCGCTGCGGGCGCGCTGCGACTCGCACTAACGGCGCCGGTGAAATCGGGCGGCTTGGCTGCGGCGCGCGGCACGGCTTTCTCGGCAGGTGCCTCGATGTTCTTGACGGCGGTCGGATTGACGGCAGGCCGTTTCTTTGAACGCGCCTGCTGCGCATCGATCTTTGCATGCAGCAATTCGATCGCGCGCAAATCGTCGCTGCCCGCGTTTGCGGTCACAGCGCCGGGATAAAGATCTCGCACCTTCAACAGCAGCTGATCCGCATCATCTTCGCGTTCGAATGGACCGAGGCGCAGGCGATAGCGCATGCGCCCGTCCTCGACACGCTGCAGCTGATAAACATGCGCGCGGTCACTGCCGGCGATCGACTGCACGGGAAGGCTGATTGGCGCGGTTGATGCGCTGAGATTAATCACAAACGGCCCGGGGCCGCCCAGTCTGGCCGGTTCAGCCGTGGGCGCGAGCAAATCATCGATGCTTAGGTGCCAAATATCCCCGGTAAGTCGCGAATTAATCGGCTGGGCCATTAATGGTTTTCCACGAGAGATTCCGGTACGGCGAGAGTATTGGCTAATTGCACTCGCCGAAACTGTGATGGGCGTCTCTTGGCGGCGACAAATCCGAATTGCCTGACTGAATGCGGTGCGTTGACGCAGCAAACGGCGCTTTTGATTTCCGTTTGTTGAACTTAATCCTGCCGGCGAAGGCATCGTGCGCGAAGCGCAATCGTGATCGCGTTCTCGACGAAGTGCGCGATGTTGATTGCATTAAGTTAGGTCGGAAAGACTTCGGAAAAACGATTGATTCGCTATCCGCGCTTGTACCTAGAGCCCCATTGACACCGTTCATGCAGACTCCTCGCGGCAGTCCAGTCATTTCGGAGCAAGGTCATGCATTCGACTGATCCGGTCAATCGTTTCATGAGCGCGGGGGTCTTGACCGTGGACGTCAAGGATCCGGCCGGTGAGGTGTTGCGCCTTTTCGCCGCCTATCCGGTTCACCATTTGCCGGTGCTTGACCGCGACAAAGTCGTCGGCATGTTGAGCACCGCCGATTTGATGAAATTGGAATTGTTCCTGCCAAAAGGCAGCAATTCACCGATCGAGTATCTCAATCAGCGCCTCAATGTGGGTGCGATGGTGCGCCGGCCGCTCGTGTCGATCGAGGGCCATCACTCGATCGAATCCGCCGCCCAACTCATGGCGAAACACGGCGTGCACGCGCTGCCGGTCGTCGACTCGCAGGATCAACTGTTGGGCATCGTGACGACAACCGACATCATTTACGCGGCGCTGCGACCCAAGCCGGCCGCGGTCGATTCGAATTCGTCGGCTGCGGTCGTCCAGGAACCGCAACTCATGACGCTGAGCGCAGCCGAGCTCGCGCAAGCGCATCATGCCGCCGTAGGAGTTGCCGGAACCGCGCGAGATTCCGACTCGGTTTGCAAGGCGCTGGTGTTTCTGTGCGCGAAGGTCGCGACGTTGGATCAGGTGTGCCAGGCCGCCGAACGCTACATCAACGCCGGACAAGACCAGCACCTGCACCAGGCGTTGATCAAGGCGCTCGACTCGGCGAGGCGCGCGGAACAGCGTGGTTACGAGTCGTCGTTGCCGCGACGATGACCTCCTAACGCATCTCTGAGCTCTCAGCGGCATCGCATTGGCGCAGAGCACGCTGCATCATCTATGCTGCGAATCGGCGTGCGGTAGATGCGGTTCTATGGAGAGAGGCTTGAATTCGTCAGCAGACGACCCTGTGTTCCCACTCGTTCAGCGCGGGTGGTCGACGCTTGCGGCCTGTCTCGCCGTGTGCGCCGCCTACAGCGCCGTCGGCGCCGCGGGCAT
>Ga0209040_10001933_pt1 | contig 16385 bp, 15 predicted proteins | sample BogFormECP12_OM3_FD_188240 | JGI IMG/M metagenome (GOLD analysis project Ga0209040, IMG submission 188240) | Bog forest soil microbial communities from Calvert Island, British Columbia, Canada - ECP12_OM3 (SPAdes) (version 2) | ecosystem: Environmental > Aquatic > Freshwater > Wetlands > Bog ...
GGCCTCCCCAATTTCAGCGTGTTCTGCAACCACGTCACGATCGTGCCGCCGATCAAGGCCATCCTCGACTCACCAGACCTGCGCTTGAACGGCTTCATCGGACCAGGCCACGTCTCCACAGTTGTCGGCAACCGGCCATACCGATTCGTGCCTGAGGTGTACGGAAAACCTTTGGTGGTTGCCGGTTTCGAGCCGCTGGACATTCTGGCCTCGGTCGCGATGCTGTTGACCCAGATCCGCGAAGGCCGTTGCGAGGTGGAGAACCAGTACTCGCGGGTGGTGCCCGAACAGGGCAACCCGGCGGCTCTGGCACTGATGGGCAAGGTATTCGCGCTGCGTCCGCACTTCGAATGGCGGGGCCTGGGGTTCATCTCGCAAAGCGCGCTGCGGCTCAGCGATGACTTCGCGGACTTTGACGCCGAACTGCGCTATTCGATGCCCGGTGTGCGAGTCGCCGACCCGAAGGCTTGCCAATGCGGTGAGGTGCTCAAGGGCGTGCTGAAACCCTGGGAATGCAAGGTTTTCGGCACCGCATGCACCCCAGAGACTCCGATCGGAACCTGCATGGTGTCCCCGGAAGGGGCCTGCGCGGCTTACTACAACTTCGGCCGGATGCATAAAGACGCCCTCAAGCTGGTGGAGTCCGGGCGGACCTGACCCGTGTCGGCGCCGACCTCTGACAAGCGGGACATCCGGGGAACTGAGATGTTCGCCCGCTACGCCTACGCGCCGAACGCGCTGGGCTACTGCGGTCCGCCGTTGGGCGCGACGCTGCGGGACGGGTCGGTGGAGGAGGTTCGGACGGCCGCGGCGAAATTCTCCGGCGCCTGGCCCTATCTGCAGGTGCTCTCCACGATGACCGGCATCGCCGACCCGCTGGACTACCGGCTCGTCGAGTCCTACTGGCTCGGCGGCGGTGTCGGTGCCGATCTGGACGCGGGCGAGTTTGTCGACGCATTGCTCGCGATCATCGGCCCACAGGCGGGGCGTTACTGGTCGCATCTCGGCCCGGATCTGGTGCCCGAGGCCGCCGCCAATCACTGCTTCCACGTGTTCGGGGTGTACCCATGGTCGCGGCTACTGGGCCGCGGAGTCGACGAGCATCCGATGGGTGTGCTGGATAACTGCCGGATCACTTGGGGCACAGTGCTTTCCCGCGACGGCGATGGCGTCGAGGTGTCGTGTCAACGGCTGGCCTTGGACGGCGATGTGCTGGCCCTCTCCGAACCGTCGGCGCGCGGCCTCGACATCTGGGCCGACGGCTACAGCGCGGTACCCGACGTCGACGTCGGTGACGAGGTCGCGATCCACTGGGGCCGGTTGTGCGGGCGGCTGCGGCCCGAGCAAATCCGGGTGCTGGCCGACGTGACCGTCCGGCAACTCGCGGTGACCAATCAGCGGCTGGCGCGGGTCTAAGCCGACGGCGAACAGGGGCATAACGCGACCGGTGACGACGCTGAGGCGGTTATGCCTGAAAATCGCCCGGATGCTGACGCCCTGGATGCTTACTCGGCCGTGGTCACGGCGGTCGCGCAATCGGTGCTGCCCAGCGTGGCCAGCGTCGCGGTGCGCAGCCGCCGCGGCAATGGCGGGGGCAGCGCAAGCGTCATCACTCCCGATGGCTACTTGTTGACCAGCGCTCACGTCGTCGCCGGAACCCGGTCCGCGGAGGTGGCATTCGCCGATGGCACCACCGTCGCCGCGGATATTGCCGGTCGCGACGAGCTTTCCGACCTGGCCGTGCTCAAGGCGCGAGGTGCCGTCCCCGAGCCGGTGACGATGGGCCGCGCCGAGGATCTGCAAGTCGGACAACTCGTCGTGGCGATCGGCAATCCACTGGGCCTGGCCGGTAGCGTCACGGCCGGCATTGTCTCCGGAGTCGGACGCTCGTTACCCACCAAATCCGGCCGCGTCGTCGACGAAGTGATTCAGACCGACGCCGCGCTCAATCCGGGAAACAGCGGCGGCGTGCTGGCCGACGGGCGCGGACGGATGGTCGGGGTCAACACCGCGGTGGCGGGCGTGGGCCTCGGATTGGCTGTGCCCATCAACGCATCCACTCACAAGATCATCGCGGCGCTGATGCATACCGGCCGTGTGCGCCGCGCATGGCTGGGCATTGCCGGTGCACACATTCCGGTGCCGCCGGCCGCTGCCACGAAACTCGGCACCACCCATGGCCTGCAGATCGCCAGCGTGGTCGCCGGCAGTCCCGCCGCCGAAGCTGGTCTGCGACGGGGAGACATCGTGGTCAGCGTCGACGGCAAGAACGTCGTCACCGCCACCGCGATTCAGCAGCTGATGGTCGAGGACGCGATCGCGCGCCGTATCGAAATGACGGTGTGGCGCAACGGCGCCCTCGTCGACGTGTTCGTGACACCTCGCGAACTCGCCGACCGCTGACGGTATCGTGGTGCGGGATGACCGGCATCGGCGATCATCTTCGCGAGCGGACGGTGGACACCGTGCTCGGAAAGGTGCGGGTGCAGGTCGGTGGAACGGGCACCCCGATCGTGTTCTGGCCGAGTTTGTTGATGACCGGAGACATGTGGCATGGGGTGGCCGATGATCTCGTCGGGCGCTCGCAGGTGGTCCTGGTCGACCCACCGGGCCAAGGCGGAAGTCAGCCCCTGACAGACATGTTCACGTTCGGCGATTGCGCTCGCTGTGTTGTCGACATCCTCGACGGGCTCGGCATTGAACGAGCTCACTTCGTCGGCAACTCGTGGGGCGGCATGATCGGCGCGACGTTCGCCGCGACCCATCCGGACCGGATCGGCCGGGCGGTCCTGATGAACTGCACCGCCGGCCTGGCCAGCATCCGCCAGAAGGTTCAATTCGCAATGTTGCTCCGGCTTGCGCGATGGCAAGGAGAGATCGGACCGATGCTGATCCGACCGGTGCTCAAGGCTTTCTTGGGGCCGACGACCTTTCGGGAGCGTCCCGACGTTGTGGCACATGTTCGTTCGGCGGTGAAATCGGTCAATATCGCTTCTGCCTCGTGGGCGGTGAAGAGCGTGGTTCCGGCCCGACCCGACCAGCGGGCGTTGTTGGGCGGCATCACGACACCGGTGCTCGTTGTCGCAGGCGCTGAAGACGCCACGTTCCCGCCCCGAGAAGCGATCGCGATGGCCGACGCCATCCCCAACGCGTCGATTCGTGTCCTGGAGGGGGTGGCTCACCTCGCCGGCCTGGAAGACCCAACGTTGGTGAGCGCTCTCGTCGACCAGTTTCTGTTCGGGGACCGCGAAAGCGATTCTGACGCAATGTAATCGCGCTTGCGCCCGAATCATCGGTGACGTTGGTTCATGATGGCGGTGTGGGCGACGAATTTTTCGACCGGCTGGTCGGGATGCTGGACTACACGATGTTTGTGGTGACGACCCAAGCCGACGGTCACCCGTCGGGTTGCCTGGTCGGCTTTGCCACCCAAACCAGCATGCGGCCCTCACGGTTTCTGGTCGGGCTGTCCAAGAACAACCACACCTTTGGAGTGGCAGCGCGATCCGATTATCTGGCGGTGCACGTGCTACCGCGCCGCCACATCGGCTTGGCCCGCCTTTTCGGCGGCCAAACCGGCGACCAGGTCAACAAATTCGATCACTGCTTGTGGCACACCGGTCCGGAGGGCATGCCGATTCTCGACGACGCGGTGGCATGGTTCGTCGGCAAGACGCTCGAGCGGTTCGACCTCGGCGACCACGTTGGTTACCTGTTGGAACCCGTCACCGGAGACGCCCCTGAACGCTCCGATGATCTGGTCAGCTTCGCCGACGTCGCCGACCTCGAACCCGGTCACGAGGCCTGAGATCAGGCCGTAACGCCTAGGCCGCACCGCCTTGAGTCGGACTCTGGCTCGCCTTTAGAACGAGTTCAGAAGCAGGTGCGCGTCTTCGTTGCCAGTTGATGGCGGCGACCCGGAAAACGACCGAGGGTGCGAAAAGGCTGGCGGGACGCGAGGAAAAGCCGGCAACTTTCAGGAATTGTTCCGCCACTGCGAGATTCGTCTCAGCGGCGGTCTGCACCCGATCGACATATTTGTTGGCCAGCCGCATCGATAACGGCCTGAGCCCCTCAATCTCGGGTAGGGCCAGGTCACCTCCCACGGCCAGCTGCCACGCCACACCGATGGGTTTGGCGGCAGCGTGGAAGAATTTCGGCGCTAGGTTGCTTCGGCCGCGGCGCAAACAACGGTCGAGCGCGACAGCTTCGAGTGCGGCAACCGTCATCCCCTGGCCGTAGATCGGGTTGAAGCTGCATATCGCGTCACCAAAGACGAGCAGACCGGCTGGAAACCGCCGTATCTTGTCGTAGCGGCGCCATCGGCTCGATGGCGTCCGATACCGGGCCACGTCCCCGAGCGGTCGGGCGCACTGCAGCGCAGACAGGACTTCAGGGGGCGTGAAATCTTCGATGAAACGCAGCATTCCCGTTAAGTCGGCCGGCGGCTCGTGACCGGCCAACCCGATTGTAGTCAGCAACCACGTGTAGTCCTCGTAGGTGAATAACGCCATTCCTGTCGGGCGCCCTGGAACCGGCCCAATCAGCACGGCTAGTCCGTTATGCATGCCCGGCGGGATCCGCAGCAACTGACTGCTGTAGGCCAGTCGCATCACGACTTCGTCCTCGACAGGGCGGTCATAGCCGAGAGATTCCAAGAACGCGGGCATTCGAGAGCCGCGGCCCGTCGCATCCACGACGAGATCGGCACTCATCGACTGGTTTTCGTCACTTTGCCGAGAAGCGATACTCACTCCGGTAACGCGGCTTCGGTCTTTGCTGCAGGTCAGCTTGACCACGTCGTGCCCGTCCCTCATGGTCACGTTAGGGATGGCACGTACCCGTCGCCGAACGTGATCCTCGAGAAACGGCCGGCTTTGGTAGTGCGTTGCGTCGCGCGGTTGAAAGTGAGGGAAGGTTCCGGATCGAACGAATTGGTGGCCGCCAAACGACAGATAGAATTTTGACGAATCCCCGTCGTCCCAAACCTTGCCACCGTCGGTGACAAGCTCGGTGAAGAAGCCGGAAAACAACTCATTCAGGATCTGCGAGCCCCGCGGCCAGAGCGCGTGCACGTGCTGACCCTGCGGCACGCCGCGTCGTTGAGCGGCGTCAGTCGGCATCACATCACGCTCGACCACCGTGACGGTTCGATAAAAATCGGAAAGGACTCTGGCAGCCAATAGACCGCTCATGCTGGCCCCAAGAACGACCGCGTGATCACCAATTTTCGCCACGGCGACCTCCTGGCCGACGAATACCGGCAATTTACTCTGCAGTTCAGAACCTTTTGGTGAATTGGTCGTTTGCGCAGCCACAACCTAGCCGCTCGGATGAACGGGAGGTGTTAAGGCTTCGCGTCAGGGCGTTCCGGCGCGCAATCGCGAGGCTAGGTCTTGTCCTCGTTGGCCCGCGGGAAGCCGCCGCCCTGGGGGAACAGCGGGAACACCACGTCGTCGAGCTTCGCGGCGTCGCCGTCGGTCTTGTTGACCGTCGCCCCCCAAACGTTGCCGTCCGGCGACATCCGCAGCGCCCAGGCGTGGCCGTGGGTGTCCTGACGCACGACGTCGGGCGGGCCGGTGACCGCGCCGGTTCCCTGCGCGAGGTGGATGGCCACCGTCTGCTTGGTATTGATCAGGTTGACCAGCACGGTGCCGTCCAACGCCGCGCAGCCGGCTACACCCGGCCGATCCGGCCAGGTCCACACCGTGGAGACCTTCGAGTCCTTGGTGATGCGCTGCAACCGGTCGGCCGTGGGAGCTCGGTCGAGGACATAGAGCGAGCCGTCGACGGGGTCGGTGCACAAGCCGCCGCCGGCGCCGACACCGCTCAGCGCCGTGGTCGGCGGTGCCTGGTTCAGCGTTGTGGGCTGCTCGATGCGGATGACTTTGCCGGCCAACGACGCGGGATCGGCGGCCATCGCCGGGTTGCCGGCGTCGCCGGTGAGCACGACCAGCGTGGTGGGGCTGGTGAACAGCAGCGCGCCGGTATTCCCGGTCGCACCTTTCGGGATCCCGGTCAAGATGTCCTTCGGGACATCGCCGTCGGCGACGCGGATAATCCGGTTGTCGGTGGGGGTGCTGACGTAGGCGTACATCAGCCGGTCCTGTGAGTAGGTCGGTGAGAGCACGATGTCCATCAGCCCGCCGTCACCGGACGGGTCGACCGGGATGACGGTCTTCACCTTCGGCTCGGCGCTGACCGACACCTCTTTGACGGCGCCGGTCGTCCGCTCGGCGACCAGTGCTGACTTGCTGTCAGGCTGCATGAGCAGGCCGCTGGTGCTTTCCAGGCAGCCCTGCATTACCCCTGGTGCCGGGCACTCCTTGGGAAACGGCTTGTCAGGCAACGGTGGTGGCGGCGGGGGCGTCGAACTCGGCGGCGCATGGCGTTCGGGCTCGGTGGTGAACGGCTGCGATGCGGAATCGTTGAACTGCGCGCAACCGGCCAAAACCAGCAGCGTTGAGCAGAGCGCGGTCAGCCCGCGCCGTCCCGACCACCACGACTGCATAGCAGCCAGATTACGGATATCTCGGCTCAGGTGCCCGCGACGGGGTGGCGCGCGTCTTTTCGTATTTGCCCGCAAACGGTGGCCCACGCACGGCGACACGCTAATCGGCACAGCGAAAGCGCCGCTCAAATCCCCAATTCAGGTCGAATTGCCCTTACCCTGACACCGTGACCAGTCAATCGAGTGACTCACGTTGGCAGCGGCCGGACGATTCCGCGGTGCCTACTCCCGTGCGGCCGGCCTCAGCAAGCCTGGTCGACCCGGAGGACGACCTGCCGTCAGCCACATATGCAGGCGATTTCGAGACGACCACGATCCCGCACTACGATTCCAACGACTCCAGCGGTGTCCGCTCGTCCAGCTCGGGATACGGGCTGATCGGCGGGCCGCAGCCGTTGCCGTACCAGCCCCAATCCAACGGCCGGCACTCGGCATTCGGCACCGAGGCGATCGACGAACATGAGCACCACCCCGATGACGAGCGGGTGCGCGCCGCCGCCCGTCGCGGCACCCAGCATCTCGGTCTGCTGATCCTGCGGGTCGGTCTGGGCGCGGTGCTCGTCGCGCACGGCCTTCAGAAGCTGTTCGGCTGGTGGGGCGGGCAGGGACTGAGCGGATTCAAAAACTCGCTATCCGACGCAGGCTATCAACACGCCGACATCCTCACCTACTGCGCCGCCGGCGGCGAGATCGCCGCCGGGGTCCTACTGGTGCTGGGGCTATTCACCCCCCTGGCCGCTGCGGGCGCGCTGGCCTACCTGACCAACAGCCTGCTCGCCGGGATGTCGGCGCAGCACACGAGGTCCTTTCCGTTTTTTCTGCCGAACGGACACGAATACGAGATCACCCTGATCGTCATGGCCGTCGCCGTCATCCTGGTCGGGCCGGGGCGTTACGGCTTCGACGCAGGTCGCGGGTGGGCCCGGCGGCCGTTCATCGGGTCGTTTGCGGCACTGGTAGTGGGCATCGGCGCCGGCGTCGCGCTCTGGGTGCTGCTCAACGGCGCCAACCCGGTGAGCTGAGCTGCGCTCACCCCGATCAGCTGTACGGATTGGGCACTCGGCCGCCGCTGGCCTCGGTCAGCAGCGGCAGGGTGGCGAAGGTAACCGCGGGCAATCGCAACGTGCCGCCGTCTTTGAGCTGGGCACGCGCCCATGAGCTTTTGTTGAACCGCAGCCCGTCGATGTCCGCCCAACGCACACTCTGACTGCCGAGCAGCGTGCGCACGGTCACGCCGTCTCGGTCGGCCTGCGTGCGAAGCCGAATGATTAACGCCGACAAGACCACCGGGATGATCAGTAGCGGCGCGGTCGCTGGCCAGGTGAAGACCGGGATCAGCAGCCCGAGAGCGAAGAAACCCACCGCGAAGTGAGCCATCGGTGAAATGTTGATCACCACCGGCGGCGTAGGGGGCGTGTCCGATGAATCGGTAACCACCTGTGCATCATGGCACCCAACCCAGCGGGCCGAACAACCGGGATTTGACGTCTGACCTGTGCGGAGGCTACCGTCGAACGTTATGGACAGCCGTGAAATGCTCGTAGTAATTGGTCGGCGCGTTGGTGGCTGACTAGCCCACGCCGGGATAGCTTTCGAGCACCAACGCGCAACCCTCGTGCAGCCGCTGAGCTGGCGGGGGTTTTTTCTTGTCAACGTTCCGAAATCAACCATCAGGACTTAAAGAGGAACCAGTGAGCGCTCCCACAACGCGACAGCCACAGCCGTCGCAACCCCTCAACGGCACGCTGGCCAAGCCAAAGACGCCGGCACCGCCTAAACACGTTGCGCCGCAACAACTGACCGGCGCGCAGTCGGTGATCAGGTCGTTGGAGGAGCTCGACGTCGACGTCATCTTCGGAATCCCTGGCGGCGCCGTACTACCCGTCTATGACCCGCTATTCGATTCGAAAAAGCTGCGCCACGTGCTGGTTCGCCATGAGCAGGGCGCGGGCCACGCGGCCAGCGGCTACGCACACGCCACCGGGAAAGTCGGCGTTTGCATGGCCACCTCGGGTCCCGGTGCCACCAACCTGGTGACTCCGCTGGCCGACGCGCAGATGGACTCGATCCCGGTGGTCGCCGTCACCGGACAGGTCGGGCGTTCGCTGATTGGGACCGACGCCTTCCAAGAGGCTGACATCTCCGGTATCACCATGCCGATCACCAAACACAACTTCCTGGTCCGCAACGGTGACGAGATCCCCCGGGTGCTAGCCGAGGCCTTCCACATCGCGTCCTCCGGACGGCCCGGGGCGGTGCTCGTCGACATCCCCAAAGACGTACTGCAAGGCCAGTGCACGTTCAGCTGGCCGCCGCACATGGACCTGCCCGGCTACAAGCCGAACACCAAACCGCATAACCGCCAAGTTCACGAGGCCGCCAAATTGATCGCCGCCGCGCGCAAACCTGTGCTCTACGTCGGCGGCGGCGTTATCCGGGGCGAGGCCACCGAGGAGCTGCGCGAATTGGCCGAGCTGACCGGCATTCCGGTGGTGACCACGCTGATGGCGCGAGGAGCGTTCCCGGACAGCCACCGGCAGCACCTGGGCATGCCGGGCATGCATGGCACGGTGGCGGCGGTGGCGGGGCTGCAGCGCAGCGACCTGTTGATCGCGCTGGGCACCCGTTTCGACGATCGGGTGACCGGACAGCTCGACTCGTTCGCCCCCGAGGCCAAGGTCATCCACGCCGACATCGACCCCGCCGAGATCGGCAAGAACCGAAACGCCGACGTGCCGATCGTCGGTGACGTCAAGGCCGTCATCACCGATCTGATCGAGACGCTGCGCCACGACGGGGTGGCGGGCCATAGCGACATCGCGGCCTGGTGGGACTACCTCGACGGTGTGCGGGCCACCTACCCGTTGAGCTACGGGCCGCAAAGCGACGGCAGCCTGAGCCCCGAGTGCGTCATCGAGAAGCTGGGTGAGATCGCAGGCCCGGATGCGGTGTACGTCGCCGGTGTCGGCCAGCACCAGATGTGGGCGGCGCAGTTCATCAAGTACGAAAAGCCGCGCACCTGGTTGAATTCCGGCGGGCTGGGGACCATGGGTTTCGCCATCCCGGCGGCCATGGGCGCCAAGATCGCTCGCCCGGATGCAGAGGTGTGGGCGATTGACGGCGACGGCTGCTTTCAGATGACCAACCAGGAACTGGCGACCTGCGCGATCGAGGGCGCGCCGATCAAGGTGGCGCTGATCAACAACGGCAACCTGGGCATGGTGCGGCAATGGCAGTCGCTGTTTTATCAGGAGCGCTATTCGCAGACCGACCTGTCCACCCACTCGCATCGCATCCCGGACTTCGTCAAGTTGGCCGAGGCGCTGGGCTGCGTCGGATTGCGTTGCGAGCGTGAAGAAGACGTCGTCGACGTGATCAACCAGGCCCGGGCGATCAACGACCGGCCGGTGGTGATCGACTTTATCGTCGGCGCGGACGCGCAGGTGTGGCCGATGGTTGCCGCCGGAACCAGCAACGACGAGATTCAGGCTGCCCGAGGCATCCGCCCGCTCTTCGACGACGAGTCCGAAGGACACGCCTGATGATTGGATCGCCGAAGACGCACACGTTGTCGGTGCTGGTCGAAGACAAACCCGGTGTGCTCGCGCGTGTGGCTGCGTTATTTTCCCGGCGCGGGTTCAACATTGAATCGCTCGCCGTCGGCGCGACCGAGCAGAAAGACATGTCCCGGATGACGATCGTCGTCTCCGCGGAGGAGACACCGCTCGAGCAGATCACCAAGCAGCTCAACAAGCTCATCAACGTCATCAAGATCATCGAGCAGGATGACGAAAAGTCGGTGGCCCGGGAGTTGGCGCTGATCAAGGTGCGGGCCGACGCCGGCACCCGCAGCCAGGTCATCGAGGCGGTGAACCTGTTCCGCGCCAAGGTCATTGACGTATCGCCCGAATCGCTGACGATCGAAGCGACCGGTGACCGCGGCAAGATCGAGGCGCTGCTGCGGGTACTCGAGCCCTTCGGTATCCGCGAAATCGTCCAATCGGGAGTGGTGTCGTTGTCCCGCGGTCCACGCGGCATCGGCACGGCAAAGTAACCATTCGAATCCGAGAGCCTAGAAAAAAAGGAGACATTCAGGTGGCTTTGGAGATGTTCTACGACGACGATGCAGACCTGTCGATCATTCAGGGCCGCAAGGTCGGCGTCATCGGGTACGGCAGCCAGGGGCACGCACACTCGCTGAGCCTGCGGGATTCCGGGGTTCAGGTGCGCGTTGGGCTGAAGGAGGGGTCGAAGTCCCGGGCCAAGGTGGAGGAACAGGGCCTGGACGTCGACACGCCAGCCGAGGTGGCCAAGTGGGCCGACGTGATCATGCTGCTGGCACCCGACACCGCGCAGGCGGATATCTTCAAGAACGAAATCGAGCCCAACCTGAAGCCCGGCGATGCGCTGTTCTTCGGTCACGGGCTCAACATCCACTTCGACTTGATCAAGCCGCCCGCCGACGTCACCGTGGCGATGGTCGCCCCAAAGGGACCGGGGCACTTGGTTCGTCGCCAGTTTGTCGACGGCAAGGGCGTGCCGTGCCTGATCGCCGTCGACCAAGACCCCAACGGTAACGGCGAGGCGCTGGCGCTGTCCTACGCCAAAGGCATCGGCGGCACCCGCGCCGGCGTCATCAAGACGACCTTCAAAGACGAGACCGAAACCGATCTGTTCGGCGAGCAGGCCGTATTATGCGGTGGCACAGAGGAATTGGTGAAGACCGGTTTCGACGTGATGGTCGAGGCGGGCTACCCGCCGGAGATGGCGTACTTCGAGGTGCTGCACGAGCTCAAGCTCATCGTCGACCTGATGTACGAGGGCGGCATCGCCCGGATGAACTACTCGGTGTCCGACACCGCCGAATTCGGCGGATACCTGTCGGGTCCGCGAGTCATCGACGCCGACACCAAGGAGCGGATGCGCAGCATCCTGCGCGACATCCAGGACGGCAGCTTCGTCAAGAAGCTGGTCGCCAACGTCGAGGGCGGCAACAAGCAGCTCGAGCAGTTGCGCAAGGAAAATGCCGAACACCCCATCGAGGTCGTCGGCAAGAAGCTGCGTGACCTGATGAGCTGGGTCGACCGCCCGATCACCGAAACCGCCTAGGGTTTCACCGAGATCGACGCTAGCGCTGACCGTTTCGGCGTGTCGTCGCGCTAGCGTCGATGTCGCGTCTTGGTCTGGCCGTCAGTCGCGTCGCCCCAGCTCTCCAAGTTCCCGAGCGTGTGACCGCGCCCAGACGGCCTTCTCACCGAAATCGGGCAGGATCATCCCATCTTCCAACCTGGACAAGGCATCGACCTCGTCGAGGGACACGATGATCCGACGCTTGTCCTGGCCGGTGATGGAAGACCAGGAGTCGCATAGCCGGGTCAGGAGTTCGCCTCGCACCGCGCTGTCGAATCCGGCACGAAGGGTTGCGGTGATCGACGACACCGTGTTAGGCCGTCCGCCGGCGAAGAATGCGGTCGGCTCGGATTCGATGAATACGACATTGACGAATTCGGCGGGAACGGAAACGACGGAAGCGTGAACTTTCGTGATCGTTTCGGCCAACGTAACCCGGGTGTCGGCGTCGAGGGATCCGGCAGGGACGAGGCACCGTCGAAGACCGAATAATTATGACGCCAGTCGGCCGGCGACCGCCACCACTCGGCGAGCCAGGTGGTCAAGCGCATTGTCGGTCGCGTCGTCGAACTCGGCGATGTTGTCATGCGTGGTCACCAGGCTCACGCCGTACGGATTGCCGTCGACGAACTTGCACGGATCGGTGTAGCCCGGCGGGACGATGATGCCGCCCCAATGGATTAGCGTGATGTAAAGCGCAAGCAGGGTGGTTTCCTGGCCGCCGTGCGCGGTATTGGACGACGTGAACGCCGCGTACACTTTGTCGGCGAGCTTGCCTTCGGCCCACAGCCCGCCCAGCGAGTCGATGAAGGTGCGCAACTGCGCCACGGGTGAGCCGAATCGAGTCGGTGAGCCGAAGATCACCGCGTCGGCCCACACGATGTCGTCGCTGGTGGCCACCGGAAGGTCCTTGGTCGCTTCGTAGTTCGCTGTCCACGCAGGGTTGTGGGCGAACGATTCCGGGTCGTGGGTTTCGGCGGCGTGACGCAGCCGGACCTCGGCGCCCGCCGACTCGGCCGCCGCAGCGACGCGCTTCGCCATGGTCGTTCCATGACCGGTTGCCGAGTAGTAGATGATCGCCAGCTTCGTCACGGTGTCATCGTAGACATGTCGCCGATCCCGAACACCTGCTGGAGCACTGTGCGCCGCCGTCCATCGCTTCAGACAACACCATTAGGCTGGCCGGGTGAGCCTGCCTGTTGTCTTAATCGCCGACAAACTTGCCGAATCAACCGTCGAGGCCCTGGGTGACCAGGTAGAAGTGCGCTGGGTCGACGGCCCGGACCGGGAAAAGCTGCTGGCTGCGGTGCCTGAGGCCGATGCTCTGCTGGTCCGCTCGGCTACGACCGTCGACGCCGAAGTGTTGACTGCCGCACCCAAGCTGAAAATCGTGGCGCGCGCCGGCGTCGGGCTGGACAACGTCGACGTCGACACCGCCACTGAACGCGGTGTGCTGGTCGTCAACGCCCCGACGTCGAACATCCACAGCGCCGCCGAGCACGCGTTGGCGCTGCTGCTGTCAGCTGCGCGCCAGATCCCCGCAGCCGATGCGTCGCTGCGCGAGCACGCTTGGAAGCGGTCGTCGTTCTCGGGCACGGAGATCTTCGGCAAGACCGTCGGGGTGGTCGGGCTGGGCCGCATCGGGCAGTTGGTCGCCCAGCGGTTGGCCGCCTTCGGCGCGCATATCGTGGCCTACGACCCCTATGTGTCGCCGGCGCGGGCGGCGCAGTTGGGCATCGAGCTGCTGACCCTCGACGAACTCCTGGTGCGGGCCGACTTCATCTCGGTGCACCTACCGAAGACACCCGAGACCGCGGGACTGATCGACAAGGAGGCGCTGGCCAAGACCAAGCCGGGCGTGATCATCGTCAACGCCGCCCGCGGCGGGCTGGTCGACGAGGCCGCGCTGGCTGAGGCGGTAACCAGCGGACATGTCCGTGCGGCGGGCATCGACGTGTTCACCAGCGAACCCTGCACCGACAGCCCGCTTTTCGACCTGCCGCAAGTGGTGGTCACCCCGCACCTGGGTGCCTCGACCACGGAGGCGCAGGACCGGGCCGGCACCGATGTGGCCGAAAGCGTAAAGCTGGCGCTGGCGGGGGAGTTCGTCCCTGACGCGGTCAACGTGGGCGCCGGGGTGGTCAGCGAGGAGGTGTCACCCTGGCTGGACCTGGTGCGCAAGCTCGGCGTGCTGGTTGGTGCGCTCTCCGAGGAACTGCCGGTGTCGCTGTCGGTGCAGGTACGTGGTGAGCTTGCCTCCGAAGACGTTGAGGTGCTGCGGCTTTCGGCGTTGCGCGGGCTGTTCTCCGCGGTGATCGAGGATCAGGTGACGTTTGTCAACGCCCCGGCGATAGCTGAAGAACGTGGCGTGGCCGCTGATCTCAGCACGGCAACCGAAAGCCCTAACCACCGCAGCGTTGTCGACGTCCGGGCCGTGGCTTCCGATGGTTCGGTCGTCAACGTCGCCGGCGCGTTGTCCGGACCGCAGCTGGTGGAAAAAGTTGTGCAGATCAACGGCCGCAACTTCGACCTGCGGGCCCAGGGCATCAACCTGGTCATCAACTACGTCGATCAGCCTGGGGCATTGGGCAAGATCGGCACCCTGCTCGGTACCGCCGGGGTCAACATCCACGCGGCCCAGCTGTCCGAAGACGCCGAGGGTCCGGGCGCGACGATCCTGCTGCGGTTGGACCGCGACGTTCCCGCTGACGTGCGGTCGGCGATCGGTGCGGCCGTCAACGCCAACAAACTCGAAGTGGTTGACCTGTCGTGAAGCGCCCCGGCGACAAAACAAATTCGAGCGATGCGGTGCGGGTACCACCCGCTTGCGGGGGAGAGCGGCGCTCATGAAGCTGGCGGTTATCGCCGGCGACGGGATCGGGCCGGAGGTGGTGGCCGAGGCGGTCAGGGTTCTCGACGCGGTGCTGCCCGGCGTGGAGAAGACCGATTACGACCTGGGGGCGCGGCGATTTCACGCGACGGGGGAAGTGCTGCCCGACGCGGTGCTTCCCGAACTGCGGGCCCATGACGCGATCCTGCTTGGCGCTATCGGGGATCCATCGGTGCCCAGCGGCGTGCTCGAGCGGGGTCTGCTGCTACGGCTGCGCTTCGAGCTGGACCACCACGTCAACCTGCGCCCGGCGCGGCTGTATCCGGGCGTGCGCAGCCCGCTCGCCGGTAATCCCGAGATCGATTTCGTGGTGATCCGGGAGGGGACCGAAGGCCCGTACACCGGAACCGGCGGCGTGATCCGAAGGGGCACAGCGCATGAGGTGGCCACCGAGGTCAGTATCAACACCGCGTTCGGTGTCCGCCGCGTCGTGGAAGACGCTTTCGAGCGCGCGAGGCAACGTCGCAAGCATCTGACCCTGGTGCACAAGACGAACGTGCTGACGTTCGCCGGATCACTGTGGTCGCGGACCGTGCAGGAAATCGGCGAGAAGTATCCGGACGTCGAGGTGGCCTATCAGCACGTCGACGCCGCGACCATCCACCTGGTCACCGATCCGGGGCGGTTCGACGTGATCGTGACCGACAACCTATTCGGCGACATCATCACCGATTTGGCCGCCGCCGTATGCGGCGGCATCGGTCTGGCCGCCAGCGGGAATATCGATGCCACCCGGACCAACCCGTCGATGTTCGAGCCGGTGCACGGCAGCGCACCCGACATCGCCGGTCAGGGAATCGCCGATCCGACCGCCGCAATCATGTCGGTGGCGTTGCTGCTTTCCCACGTCGGCGAAGACGCTGCCGCCGCGCGAGTGGACCGGGCCGTGGCGTCCCATCTGGCCAGTCGCCCGACCGAAAAGCTATCCACCGTCGAAGTCGGCGAAAGGATAGCGTCCGCGCTCTAGTTTCCAGCCCTGGCGGTAACACCTTGGCCGGCACGATCGGCACCGCCAGTAGCGGGAAAACACTGCAAACCGCGAAGGCTGGCGGATAGCCGTGGGCGGCGATCAGCTCACCGAATACCGGAGGCGCGCCGGCCGCCATCAACCGCTGATAGGTGTTCTGCAGACCCAGCGCACGCCCGCTCCAAAACGGTCCGGCGTATTCGGTGACGGCGGTGGATTCCAGCCCGTTGTCGAGCACCGAGACCACCGATGCCGCGACCATCAGTGGTACGGCGAGCGAAGAGCGCAGATGATCGGCCAAGGCCAACCCGGCCAGGACCAGGACGCCTGTCACGGCCATGATGCGCACCGGACGCAACCGGGAGCCGACCCGGTCCGACCACCGGCCGACTACAACCCGGCCCACGGCCCCGAGCAGCTGCGACAGCGTGACCATTGCTCCTGCCGACGTGATCGACCACCGGTAATTCGCGATCAGCCAGACCAGCATGAACGTCACAGTCACCGTCTGCGGCACCATCAGAAGTGCAGCGACCGCGTGAATCCGCTGCAGTACGTGTGTCTTTCGGTAAGGGTTGGCTAACTCCTGTTCAGTGGCCGCCTCCCATTGCTTGCGAGGCGGGTCGACGACGGCCACGAAGCTGGCCACCGCTGACGCCGCACAAAGCACGGCCGGAAATATCAGCCCCCACGTCGCCGACGGGCTGTGCTCAGAGAGCTCGGGAATGACCAGCGCGCCCAACGCAATTCCCAGCGGTTGCGCGGTCTGGCGAACACCCATCGCCAGGCCGCGTTGCTCGGGCGGGAACCACCCGGAGACCAGACGACCGCCGGCCGAGTTGCAGCTGGCGGCCGCCATGCCGCCGACGAACAGCAGCGCGGCGAAC
>Ga0209040_10001934_pt1 | contig 16379 bp, 9 predicted proteins | sample BogFormECP12_OM3_FD_188240 | JGI IMG/M metagenome (GOLD analysis project Ga0209040, IMG submission 188240) | Bog forest soil microbial communities from Calvert Island, British Columbia, Canada - ECP12_OM3 (SPAdes) (version 2) | ecosystem: Environmental > Aquatic > Freshwater > Wetlands > Bog ...
CTTCGCCGCCGCCATATCCCCGCCATCCAGTTCGTAACTCAGCGGCTGCGCCTTATCCGGCGACTGCACCAAGCTAGCCGACACCAAATTCGACCCCACCGCCTCAATCTGCGAAATCACAAACTTCTGGCTAGTCAAAGCCACCGTAACCACAAGAACAATCGACGCGCTCCCAATAATCACGCCAAGCGAAGTAAGCATCGCGCGCACGCGATTCGCCCGAAGCGCATCCACCGCCACGGACACCGTTTCCCGCAAATCCATCATCGCCAACGTCCTTGTAGCTGCCTTTGTAGGTGTCGGACTTCAGTCCCGCCCCGTTCCAGCGGAGCCACGCAAATGGCTCAATCGCGCGGCCCTCTCCTCTGTGGTGTCTGCTGTACTCTGCGTTAAAAATCCCCGCTCCGCCAAACTGCGATTCCCTCGCGCTCGCAACCGCGTCGCCCGCGCATCACTCCTTCTTAACCCGCTTCAACGCCTCCACCGCCAACTTATTCTTCGGCTCTTCCTTCACCGCCTCCGCATACTCCGTACGCGCACCCGTCACGTTTCCCGCACTCTCAAACAACACTCCGATCCAATAATGCCCAGCCGCCGGACGCGGATACCCCGACCGCATCGGCGCCCCAGCCAAATACTCCCGCAAAAGCCTCTCCGCCTCCGCCCCATCCCGCTTCTGCAAAATCTCCGCCACCGCGTGGTAAAATTTAATTCGCAAATCCCCCGGCGCAATCTTGGCCCCCAGATTCGCCACGCTCGCCAGCAGTTCCGGCCCTTCATGGCGCACCGCATAATCCCCAATATCAAACACCCGCTCCGCCGATTTCAGCCCGCCTTCGAGCGCTTTTGCAAACTCCGCATCCGCCTCCACAAAGTCTTTTTTCTGCCGCCGGCAATTTCCCGCCGCATAGTGCCCTTCCGCCGCATCCAGTTTCGCCATCTGCGCGATTTCCGGCCGCGCCTTGTCCTCCCCGCCGCCGGCCATCGCCGGCGCCGCGCAATCAAATTCGATCACCGCCTGCCGCGCCGTAAAATTATTCCCGTCCAGCTCCACCGCAGTCTCAAATTCCCGGCGCGTCTTCTTCGCAAAGCCCAACGCGGACATAAATCCTGCATGATCCGCCCGCTCGCCGTACGCCCGTCCGAGCCACTCGTGATACTCCGAACTCTTCGGCTGCAGCGCCACCGCCCGCTCCGCGCTCTTGATGGCCGCCTCGTACTGCTGCATCTCCAGATGCGTTTTGGTCAGCCAAAGTTGAATTTCCGCGTTGTCCGGCTCCGCGGATGCCGCCGTCAGCAGTAGTTGCGCCGCTTTCGGATAATCGCTGGCTTCGTAGGCTTGCTCTGCAGCTTTCAGGCCGTCGCTGTCTTTTCCGCGCCCAGCCGCCGCAACGCCCAAACTCGCGCCCAGCAAACAAGCCAGTACAGCGCTTCGCCGCACTAGCGCGAACCCCGCACGTACGCCGCATCCGTGTTCACCACCTTCACCGCCATGCCGTCGCGAAAATCGAAGTCTCCCGGCAACCCTACCATCTCGCCTTCCTGTAGCCCACTCAACACCTCGAAACTGGTTGCGTCCGCGATGCCTACCTGAATTTCCCGCTTTTCCAGCGTTTTCTGTCCTACCGACAGCGGGTTGTCTTTCACCACGTACACGTAACGATGCCCATTCTCCGTGGCTACCGCGCCCCGCGGCACCGACAAGACATTGCTGCGCTCCTGCGCATTAATCCGCACGTTCACATTAATGTTGGGCAGCAGCTCTAAATGATCGTTGCTGACCGCGCACAGCAGTTCCCCCACGCTTCGCGTCCCGCGCGCCACCACTTCCTTGGGAATCACTTCCGTGCGCCCCTGCCAAGTCCGGTTGGGTAGCGCGTCCCAGGTGATTTTCACCGGCTGGTTCGGCTGCAGCGCCCCAATTTCCGGCTCATCGATAAACGCCCGCACCCGCACGTGATGCAGATCTGCCATCTGCGCCAGCAAATCGCCCACGTGCATGTAATCTCCCGTCTTCACCGGCAGCGAATACAGCGTTCCATCGGCCGGCGCGGTAATTCTCCCGTCGCGGACCTTTTCTTCCAGCGCCGCCACTTCGCTCTGCGCCTGCTCCACCCTCAGCGCCGCTTGCCCCGCGCTCAACGAAAGGTCCAGCCCAAACTCCTTCTTGGCGCCCGTCAACCGCGCCACTTCCGCATCCGCCTTTGCCAGCGCCAAATCGTTTGCCGCCAGCTCATCCTGCGTCGCCGCCTGTTTGGCTACCAGCCGCACAAGGGCATCATGGATTTTCTGCAGTCGCTCGCGCTCCGCCTGCGCCTTGGCCAAATCGCCCGTAGCCCGGGCCGCCTCATCCTCGCGTCCTCCGCCTTTCGCGGTGCGCAAATCATCCTGCGCCCGCAACAATTTTGAGCGCGCCTCCGCCAACTGCGCCGCCGCATCCTTCACATTCAACTGCAGCAGCAATTGCCCCTTTTTGACCTGCTGCCCTTCCACCGCGCCGACCTTCTCCACAAAGGTGTCAAGCTGCGCGCGCATTACGTACGGCGTAATCGGCTCCACCTTGCCGTTGCTGTCGATCGATGAAACCAGATTCTCGCGAATCGGCGTCACCCCCGAAATCTTCGCCACCGGTTGCCGCCCGCTAATGCGCACCAGTCCGTACGCCGCGATCCCCGCCAGCACCAGAAAAATCAATATGCGATTCCGCAACCGGTAATCCATGTTTTCCTTTTACTCTAAACCTCTCCGCTTCGCGCACCAGCAGACAGCAAAACTCTGCCGCCGCAAAAAAATGTGTCCGGTAAATACGCAACTCGCAAACACGCATCTTCATGCGTAACTTGATCGCTGCAAGCTGATTCGAGCGCGCATCTTCTTCGTACACATGCAAATTCGGGGTCGTAAACCGCCAGGCCCGCCAGGGAGGCGCGAACTGCTTTCATTCTAACAACTTCGCGCACCCCAAGAGAACCAAACAAACGCCAGTATTGGATGCTCCCCACACCCCTCAGCGTCACCTGTTCTTCGTATATATCCCTCCGCAACCTCTGTGTCCTCAGCGTTGAATCCTCGCCCCCCCTAGACCGGGTAACTTTCCGCTGGCACCTGCGTAGTACACTGCAAGTCCCTGGGAACGCCACGGTTTCTCCATCCCGCGGGTTGCGCGGGATGGAATCTCCCGGTTGGCGCCTTCGGCGCGCCCAAATTCGGTTGCCACTCTCGCTCACGAGGTCTTCGCATGATCGAAGCCCGCAGTCTGTCCAAAAGCTTCCACGACAAAAAACGCGGAGTAATCCGCGCCGTGGACAACGTCACCTTCTCCGCGCAACCCGGCAAAATCTACGGCCTCCTGGGTGCCAACGGCGCTGGCAAAACCACCACCCTGCGCATGCTGGCCACCATCCTCGAACCCACTGATGGCACCGCCATCGTCTGCGGGCATGACGTCGTCGAGGCCCCGGAAAAAGTCCGCGCCTGTGTGGGGTTTCTCTCCACCGCCACGGCCCTTTATCCGCGCCTCACCGCGCAAGAAATGGTCGAATACTTCGGCCGCCTCAACGGTTTAGACGAGCCCACGCTGAAAAAGCGCATCGACGAAATTTTCACTCGCCTGGACATGAACGGATTTCGCGACCGCCGCTGCGACAAACTCTCCACCGGCATGAAGCAAAAAACCTCCATCGCCCGCACGCTAGTTCACGATCCCCCGGTGATGATCTTCGACGAACCCACCCTGGGCCTGGATATCATGACCGCCCGTACCATCACCGCCTTCATCCGCGAGTGCCGCGACCTCGGCAAAACCGTCATCTTCTCCACCCACATCATGAGCGAAGTGGAAAAGCTCTGCGACACCATCGGCATCATCCAATCCGGCAAACTTCTCACCGAAGGAACTCTAGCTGAACTGCGCGCCAAACACGGCGAACAGGACCTCGAGGAGATTTTCGTAAAAGTCGTAGCGCCCCACTACGTCGCCCAAGGAGAGAATTAGAAAATGGCCGCGAACAACATCGGCATCGTCTATCGCAAGGAATTGCGGGAAGCCCTGCGCGACCGGCGCACCTTGATATCCACCATTGTCATGCCCTTACTGCTCTTTCCGGTGATGAGCGTCGGTTTTGGCTACATGGCGGTCATACTGGTCGGCCAAGCCAAGAAAGAAACTCCCAAGGTCATGATCGTAGGCGGGGCCGACTCTCCGGAGGTGGTCGCGGGCCTAAAGAAGGTCGAGAACATTGAGGTCGTGCCCACCACGGAAAACTGGAAAGAGCAAATCGTGGGCAAGGAAATTCGCGCCGCAGTGGAGATTCCCGTAAATTTTCAAGGCGACGTGGCCGCGCAGAAAATGGATACGGTTAAGATTTATATTTATGAAAATGAACTGAAGTCCTCCTTTGCCGCGGACAAGATCCAGGAGTACATGACCAAATATAGCGACTCCGTGGTGAAAGAAAGGCTCGCCGCAAAAAATGTCTCCGACAAGGTCCTGAAACCCTTTGAGGTGAAACAGGAGAATGTGGCGCCCGCGGAGAAAGTAAGCGCGGCAGCGTTTGGCGGCTTGATCGGGTACATGGTCATTTTCCTCTGTCTCTCCGGAGGCATGTATCCGGCCATGGACCTGACCGCGGGAGAAAAAGAACGCGGAACCATGGAAACCATTCTGTCCAGCCCCATCAGCCGCATGCACCTGGTGCTGGGCAAATTTCTCCTGGTCTTGACCGCCTCGCTGGCAACCGCAGCGTTGTCCGTTCTGTCCATGGGCATCTCATTCTCCGCGCTGCATCATTTCACGACCAATTCCGGCAGTTCGCGAGGCGAAGCTGCGGCGTTTCTGCTGAATCTGGGGCCCAAAGTGGTTTTCTCTGTGTTCATCATGGTGCTGCCGCTGGCCGTTTTGTTCTCCGCGGCGCTCATGACCATTTCCCTTTTCGCCAAAAGTTACAAAGAAGCACAAAGCTACATTACTCCCCTGATGTTCCTGGTGATCATTCCCGCGGTGGCCGCCATGCTTCCCGGCGTCGAGCTCACGCCAAAGCTGGCGCTGGTCCCCGTGCTCAACATGAGCCTGCTGTGCAAGGAACTGGTGGCCAGCACCTATCACTGGAACTACATCGCCATTATTTTTGCCTCCACCTGCGTGTACGCAACCGCCGCGTTGTTCATCGCCATTAAAATGTTCCAGCGCGAATCTGTCCTCTTCCGCTCGTGAACGCAGGAAACTGCATCTAGACGGAACAGCGTATAGCGTAATTTCGTATCTACTCTCAAACAGCTCATGAAACCACACGCCCATCCAGTGCGGCGCCGCCTGATCCGCATCGCAGTGATTCTGCTGGTGTTTCCGCCGCTGCTGGCAGCCTTCGGTGGATGGATGGCCGGCCCTTCGTTTTTGCATCCCATCAAACGCGAACTCACGCCGGACCTGATCAAGGAAGCGGATGCCGATTTTGCGCACGTGAACGCGCAGCGCGAGGATTTCAATGTTACCGCGTCGGACGGCATCACCCTGCGCGGGTGGAAAGTACGTCCGCAGAATCCCAATGGCTCCTGGGTGCTGGTGTTTCATGGCGTGGCGGACAATCGCGTGGGCGGCATCGGGCAAGCGGAAATGCTGCTGCGCGCGGGGTACAGCGTGGTGATGATGGATGCTCGAGCGCACGGCGCCAGCGGCGGCGCCATGGCCACTTACGGCTGGCTGGAACGCCGCGACACCTCCGCGATCATCGACGCACTGCTGGGCTCGGAATTTTCCGGTGCGCGCACCGGCGTAACAACACAAATGCAAATGCCGGAAACGCCCCTGTTGCCCGCGCCAGGAACCGCGACGCCGCCAACGCATCAGCCGTTCCACCTTTTCGCGCTGGGCGAATCGATGGGTGCGGGCATCGCGCTGCAATCGGCGGGATTTGATCCGCGCATCGAGGCCGTAGTCGCGGAAGCGGCGTTCGCATCGCTGCGCGAAGCAGCTTACGATTACGCCGGGCTGCAGAAATATCCGCTGCTGGGTAAGACGTTCTTCGCGCCCGGGGCTTGGACGATGATCTATCGTGGACAAATGCTGGCGGGATTTCCCGCTTCCGAAGTATCGCCGGAGAAGGCCGTGGCCGCGCGAGCGTTTCCCGTGCTGCTGATTTGCGATGGCGACGATACCACGCTGCCCTGCCGGCACAGCCAGAGGATTTTCGCCGCGGCGGCGGGGCCGAAGGAATTGTGGAAGGTGCCGCATGCGTTTCACACCGGAGCGATCGGTTATCAGCCGGAAGAGTTTCAGCGGCGGGTGTTGGCGTTTTTCGGCGGCGTTGCAGCCGGGCACTAAGAATGCAGTGTAATGAGAGTGGTATTTTTGGCGTCGGCGCAAAAAACCAAAGCACAAGGCGGTTGCGCCATTACGCCGCGGCAAGCTGGGGCGCATGCTGCGCCCCTACAAGAAGCTGCTGAACCATTTCGCATCGCGATCACTCCACCTTCATCACCAGGAGGATACGGTCGTCCTCGTAGATGCCGCCCTTGGAATGCTTTTCTACTTCGGCGATTACTTGGCGCAGAATTTCTTGCGGGGCGCATGTGCGCTTGGCGGCTACGCTGGCGGCCAGTTCGGGCTTGCCGAATTCGTTGCCCGCAGCGTCCATGGCTTCGGTGATGCCATCGGTGCAGGCGACGAGGACGTCTCCGGGACGCAATTCCACCGTACCGCACTCGTACTCGACGCCGGGAAACAAGCCCACAATCATGCCGCCTTGTTCGAGATATTCGATGGCGCCGTCGGCGCGAATCAGCGCGGGTGGGACGTGGCCGGCGTTGACGTAACGGAGTTTGCGGCCGCCGTGTTCGAGCAGGCCCATGAACATACTCAAATACTTGGTGTGGCGCCCGGCGGCGGCTGAAGCGCGGCCGCCTTCGAGCAAAATCTGATTGATGGTGGAGGGTAATTTTTCAAGCGGCTCGACGCGATCGGCCAGGGCGTGCAGCGTGGCTTGTACATTGGCCATGACCAGGGCGGAGGCGGCGCCTTTGCCTTCCACATCGGCTACCACCACTAACAAATTGTTTTCGTTGGCAGGGGCACCCGCGGATTTCTCGGCTGCAGGCGTGATATCGCCGGCGCGACGACGGGGGTGTGCGTTGGCGGGAGCAGCGGGCACGGATAGAAAATCGTAATAGTCGCCGCCCACGCGCTGCGAGGCGCGGTGGGAGACTGCGATTGCGATGCCGGGAAATTCCGGCGGGGCTTCCGGCAAAAATCCCGCCTGAATTTCGCGCGCCAATTCCAAATCGCGTTCCAGCTTTTCTTTTTCCACGCGTTCGGCATGCAGTTGCGCCTTTTCGAGAGCGATGGCCACGTGAATGGAAAGGGTGTCGATGAAGGCTTCATCGGCGGCGGTGAACGATTCTTTTTTGTTCAAGAGCTGCAAGACGCCGACAATGGAGCCGTCTTCATTGCGAATCGGCAGGCACAGCAGGCGCTCGGTGCGAAAGCCAAGGCGCTTGTCCACTTCCGGCTCGAAGCGGGCGTCGTCGTAGGCGTTTTCGAGGCGCACCGGCAAGCCTTCGCGAGCCACCCAGCCGGCAATGCCTTTGGTGATGGGTAAGCGGATGGCGTGCTGCGCGAGTCCCAGGCCGACCAGGGACCAGATTTCTTCGCGCTCCTTGTCTACCAAAAAAACCGTGCCGCGTTCGGCGCCGGTCTGGCGCGTGGCAATTTGCAAAATAATGTGGATCAGCTCGCCGAGGTCCAGCGTGGAGTTGAGGCGCTTGGTGGCTTCCACGATGCAGGAAAGCTCTTCCATGGCGCCGCGGCGCTCGGCGAGGGCGAGGACCACGGCGGCAAAGCGCGCCAGATATTCGAGCTGACAGCGGACAGCCGCGGTGAGCGGCTGGGCGCCGCGGACTTCGAGAGCGCGCACCTGAAAATCGTCGCTTCCGAGAGCGCTGGTCCACAGCGTTGGGTCGGGACCCTCCAAGGCAATTCCCGTGTTGTCGGCTAGGCCAGGTGCAGCTGCTGGCGGCAAATCTCCTCGCGCGGCCCACACCTTCGCTGTTCCGTTGTCCACACGCCAGAGGCGGGCGCCGGCAACGCCAGGCTGAGCCATGGCTGCGCGGACTACGTGGCTCGCCAGATCGTTGGGAGACAATCGGCCTTCCATCAGCTGAACGCCCACCAGCAAGTCCGGAAATACGTCCTGAATTTTTACGCTGCTGAGACCGTCACTCATGCTTCGCGCCTCTTTCTGCCGCGCTAGTGGGGTAAGCCTAGCAGCCCGACAGTGGATTGAAAAGCATTTCGCACGCACGGCATTTTGGCTTTGGCGTCTGAGCGCAACGGTCGCAAGCGCCGTGGACCAAGGAATTTACCGTGATTCTCCGCGAGGAATGGAGAACCTGGCCTGCCAATGGCTCCCCGCAGTGGCCCCTGAGGATCTTGTGCGGATGTTTTTGGTAAGAATGCCCCGGGGAAACAAGACCGAGAGACGCAGGGACACCAACAGCGCAGCGAAGAACGCCGCCAGGCAGTTCTTTCAGGCGCCGGGCTGTTTCCGGATGGCAGCGCGGGTGGCGGTCCATTCCTGGCTGATGCGGCGGATGGTCTCGCGCATGCGCACGGCGAGGGCGGTGATGGTTTCGAGGCGCTGCAGGCCGCCGGGCGGAAGGCGGCCGTCGTCACTGCGGCGAATTTCGGCGAGCAGGAGTTCGGCATTGCCGAGAATCCCGGTGAGAGGATTGTTCAGCTCGTGACGCAACACCTCTCCAAAGTCTTCCCCTTCGAGCGGCTGGCCCGGATTATTCATGGCATCCTTCACCTTCGTGGGCAGCGGCCCGGCCAACGTTGATTCCAGGCGCGCGGCCCCGGATATGGCGGTCTGGCGCGCCCACAGCATCGACGAATCGTTCATAGCTATAGCTACCTCCCTGACTTTCTTACTGTGTTCTCGCCAGCGCCGGCACTGGCCGAGAGCCGCCCTGCAGCGGCGGTCCGTTGTGGGCTGTTTTCGAGGACCTGGTGCACACAGGCGGTCAGTTCCTCGACACGGAAGGGTTTGGCCAGATGCGCCAGGGCGTTGCGTTCGAGGAAGGCCTGGGTTGCGGGAGCGATAACGTCGCCGGTGACAAACAGAAAGCTGTGGCGCAGCGGATTGCCGCTAGCGGCCAAGCGCTGGTAAAGATGCTGGCCGTCGAGGCTGGGCATTTTCATGTCGCAGATGACCAGATCGTAGAATTCTTGCGCGGCGCGATCGAGGGCTTTCTGCCCGTCGAGCAGCACTTCCACCAGAAAGCCTTCGTCCTGGAGCACATCGGCGATCAAGCGCGCCACCGTCGGTTCATCCTCGACCACCAGCACGCGGGCCTGGACGCGAGCGGCGTGGGAAGCAGGCAACGGGGACAGCGGCGCGGCGGAGAGAGTACGCGCGAGGATGGCCGCGGCGCTCGTTCCGATGGCGGGCGGTTGGTGAGGCGACGGACACCCTGGCGCGTAGGGCAGCGCGCGGGCTTGCTCGGAAGTGGCCGGCGAAGCGGCTGGGGTGGTGGCCGAACCCTGGGCCACGGGCAATTCAATGGAAAAAACCGCGCCACCTTCCGCCCCGTGCAGCACATTCACGCTGCCGCCGTGTTCGCGAACGATGCTGAGAACGATAGAAAGGCCGAGACCGGTGCCGACGCCGGCGGCCTTGGTGGTGAAAAAAGGATCGAAGATACGCGCCAGGATGCTCTGCGGCACGCCGGGGCCGTCGTCTTCGACGGTTAACTGCACGCGGCGTTCGGCGATCTGGCGGGTGCGCACGCGGATCCAGCCGTCGTGGCCGTGCTGCAGGATGGCCTGGCGGGCATTGCCGACCAGATTGAGGAGCACCTGCTGAAGTTGCGCGGAATCGCCGAGGATCATGGGGAGCGCGGGATCGAGGTCCAGCTCGACACGGATTTTTTCCGCGGACATACTGAAGCGCTGCAGGTCCATGGAGCGGAGGACCACCTGATCGAGGGCCACGCGGCGGCGTTCCGGGGGAGTTTCGCGCGCGCTGAAGAGCAACTGGCGCAAGATTCCGCTGGCGCGCTCGGCTTCCTGAAAAATCTGGCGCACCTCAGTGGCACTCGCGGCGGCATTTTCGCGCAGGAGCAGGCGCTGCGCGTAGCCGAGAATGCTGGTCAGGGGATTGCTGAGTTCGTGGGCCACGCCGGTGATCATCTGCCCGAGGGCGGCGAGCTTTTCGGTTTGCAGCAATTGGGCCTGGAAGACGCGTTGCGCGGTTAGATCGCGGTAGACTTCCACGCGGCCGAGTCTGTGGCCGGCGGGGTCCAGAACGGGACGCGAGGCGCGCTCGAGAATGCGCGGCGTGGGCAGCGCCATGCGTAGTTCGTCTCGCGCCCCGCCCTCGTGGCCGTGGGCTAGCGCCCGCCACCGCTCGGCAAACGCCGGGGAATCCGCCGCATGGGCGCCCATGCGCGTGGTCAGTTCGTCGAGCGTGGCGCCGATCGCCGATTCGCCCGCAGGCCAGCCGGCAAACTGCTCGAAGCGCGCGTTACAGACGCGCACGCGGTCTTGGGCATCAAAGAGAGCCACGCCTTCTTCAAGCCACTCGATTACCGCTTGCAAGGTCTGCTCCATGCCGGATGGCTGGCTGGCGGGTTGCTGGAGTGCAGGCGTGGTAAGCGCTACCACGGTAGGCCCCGCGACTGCCGCCAGGCTTCGGCGCAATTGTACGCGGATGCCGTTCGCCAACTCAGCTGGCAGCTCGTCTGGAGCGGGGTTCCATTGCTCGCCGCAGGATTCCGCGGAGCACCACCAGGCGTCAACGGCAGCGCGGTCAGCGGGGCGGAAAAGATGAAGGAATGGCGTACCGATGACGGCGCTAAAGCTGTTCGGCTGTTCGTGCGGAGCGATGGCGACGCCGCGCAAAATTTCTCCGGCGGCGGCGCTCAGATCCGCGACCTTGCGGTCCTGATCGAGAACGAAGAGCATCTCCCGGCTCGCCGCCACTTGCGAGCGAAGACGCCGTGCCGCCGCGGCTTCGCTGCGCTGGCGCTGCTGACGCGCGATGGCCAGCCCCGCCAGCATGGCGCGATATTCGAGACGCTCGAGGCCAGCCAGGGACGCCTCGCGGCGGGGAAGACCGGCCAGCAGCACGCCGCAGAGTTCGCCATCCTCCAGAATGGGCACGGCCACGATGCGCGCGATGGCCGTAGGAATCCACGACCGCTGCGGCGACATGCCGGTGGTGCGGCGGGTGTTGAGGGCTTCTTGCCAGGTCTCGGTCAACGCCGTGCCTTCCGCGATGCGTATCCAGTCTGGATCGCCGCTTTTCCACAGGAATTCCACGCTGGCTTTGCCGGGGGTTGCCGCCTGGCAACCAGCGATGGCGGACGAAGCGGTGGAGACCGGGGCGACAACGCTCGGCGAATGGGACAAAACGCCGATGGTGACGAAGGCGGCTCCCAGGCCGGCATCGAGGGAGGTGGCATTGGCCACGATGCTGTCGGCCAGTCTGGCGAGCACGGCATCTGGGCCGCCCTGGGCGTTTAACTCGTCGTGCATGCGACGGGCCAGGGAGAGATCGGCGTAGCGAGCACGGGCTATCGCGCGCTCTTCCTGCCAAGCCAGCTGCAGAGCCAAGTCCGCAGCGAGGCGGGCGGCGGCGCCTTGCGGCAGGGCCTGCCCTTTCTCGCGAGAAGCACAAAGGATGACGCCGAGGACGCGGCTGCGGCTGGCGATGGGGGTCCACAAGGCGCGGCGCATTCCCACGAGGATGCTGATCAGGATGCTGCTGTTGTGGGCTTCAAATTCCTGCGCGACGGCGCGCACGCCGAGAAGCGCTTCCTGGGGAATGGGAGCTTCCGCGGACAACTGCTGCCATTCGCGCGGCGCGCTCTGGCTTTCGGCGTCCCACGCCACGCCACGCCACGCCGACGCATGCGCCTTCGTGGCGGCTTCTCGCGCTGGGATGGCGCCGGGCGGCTGGCTTTCCACAGGAGAAAAAGCTTCCGAGGCCTCGCTGGCTTCGGTCATCCAGATTCCCAGGCGCTCGGCGTCCCCGGCGGCGCGCAACTCGTGCAATGCCTCCCGCAGGATTTCGAGACGCGAGGCCCCTTCGAGGGTGGCGCGAGCGACTCCGCGGGGAGCTGCTTGGCGGCAGAGATGGGGTGCGCTCGCGCGCGGAGCATGCTGCGCGAGTTCGTGAGCGCTTCCCAGCGCATCCCGTTTTCTGCCCCAAAGGCTCACCGCTTTTGATTCTCCGAACTAACTGCTGCTCGCCGCCGCAGCGCGGGAAATTTCTTAACCGCCGTGCGAAGAAAGGCGGCGAACACCCGCGCGGCTTCCCGCTAATATCGAGCGTCTGGAGCACGCAGAGCGTTGCGCCGCCGGGCCTCGCTTGACGTTCGGAGGAGGTCTCTTGCATTGCCGTTTCCAACTGCATGGAAATGTCGCAGAGTCCGCAGAATCAACTACATGAAGGCCGTCTCACGCATGGCCACAAGGGCATGTTCCAGCCCATGTCGAGACAACTCGGGGAGCCTTTCCCAGAGTGAACCGAGTGCGCCGGAAGCTGCGGTAGGGAGGGGTTGGCGCGACAGGAGAAATACGAAGAAGAAGAGCGAAGAAGATAGAAACTGCGTAGTGCTGCGCGGTCCGGCAAACAAAGGCTTCAGCGGGATCCCGGAGCGGGAGTTGCGCAGAGGGGCCATTGCGTTGCGGCGGGGCAGGGCAGCGCAGAGAGATTAGCCGCTGGCGGCGGCACCGGCTTCGCGTCCGGGCGACGGAGGCTGATCCATGTGGTATTGCTTTAACTTGCGGTAAAGAGTGGTTTTGCCGATGCCCAGGAGGCGGGCTGCCGCGAGCTTGTCACCGCCGGTCTCGCGGAGCATGCGGAGAATGGCACGGCGCTCGAGCTCCTCGAGGGGCAGGAGCTCGTCTCTTTCGGGAATGCGTTCGCTGGTGGGGTACTGGAGATTGGAAGGCAGGTCAGTCACGGAGACGATGGGTCCGGAGCCGAGAGCCACGGCGCGGGCCACGGCATTTTCCAGTTCGCGGACGTTGCCGGGCCAATCGTAGGCGATGAGGCGGCGCATGGCATCCTCGGAGATGGTGCGCGGGGGGACGTCCGGAGGCGAGAGTTTCTCGAGGAAGGAGGTGACCAGGAGGGGGATGTCGTTTTTGCGGTCGCGCAGGGGCGGAAGTTTGATTTGCACCACGTTTAGGCGAAAGTACAAATCCTGGCGGAAAGCGCCGGAGCGGATGGCGGCTTCGAGGTCGCGGTTGGTGGCGGCGATGATGCGAACGTTGATGTGCTTGCGTTCCGTGGAACCGACGGGTTTTATCTCGTGTTCCTGGAGGGCGCGGAGGAGTTTGGCTTGCATGTCCACGGGCATGTCGCCGATTTCGTCAAGAAAGAGGGTGCCGCCCTGGGCGGATTCGAGGAGACCCTGCTTGGACTGCACCGCGCCGGTGAAGGCACCTTTTACATAGCCAAAGAGTTCGGATTCGATGAGCGTGGGGGTGAGGGAGGAGCAGTCCACGGGGACGAAGGGGCGTTCCTTGCGGGGACTGGAAAAGTGCACGCTGCGGGCCACGAGTTCCTTGCCAGTGCCGCTCTCGCCGAGGATGAGAACAGGATAGTCGTGCTGGCTGACCTTGCCGATGACCTTATAAACGCTCTCCATCTTGGGGGAAAGGCCGATCAAGCTGCCGAAGCCGGGGCGGGTGCGCAGCTGTTCGCGGAGGAGGCGGTTTTCCCTCTGCAGGTCCACGCTGTGCGCGGCGCGCACTAGGCGGGCCTTTAGCTCTTCGATGCGAAAGGGCTTGGTGACATAGTCGACGGCGCCGAGGCGGGTAACTTCGACTGCGGAATCGATGGTGCCGTACTGGGTGAGGACCATGAGGGCGATTTCCGGATAGAGATCGCGAACGCGTTTGAGCAGCGCCAAACCGCTGGTGCCCGGCAATTGCAGATCGGTGAGCACGATGTCGATGGGCGAGTATTCGAGCAGTTCGGCGGCTTCCTCGGCGGTGGCCACGGCAGTCACCTTCATGTCCAGCTGCTGGCCGACCTCGGAGCACATTTCGCGGATGAACTGTTCGTCGTCGACGATCAGCAGGTTCATGGCGGTTACCTCGCGTTTCGGGAGCTCGCGCAGGAAGGCGGGCGCCGCGCCCGGTCGCAAAGCTTGCGGAATGTCCAGTAGGGCGGTGGCGCTGCGGCAGGACTGAAAACGAAGCGTTTCGTCGCTCATCTGGGAAATCCCTTCTGTCTCGGTACCGACGGAGCACTAAGGTGCTGCACCTGGAGTTCCAAAACGGAAAATGCCCTAATTACCCACAAAATACCTGTTTCCCCCAGTTTACCGAAGAGCATGCTTGGTTTCATTTCGGGACAGCGGGAGGCGGGTAATGGCGATAAAAGCAACGATGTGTCATTTTTAGTGACAGATGCCGATTCAGCACTCGGCGCCATTTTGGGAGGGAGCGGGAAGGTCCTGCTCCCTCCCCGGGGCGCGGATCGTATTTCGGACCAGGCATGGTTTTCCTTCGGGAAGCTTGCCAAGGAAGAGATTTGCGGAGGGTCATTTGGCCGTGGATGGCATGCTGGGCTTTGGAAGCAACTGGAAGGCCCAGGAGTGCGCAGTTGGGACGGCCGCGACAGCGTGGGAGGCGGATTGGCCAGGGGCAGCGGCATGGGCACCGGCGGAGCAGTCTCCTAATTTAGTTACAAGCTAACAGAAGAGTAAGTAACAGTCAATAGTCATGACCAAGGAGTTGAATGAGAAAGTCTTCTCTTTAACGAATTGCTGCCACCCGGAGCAGCCCTTCGGCTAGCGAGGCAGCTACGATCGTGCCGTTTGCGGTTGCGGCTGCGCCCGTGAATTGGCCGGATAGCGGACCGGAGTCTAGGCGCTCCCAGGTTTGCGCGGAGTCGTCGGAGAGATACAGTCCGCCCGAGCGCAGGGCGATGAGACAGAGAGTCCCGCGAAAGAAATAGGCGACGGGTTCGGCGGCAGGCAGGCCGTTTTGCACCAGTTGCCAGGCGCCGCTGGGGGCGGATCGGCGGTATAGGCCCTTAGTGGTCGCGGCGAGCAATATCCTTGCGGGGTTTTGGGGGGTGGCAGCGAGCGCGCCGTTGGCACTGAGCGCTCCGCTAGCGGAATCGCTTGCGGCAGATGCGGGTATTTCGCGGAGCCAGCGCACGTCCGTGGCGGTCAGGTCCGCAGCGATGGTCTGGGGTTCCTCGTGCCAGGCCTTGCCGGCATCGGGGGAAAACAAGATTTTCCCGCCCGCAGCCAGCCACAAACGTCCGCTGGTCTCGGCGGAACTCTCTAAAGCCGAACTGGCTAACGCTGGACGGTCTGTTCCGCGAGCAGCCGGCATGGAGGCTTGCGGTACGCCAGGCGTTAGCGGACGCAGGATTCTCTCTCCAAGATTTGCGGACCACAGCCCTTGCGCGGTGGCGAGATAGACGAGGGCACCGGCGGTGCGGAGATCGTAGACTTCCGCAGCGGAGACCGGCGGCGCGGCCGGGGAAACCGTGGCGGGAGGCCGGACACGCGGTCGTCCGTGTGTGCCGGCGCGGGAGGCGGACGCTTTTCTGTTTGGCGGCGACGCGTAGCGGAAAGCGTTCCACTTAGCGTCCGCAGCGTCGTAAGAAAATAAAGCGCCATGGGCGTTGGCGAGCCACCAGCCGCTGTCGCCCGGAAAGATGCGCGCGATCTCGGCGGCCTTAATGGACGAAGTACCGGGCAGGGCCTGCCAGTGCGAACCGCCGTCGCGGGATTCTAGCAAAGGGTCGGGCGAACTGGGCATCCAGGCGAGCAGGTGCTGGGGATCGCGCGGGTCGCCTACCAGGCCGGCGGTGATGCGGTGGGAAAAGCCCTCGTTGGCGGGGGCAAAGCTCAGGCCCGCATCGTTGCTAAGTAACAGGCCTTGTGCTTCGGTGGCCAGCAGGATGCGGCTTGACAATGTTTGGAGGCTGGCGGATGGGGCCGGAGCGCTGCCCCGCGGAAGTACAACCACATCGTTGACGACCCAATCGCGCGGGGTGGTGCGCGTCCAGGATTCGCCGACATCGCGCGTGAGCCACAGGCCCTCTGTCGTGGCGGCGTACAGGACTTGGGGATTCTGCGGGTCTTGCACGATGGCCTGGGTGCGGCGCGAGGAGTACGGAATGCCCTGGAGTTTGGTCCAGAGGGTTCCGGCGTTTTCACTGCGATAGATGCCGGAACAGGCGCTGGCGAAAATGCGGGAGGAGGTGGTGGCGTCGACGCGCAGGCTCATGACGTCGGAATCGTCGATCATGCCGGCGGGAATGGCGTTCCAGCTTTTGCCGCCGTCGATGCTTTTCCAAGGCAGGTGGTAAGTTCCGGCATAAATAATTTGTGGGTCGCGGGCATCGATG
>Ga0209040_10001935_pt1 | contig 16375 bp, 15 predicted proteins | sample BogFormECP12_OM3_FD_188240 | JGI IMG/M metagenome (GOLD analysis project Ga0209040, IMG submission 188240) | Bog forest soil microbial communities from Calvert Island, British Columbia, Canada - ECP12_OM3 (SPAdes) (version 2) | ecosystem: Environmental > Aquatic > Freshwater > Wetlands > Bog ...
GTTTCGATTGATGGCCGAGGGCATGGCGGGATTGCTGCGACCGGGCGGGTCGATCATCGGGGTCGGTTCGATCGCCGGACTGGCTTGGCAACAGCGCGCAGCGGACCTTGCCGGACTTCTTCGCGCGACGAATGCCACCGAAATAGCCGCCTGGCTGGCCGATCAGGATCCAAATTATCCGGTGTACAGCACTTCAAAAGAGGCCCTCATAGTGTTCGCGAAGCAATTCGCGGTGACCGCCAGGAAGGAGTACGGCGTCCGAGTCAACACGGTCAGTCCGGGTCCTGTCGAAACGTCCATCCTGCGCGACTTCGAGCAGTCGATGGGCAAGGACATCCTTGACATCGCCCGGACGACCGTCGGGCGACACGCCACTGTGGCCGACATCGTGCCCGTGATCGCGTTCCTTGCGTCGGAGGCTGCCAGTTGGGTTGTTGGTCAAGACATTCAGGTCGATGGCGGATTCGCAAACTGGATGCTGGCCTCCGCGCTGGTTGCGGTGTAGGCCACGAAGAGCCCTGGAGGAACTATGACCGTTGATGAGAGGTCCTCGCACCCCTACCACCCGCTCGATGTGTCCGCCTCGGAGTTCTGGGATCTCGACTTCGCCAAGCGGGACGAGACTTTCGCCAGGCTCCGCGCCGAACCCGGACTGAGCTGGCAACGCTCATTGTCGTCGATCTTTCCCTCCGAGGAGACGGGCTACTGGGCGGTCACCAGGCATGCGGACATCAAATACGCTAGCCAGCACAACGAACTGTTCGGATCGCGCTTCGGCATCAGCATTGATTACCTTCCCGCCGAGGTGCAGCAAATGAGCACGTTCTTTCTGGCGATGGATCCCCCGGATCATTCTCGGTATCGCCGGCTGATCAGCTCGGTCTTCACGCCGCGGCAGGTGCGCTTGATCGAAGACCAGATTCGCGCCAATGCCGCCGAGATCGTTGACGGACTGCTCGAAAAGTTGGACAGCGGTGGTGAATTCGACTTCGTCAAGGAATGCTCGGCCAAGCTGCCGATGCGCACCGTTTCGGACATGATTGGCGTCGCCCCCGCAGACCGGGAGGCAGTCGCGTACGCCGCGGAGGCGCTCTTCGGCGGCACGGATGCCGAGTACGCCGACATCGAGGAGACCGCCACCCATATCTTCACTCAGCTCACGTTCTTGAATACCACCGGCACTGAGTTGGCGAGGCGGCGACGTGCCGAACCGGCTGATGATCTGATGACCCGACTGGTCAACGCGGAGATCGACGGAGAGAGCCTCACGGATAGCGACATCGGCTCGTTCATGGTGCTATTGGCGTCGGCTGGCAACGACACCACCAAACAGACAACGTCTCATGGTTTCAAGGCACTTGTCGAACACCCGGAGCAGATGGCCTGGCTACTTGAAGATTTCGATAACCGCATCGATGTCGCCGTGGAGGAACTTGTGCGCTGGTCGAATCCGGTCATCGCCTTCGCCCGAACGGCGTTGGAAGACGCTGAACTTGGTGGTCAGCAGATCAGGGAGGGCGAAAAGATTGCGCTGTTCTACTGCTCGGCGAACCGTGACGAGTCGGTGTTCGACCGACCGGGGGAATTTGACATCACCAGAACCCACAATCCACACGTCGGATTTGGTGGTGGTGGCGCGCACTTCTGCCTTGGTGCCCCGGTCGCCAAGATGCAGTTGCGGCACCTGTTTCACCAATTGCTTACTCGTTTGCCGAAGGTGGAGCTAGGCGAACCACACTATCTTCACAGCAATCTGATCCACGGCATCAAGCACATGTCCATCAGGTTGGCGCAGTGACCGTGTTCCGTATCGACGTCGACCAGGACTCCTGCATCGGCAGCGGTATCTGCGAATCGATTGCCGAAGATCTGTTTCACGTCGGCGACGACGGGGTGATGACTCCGGTCACTGGCATGGTCTCCGACGAACGTGAAGATGAAGTCAGACAAGCGGTAGCACGTTGTCCGACCGCCTCGATCCGCATCCTCTCGGACAGTTAAGTCCCAATCTGCAGTATGGCCGGCGTGCCCACGCCGGCCCGATCCAAAGGAAGTACATGGCAGACGAAGTACTGACCGAGCGTCACGGGCGAGCCCTGGTGATCACCATCAACCGGCCGGAGGCCAAGAACGCTGCCAATCTGGCCGTTAGCCGGGGGCTGGCCGACGCGGTCGACGAACTCGACGCGAACCCGGAACTGTCGGTCGCGATTTTGACCGGGGCGGGCGGAACCTTTTGCTCGGGAATGGATTTGAAGGCATTTTCCGCCGGAGAGTTCCCCGCCATCGAGGGTCGGGGTCTCGGCTTCACAGAGAAGTTGCCGAGGAAACCGGTCATCTCAGCGGTAGAGGGGCACGCGGTGGCCGGCGGTACCGAACTGGTCCTTGCCACCGATCTGATCGTGGCCGCCAAATCCGCGAGATTCGGCCTACCGGAGGTCAAACGCGGACTGGTGGCGGGCGGCGGCGGCTTGTTGCGGCTGCAGCACCGCATCCCCTATCAGAAAGCCATGGAACTCATCCTCACCGGCGACACCTTCACCGGTGAGGAAGGTCTGTCCTTCGGCTTCGTCAACGTGTTGGCCGAGGACGGCCACGCGCTTGAAGAGGCGCTGAAGTTATCGGAACGGATCACCAAAAACGGTCCACTGGCCATCGCCGCGAGCAAGGAGATCGTTATCAACTCTGCGGACTGGTCTTCATCCGAGATGTGGCAACGTCAAATGGAATATCTTGTCCCGGTTTTCACCAGTAAGGACGCACAGGAAGGGCCGAGGGCATTCGCCGAAAAGCGTGAACCGAAGTGGATCGGTTCCTAAGCCGTCCAACGGCCGGCTGATACCAACAGTCAAGATCGAAGGGAATATCGAATGTCGTTGACAGGCAAGACGGTCCTGGTAACGGGTGGAGCGGGTGGTCTCGGCGAGGCCACCGTCCGCCAGCTCAGGGAGGCGGGTGCCAGCGTCGTCATCGCCGACATCGCAGATGAAAAAGGTGAGGCGCTCGCGAGTGAGCTGGGTGACTCGGTGGCCTACGTCCACACCGATGTGCTTGATGACGGTTCGGTCGCCGCGGCACTGGATAAGGCCGGTCAGCTGGGCGAGTTTCGTTATGCCGTCATCGCGCACGGAGGCTTCGGCGTCGCGGAGAAGGTGGTCAACCGTGATGGCGAGCCCGCGTCCATGGATGGGTTCAAGAAGACCATCGACCTGTATTTGACCGGCACCTACAACGTTCTACGGCTCGCGGCTGCACGCATCGCCAAGCTTGCGCCGTACACCGACGACGGGGAACGTGGCGCGGTCGTGATGACCGCCTCGATCGCCGGCTATGAGGGGCAGATGGGTCAATCGGCCTACGCATCGGCAAAGGGCGGTGTCATCGGGTTAACCCTGGTCGGCGCTCGCGATCTTGCGGCGGTGGGAATTCGGGTGAATACCATTGCGCCGGGTACGATCCGTACGCCGCTGATGGAGTTGTTTGGCGAGGAGGGATTGCAGAAGTTCGCCGCCGCGATTCCCTTCCCGAAGCGGCTGGGCAAGCCGTCAGAGTACGCTCTGCTCGCACAGCACCTGCTCGAAAACACCTACGTCAACGGCGAAATCGTCCGCATGGACGGGGCGCAACGTTTCCAGCCGAAGTAGGCTTCACCCGGTTGAGCCCGGCATGGCGACAACGACCGTCACCCGTGCCGGGCTTGGCCGGCGAGATTCAGCAACGAAGACCTAGCGCGGTAGTCCGAGTCCGCGTTGCGCGATGATGGTGCGTTGGACCTCGCTGGTTCCGGCGTAGATCGTCGTGCCTAAAGAGAATCGCATGATCTGCTGGAGCTGCCCGTTCTCCGGCGCGGTTGGATCGAACGGGCTTCGAAGGGCGTCGGGGCCGACCATTTCGTTGAGGTCCTGGCTTGCGCGTTCGAGTGCCTCGGTACTGAAGAGCTTCGACATTGGACCTTCCGCAGTCGATTTTTGACCGGTCTCTTCTAACCACGCGCAACGATGTAGCAACAGTGAGGAGACCTCGACCTCGATGGCGGCGCGCGCGAGTCGGCGGCGCACATCGGGGTCGTCTATGCGTGCGGTGCCAAACGAGTCCGTGGTTTCGGCGGCCCACGTCTCAGCGTGCTGCAGCAGCCTGGCGATGTGGGGGCCCCATCCCGAGGCGTGTTCGTCCTCTAGTGCGAGCAGCAGGACCTGCCATCCCGCGTTCACCTCGCCGATGCGCCATTGATCGCTGATACGAAGGTCGCTGTAGAACGTGATGTTGGTACGTTCGCCCGAGAGTGTCCACACCGCTTGCGCGTCGAAGCCGGCCGACGCTGTCGGCACGAGGAACATCGTCAGTCCCTTGTGCTTTGGCACTGACGGGTCCGTGCGTGTCAACAAGAAGATGTAGTCGGCGATGTGCCCGTTCGTCGTGAACATCTTGGAGCCGTTGATCACCCAGTCGTCGCCGTCTCGGACGGCTCGCGTGGAGGCTGCCGCGACGTCGGATCCGCATTCGGGCTCGCTGAAGCCCAGCGCGATCGTCACGTCGCCCTTGGCGGCCCCTTCCAGCACTCGTTCTTGAACGAAGGTAGTACCAACCTGTCGGACGACTGAGGCGACCATGCGCGTGGTCTCGCCAAGGTACATCGGCGCATCGGCGCGATGGAGTTCAGCGATGAGGACCTGCGTCTGGAATGGACTGAGACGCTCGCCATCGGCGAGATCAGCCGCATACCAGCCCTTTTCTGCTAGCCCGGCGGTGAACTCGCGATCGTGGTACACGCCGGTGGTGTAGATCTTTTCTTGGAGTTCGGGCGTCATCGCTGACGAGATGTGCGCACGCACCTCGGCTTGGAATCGCTCGAGTTCGGGCTCTAGTCGTAAGCGCATGTCAATGCGCCCCGCGGTTCGGCTGCATCGGTCCTCCGTACTACTCTGTAGCGAGAGTGAGCATTCTCGCATATGGGACCCGAGCTCGCCAAGGACGTCGCTGAAGCAGCGGCGGCGGTAGACTCCGGTGACCCTGCAGTGAGATACGTTGTGTCGCTTCGGTACGCACGTGGAGGAGAGTTGACCCATGGACCTTGCGCTCACCAATGAGCAACGTCAGCTGGTCGAGTCTTTCGCGCGGCTTTTTGAGCGGGAGTCCAGCTGCGAACGGGTCAGGGCCGCCGAACCGACGGGCTTTGACCCCAAACTGTGGGCCGGGCTCATGGAGGCGGGTGTTCTGCATATGGCCGTCGACGAGGAGGCTGGAGGGTGGGGAGCCGGCCGGGTCGAGCTGGCGTTGGTGGCCGAACAGTTCGGCCGGGCGCTTGGTTCGGCGCCGATGGTGGAGGTGCAGGTGGCGGTGGCTTTGCTGCGGGACTGTGCAACGCAGGGTAACGAGACTGCGGCCAGCGCACTGGTGTCCGCCCTGGAGGCAGAGCAGCTGGTGACCTTCGCCCCTCGCCCGTCGGCAAGGGGCGGGCTAGGGCTGGTGCCCGGAGGTGCGGTCGCCGATGCCGTGGTGGCGCTCGTGGACGACCGGCTCGTCCTTGCCGTCCTTGGGGACAATAGGACCGCGGTGAGCAATCTGGGCGCTATGCCGCTGGCCGATGTCGAGGTTCCGGCTGAACCGGCCGTGATCGCCCAAGCGCCCGAAGCGGCGCGCCTGTTCGACAAGGCTATCGACTGCTGGCTGATCCTGACCTCCGCGGCGTTGGTGGGCGCCGCGGCGCGTGCGCTGGAGATCAGTGTCGATTACGCGAACCAACGGAAGGCTTTCGGCACGCCGATCGGGGCATTCCAGGCTGTGTCACACCGGCTTGCTGACAGCGCAACGGCCGTCGATGGTGCTCGCTTGCTCGCCTATCGAGCCGCGTGCGCGGATGTCGACGAGCCCGACCGGGAGAGCGAATTGGCGGCGATGGCGTTCGCCTTCGCATACGAATCGGCGCGGGACGTCACACAACGCGGCGTTCACTTCCACGGCGGCTACGGATTCACGATGGAGCAAGACATTCAGCTGTTCTACCGGCGGACGCGGGGCTGGGCCAACGTTTTCGGTGCTGCGAACGCCGGCCTCGACCGGGTGGCCGCCAAACGCTATAGCAAGGGCGATGTGTAGTCGATGAGATGATCGAGCGCATCGCGGCACCGTGCGTCAGGTGAGTGATAGCGTCTGTTCTCAAATTGGATGGCATGGGTTCTCGCATCCGTGCCGGAGTCGCTCCCTCGCCATCGACAGCGCCGTCAAGAGGAGATCCGGGTGCTCGACAACGTCGACTTTGAGGTCCGTGCCGAACCGACATCGCTGGACCACTACCGAAGAGAATGGGTGCCGGGACCCGGGGTGGGGTTGGCGGGCATGTGGATCGGGGCGGTGGTTTCTGATGACTCCGGGGTGGACTACTGGGGCGTGCGCGGGGCCGATGACTTCCTTGTCGGCATGACGCACGTGGTGTCGCCGATCTGCGGCTTCCGCAAGCTCGAGCGCTCGTTGGATGCCACTCCGCCGCATCTGTTCGCCGAATACTCTTCCATTGACTGGTACGAGCCCCTCCAATACGTCGACAGCGGCGAGAGCGTCCAGTTGACGTTCGGCAGTGGGCGTATCGAACGGGATGCCGACGGGTGTCATTGGTATGACGCGAGCGGCAGGTGGGAGATGCACGGACGCACGGTCACCGATGTCTTCGTGGTGCACGTCCCCGCCCAGCCGGGAATCGATCAGCAGGTGTATTACCGCCACGAATTGATGGCGGCGCACGGCACGATTGACGGCGTCGAGGTCTCGGGGTTCATGCATCAGGACTACGCTTATGGTCTAGCAGGAAAGGTCTACGCCGAACTGCCCATCGCCCTTGCCCTGCAGGGGATGTGGGTGTCATGGGTGCACGAGTACAGCGACGGCGACGTAGGCGGTGGTTGTTTCTGGCAGGGCCGCGACGGCCTCGACTTCGGACCTGGCTATCAGATGAAGGATGGGGTGACGACGGCCCACAACGACATTGTCGCGTCACCCACATTCAACGAGAGCGGAAAGATGGTCGCACTCGATACCACCATCGGCAACGATAGGTACTCCTTCGCCTTCGACACCAGCGGCAGCTTCGTGCACGTCTTTGGAAGGCTGGTGGAAAGTTCATCGGGTCAGCAGCCCTCGCGCAGCTGGTGCTGGGTGGAGTACGCCGACGGCATGATGACACCGGAGATCCTGGGGTTGGTGATGCAGCCCTACCGACTCGCTCGGGGACTGTGACAGGGTACGGGCAGCCCCGCCGGGTCAGGCGTCCGGGAATTCGATGATGCCCCTGATGTTGCGGCTTTGGCGCAGGTCCTCGATGGCGTTGTTGATCTCGTTGAGCTGGTAGCGGCGGGTCACTAGTTCGTCGAGCAGCAGTGCACCGGATTGATACAGCGACAACAGATTCGGCATACTCGCCCGGGGATTCATGCCGCCGTAGAGGGCACCTTTGAGGTCCTTATGGTTGCCGACGAGATCGGCCAGCGAGAAGGGCACCGAGAACTCGGCGATCGGCGCCATTCCAATCACCACGCAGGTGCCGCCCTTGCGGGTCAGCATCATTGCGGCGGGGATGTCCTCGCCGTGCACGACGCCCACCGTGACGATGACCCGGTCGGCCATCACGCCGGCGGTGAGCGCCCGGACGATCTCGATCGCCGTGTCTGCGGACGCACAGGTATGCGTAGCCCCGAACGTCGGTGCCAGCTCACGTTTGAACTCGGTGGGTTCGATGGCCACGACGTTTCTGGCGCCGGCGGCACGAGCACCCTGCACCGCGTTCATGCCGACACCGCCGGTGCCGATCACCACTACGGTGTCACCGGTTTCAGTGCCGGCCGCCACTGTCGCCGCCCCCCAGCCTGTGGTCACGCCGCACGAAACTAGGGCTGCGGCGTGGAACGGGATCGACTGGTCCAGCTTGATGATGGAGTCTTGCGAAGCGACTACGTACTGCGAAAACGTTCCGAGTTGGGTCATCGCGGTCAGGGGCTGTTCGCCGAGCCGACGGCGTGGAGTCGAATCCGTGGTCATCTCTTTGGAGAACATGTTGGCGCCCATGTCGCAGATGTACGTCTGTCCTGTGACGCACCACCGGCATTTGCCGCATGCAGGAATGAAAGACATGCCGACGTGGTCGCCGGGTTGCAGCCCTGTCACGTTCGGGCCGACCGCTTCGACGACTCCCGCACCCTCGTGACCACCGATCAGGGGGAAATATTCGGGCGCCGCAATTCCGAGGGACCGCATCATGTCGGCCATCTCGGGTGGGGGTACTGCGTCGCCGGTTGCGAAGTGATCGTCGGAATGGCAGACGCCGGCGACCCGCATCCGCACCAGAACTTCGTTCGCGCGAGGTTCATCCAGATCGATCTCACATACTTCCCAGTCTTGCCCGACACCGTGGAGAACCGCCGCTTCCGTTTTCACCCTTTAGTACCTCGTTTCGGTAGCGCGAGGGAATACCTCTGCCTGACAACAACTGTCAGGGAGATGCTAGCCGACGTCGTCAAGACTGGTGACTGCCTAACTGGGCGGGGGTCGACCACAACGCCGTCGCTGATGGCGCCGCGATCGAAGGGCCGTTCTGAATGGCAGTGTACGACATATGTCGTTTATTGACAGTTGCATAGTGGGATGGTTATGGTCCGGGGGTCGGCGTGGTGGCGTGTTGCGGCTGGAGGTGGTGGGGTTTTCTGGTCGGTGGGTGGCAATCGCAGGCGCGTATGCGGCGCACAAGTGTGTCGCGCGCGCCGTTTCCGCTGCACCTACAGGCGATCACGGAAGTGGTCACTGGGCTGTGGCTCTGGCGAAGCCGAACGTCAACAGGCCTTACTCGTGTATCAGCTCGCCCCCGCCTATCCGCACCCCGGCCAGCAAGCGCGAAATGCCGGTGATGGGGCGGTCAGCCTGCAATTCACAATTCTCTGAAGAGAGAATAGTGAATTGTCAATTTTGCAGGTCGCGCGGGGATCGGCCGCGAAGGAGGATCTGTGCAACACATCGAGAGCGAGGCCGACCTCCTCCCCGAGTGTCCTGGCGCTCTTTCACGGCCCGGGGTGCCGAAGCGATGAAGCTCAGAGTCGAAAGCACGCGGTGCCAGGGCCATATGCTCTGCGTAATGCTCGCTCCTGATTCCTTTGAATTCAGCGAGGACGACGGTCACGCAACAGCCAGGAACGAATTCGTGCCCGCCGACCGGGAGGATGAAGTGGTCGAAGCTGTCCAGACCTGCCCTGAACAGGCGATCATCATCGTCCGCGACGAGACCTAATCAGGCGAGCACAGTGTTCTCTCCTTATTGCATCAGAACGGGAGGCGCATCATTAGCGATAACAGCATTACCGATAACAGCGACAGCAGGGTGTTGAGCGGAGTCCGCGTTCTCGAGGTCGCCGCGTGGACATTTGTGCCATCAGCGGGCGCCGTGCTTGCCGAGTGGGGCGCCGATGTCATCAAAGTTGAACCGCGGGAGGGCGGTGATCCTCAACGTGGCCTGGTGACCTCGGGAATCGTCCAGGGCGGCGCACAGGTCAACTACATGATCGAAGTGCCCAACCGGGGGAAGAAGTCGATTGGTATCGATCTGCGAACGTCAGGCGGCCGCGAGGTTTTGCTCGAGCTCGCCAAGTCCGCCGACGTCTTTCTGACGAGTTACCTTCCCAGCCGCCGCAAGCGCCTCGGTTTCGACGTCGACGACATTCGCGCGGTCAATCCGAACATCGTCTATGTACGCGGCTCGGGCCATGGGCCGAAAGGGCCCGACAGTGACAAGCCGGGATATGACGGCGTCTCGTACTGGTCGCGCGGTGGAATCGCGACCGCGCTGACCGCCGCCACCGAGGGGGTTCCCGAACTCGTGCGGTCCCGCCCCGCGTTCGGTGACCTACTTGGCGGCATGACGATCGCCGGCGGCATTGCGGGCGCACTGTACAAGCGCGCTACCACCGGAGTCGGCTCGGTGGTGGATGTATCGCTGGTGGGCTTGGCGGCGTGGAATTTGAGTCCCGATATCGCCGTAAGTCGGCTCAACGATGGTTCGCCCGCACCGATGTTTAGTCACGCTGATGCGCCGAACCCGTTGGTGAACAACTACCGAACGAGCGATGGGCGGTACATCACACTCATGATGTTGCAGCTCGATAAGTTCTTTGCCGAAGCCATGACCGTTATCGGCCTGGCCGATGTGCTCAACGACGGACGCTTCTCGACACCGCTGCAGCGTTACGAGAATCGCGTGGAGCTCATCAGGATGATCGACGAGGCCTTCGCCAAGCGCAGCCTAGCCGAGTGGCGGACCGCACTCGCCGGCCTCTCAGGTGCGTGGGGCGTAGTGCAGACCCCAGGAGAGGTTTGCGAGGACTCCGCATCCGTGGCCAACGGGTACATCGCCAAGACTGCCACGATGGACGGGGTGCCATTCGAATTGGCGGTCAATCCGGTGCAGTTCGACGAGCAGCAGGTGGTACCTCCGGGTGCGCCCGAGCATGGTCAACACACCGAGGAGATCCTGATGGACGCGGGGTTGGACTGGGACCGCATCCAGCAACTCAAGGATGAGGGAGCAGTGCTGTGAACAACCGAGCACTGCCCGCGGACATTGTGGCAACGGACGGGATGGGAACGAAATGATCAGGAACGGTACGCGTTTACGTAGTCAAGTCTGTGACGCCATGGTGATCGTGGTGAAGGCCTCGGCTAGCCTCGATGACCTGCGCTGTGGGGGTGCGCCGATGGTTGCCCTCGGTGCTGAACTCAGTGGCGGTGCGACTTTGGACCCCGCATTCGCCGGGGGCGCTGTTATGGGCAAGCGTTACGTGGATGAAACGGGGGCCGAAGTGCTCGTCACGAAGGGCGGCGTCGGCGCACTTAGTGTCGGGGGGACGCTCCTGCAGGTCAAGGAGAGCAAGACCCTTCCGGCGAGTGACTGACCCGCTGGCCCTGCGAAGTACTGATAAGCGAGGAGCTGGAATGAGTGGTCCGCTCGATGGGGTGCGGGTGCTCGATCTCAGTCAGATCGTTTCCGGTCCGTACTCGGCGATGATGCTTAGTGACCTCGGTGCCGACGTGATCAAGGTCGAGCCCACTGAAGCGACCGATCCGCTGAGAACGGGGCTTTTCGCCCGCGGCGGTCTACCTTCCCTCTACCTCAACAACAATCGCGGCAAGCGAGTGATCAGCCTCGACATCCGCTCCCAAGCGGGCCGCGAGATCGCGCTGGACCTTGCCGAGCGGGCAGACGTAGTTGTACAGAACATGCGCCCGGGCGTTGCTGATCGCCTGGGAGTCGGTTACGCGGAATGCAAGAACCGCAATGCGTCGATCGTGTATTGCTCGATCAGCGGGTACGGAACTGCGGGGCCGTGGGCGCAGCGGCCGGTCCTCGATCCGGTGATCCAGGGCCTCGTTGGGATCGTGGCGCGGCAGAAGAGCGAAGCCATTCCGCTACCGGATCTCGTTCGTATGGTCATCGCCGATAAATGGGCGGCACAGATGGCTACCCAATCGATACTTGCCGCGTTGTTCTGCCGGGAACGCACCGGTGAAGGCCAGCATGTCGAACTGTCGATGCTCGACACCGCGCTCTATCTGAGCTGGCCGGACCTGATGATGGACTACACGCTGCTCGGCGAGGGCGTGTCGAGTGGCCTGCGAGTCGTCGATATCTACCAGCTAACGGATTGCATCGACGCCAAGCTCATCTACTTCTGTGCCAACAACACTCAGCTGCGGGGTGTGCTGCGCGCATTGAATCGCGGTGACCTGTGCGATGATCCGCGGTTTTCCACCAGTGAGGCACTTACCCAACCGGAGAATTTCGAGGCCTTGGGCCGCATCATCGTCGACGAGTTCGCCAAGGTCCGTCGTGACGAGGTGCTTGCCCGGTTAGCCGAAAATGATGTGCCCTGCGGACCGATCCTGGAACCCACCGAGGTGCCTGTCAACGAGCAGATCATTGCCAACGAGGCGCTGGTTGAATGGGAACACCCCGAGGCCGGATGGATACGGCAACCGAGATCTCCCGTGCGCTTCTCGGGCACGCCAACCGAATTCAAGGCAGGTTGCGCTCAAATCGGCCAGCACACCGACGAAGTCCTGCAGGAATTGGGTATGACAGCCGACGGCATCGCGGCCCTACGCAAGTCCGGCGCCATCGCATGATCATGTCGCCGGCTGAACCGTGACACCGAAGACGGCGCCGCTTACGTATTGGCTTGTCCGATGAATTCTTCGGCCTTGGTCAGCAGGGCTTTTCGAATTCTGCCCCGGACGAACTCTGGACTCAGGCCTGTCAGGCAGTCGAGCAGACGGATGCTCGACGGGACGTACCAATGCAGGCGACGCGGATGGTGGTAGGCAGCCCATGCTGCCTCGGCAACCGCTGACGCCGGAATCATGCGCATCATGCCGCGTTTGGGCAAGCCCTGTTGGAGCTCCTCGTCGGTGACCGTCAGTCCGCCCTTGGAGTGGTTGGGCGTGGTCCGCAGAATTGCGGTGTCAATGAATCCGGGCAGCACATCGGCCACTCGAATTCCGTGTCGGCTCCACTCGACGCTGAGGGCCTCGGTCATCCCCTTGACGCCGTGCTTGGTGGCCGAATACACCGCCGACATCGGCATGCCATAGGTGGCCGCCGACGACGACGTCGAGAACATCATGCTACCGGGCGACTTCTTCAGATACGGCAAGCATGCGGAGGCGCCGGTCAGCACGGCCTTCAAGTTGATGTCGACGACGCGCATCGCCAAGTCGTAGGGCACATCCTCAAACCAACCGGACTGGCCGATGCCAGCGTTGTTCCACATCATGTCCAGCCCACCGTGCGCGTTGTCGGCGCAAAACGCCGCCAGCCCGGATCTCAGTGCCTCCGCGTCGGTCACGTCGATCTGGCGGGACCACAAGCGGTCGGCCTTGCCGTTGGCCGAGATCGACGCCAAGCCCTCCGCATCACGATCGACCGCGCCGACTCGCCAGCCGTTGGACAAAAACAGCTCGGCTCCGGCGCGTCCGATGCCACTTGCCGCGCCTGTGATGAAGATGGACTTCACCGACACGTCGGCGACGTCGCTCAAACGCTGGCCGTGACGCCGAGCAACCCGGCAAGGTTGCCGCCCATGATCTTTTCGACCGTGGCCGCCGGCAGATCCGCGATGCGGTCGGCGAAACTCACTGGATCACCGACGCCTTCGGGGTGTGGGAAGTCCGATCCGAACAGCACGTGGTCATCGCCCATGATGTCGAGGATCTCGTGGATGTCGTCCTCGAGGAACGGGTGAATGTAGAGCTGGCGCTTGAAGACTTCCACCGGTTCTTCGAGGAAGGTCTGCGGCATCATGCCGTAGGCCTTCTTGAGCTGCGCTAGTAGCCCCTTTACCCAGCTGGAGCCGTTCTCCACGCAGATGACCTTGAGGTCGGGGAAGCGTGACAGCGCGCCGTGACAGATCAGAGCCGCCAGGGTGTCCTCGATGGCGCGATGGCCGATGACGATTTCGCGCAGGCCGCTGATGGCGAACGGCAGTTGCTCATCACCGCCTTCCCAGGCCGCCAGATGATTCGCGTAACCGCTGTCCGAAGCGTGGAACGTGACCGGGACGCCCGCAGCGACCACTTCGGCCCAGAACGGATCGAACTCAGGAAGGCCCAGTGACCTCGACTTACCCGTGATAGAGGGCACCGCGGCCGGGCGCACCAGGAAGGTGCGGGCGCCGCGCTCGAGGCACCAGTGCAGTTCCTTAATGGCCTCTTCCACGATGGCCAGGGTGATTACCGGGGTCGCGAAGATGCGCCCTTTGTAGTCGAAGGTCCAGTGTTCGTGCATCCACTGGTTGAGCGCGTGAATGATCGCGTGGGTCAGGATTACGTCATCGGTGGTGCGTTCCTCGACCAGGCTGGCCAGGGTCGGGTACATGGCGGCCCCCGTGATGCCCTGTTCGTCCATCAATTCCAGGCGCGCTCCGGGCTCCTGGTAGGCGGGGATGACGTCCATGGCCTGGCCGACGAACTCGCGGAACGATTTGCCCTCGGGATTGAGCCCGAGGAAGTAGTCTTCGGCGCTGCCCGGCCGCGCGACACGCCCGAAGGTGGGGTTGGGGATCATCTCGCTGATCTTGTTGTTGAACATGATTTTTGTGCGGCCATCGACTTCGACGTAGTTGACCTTGCCCCGGTACTCCGTCGGGAGGTACTTCGTGAGTGCGTCGCGGGTTTCGTACATATGGTTGTCGGCGTCGTAGACCGGATAGCCGATATTCCGGGACATGAAGTAAAACCTCCTGGTCAACAACTGAGAGTAACTATTCTCTAAGACGAGAATAAGATATCACGACCTCAGGCGCGAAGATACCCGGATGACTGGCGGCGAGACCCGATCGTCTAACTAGTCCGGCATGGCTGGTGTTCAGCTGAAGGTACGACACTTCTTTCGTCGGCGGAAAGACGCATTCTCAATGCTATGCCTGCAGTGATACGTTGCGTCTGAGGGGGCCGATGGGTGTCGCCGCGGCGTGTTAGTAATCTGCGAGACGGCTTGAAAGGACTGGGCAATGGTCAATGCGAAGGACGCACGTGCATGGGCGCGCGAAAACCTGCGGGGGATCGGGGACTCGCTCATCACACCGTTCGCCGGTGAGGACGGCGACCACATCGATTGGGACGCTTATCGAGCACTGGTGCGCTACTGCGTCGGCGATCTCGGCCACGCGATGCTTTGGCTCACCAGTGGATGTGGTGAGTTCTGGTCGTTGAGCATTCCCGAGCGCAAGCGGTTGCTGGAGGTCGCGGTCGAGGAGGCCCGCGCCATTAACCCTGACGTCGTCATCCAAGCGTGCACCGCCGCGCTATCGGCGAAAGACTGTCTGGAATTGACCCAGCACGCCCAGGAATCGGGCGCCGACATCGTCTACATCCAGACGCCGATGATGGAAGTCCACGCGGGCGAGGGCGTGTTGCGGTTTTTCAAATACGTGGCTGATCGCAGCGATATCGCGCTGGGGATGTTCAACTCACCGTCGGGCGGCTATGTCCTGACTCCCGCCGAAAGTGCCCGCATCTACGACGAGATTCCCGCCGTGTGTGCCACGAAGGAGGGTGCGTTCCGTCCATTCTGCTCACGCGTTCTGCACGATCTCGCACCCGAACTGGTCATCTGGGAATGCGATGTGTCGGTGTACCGGGCGGGTTGGTTGCGCGAGGGCATCGTCGGCCCGGCGCAGTTGGGCACCGTCGGCTATCTGTTCGAGACACCGCAACGGCGCATCCTTACCGAGTACTGGGAACTAATCTGGAACGACAAATTGGTCGAGGCGATGGACTACGCCAAGACCACTGGCCTCGATCAGTTCGACGTCGACCGCGGCCCTTGGTGGACCTGCTATCCCGGGCGACCGGACTACTTCACGCACTGGGCGGCCGGGCACAAGTACGCAACCTCGCTACTCGGCTTGTCACCGGGGTCCTATCCCTACACCAGGCCCCCTCAGGCTGCCGAGATCCCGCAGCAGGCGAAGGACCAGATGAAAAGGGCATACGTGCGGCTCGGTCTGATCGAGGGCTGATCGTGTCGCGTCGGGCGTGACGGCGCCGCGGTGCTAGCTCGGCGCAAACGCGACGAACCGATCAGCGAATTCGCGCATCCGTGCGATCACTTCGACTCGGTCGTTGCCGACGGCGGAGACAATGACCCAGGTGACACCCAGCGCGGCAAGCCGGTTCAGCACTGCAGCCTGCTCATCGACCGACTTGCCGTCGATCATGGTCGCGGCCGAGAAGCAGATGTCTAGCGGCCGGGTGCGGCCGATCGTCCCCGCGTACTGACGAGCCCAGATGATCGCGGCCTCCAGTTCGTCGAGGTTCGCGATGCCGGCTGTCCGTGAGGCTGCTTCGTAGCCGGCGGTGTTGAACGGCGCCCATCCCTCGCACAGCGACACCGCGCGGCGCACAGCGGCCTTACTATTGCCGCCCATCCAGATTGGCGGCCGCGATCCGCGCGTGGGCAGGGGACGGAAGCGAACGCCTCGAGCGGAGAAGTCACTGCCCTCGTGGGCGATGTCGTCGCCTGTGTAGAGCCGGGACAAGATGGCGATCGCCTCCTCTAGCCGCTCACCATGACTGTCGAAATCGACTCCCAGAGCCCGAAACTCGGGCTTGAGGTAGCCCGCACCCATACCAAGGATGAGGCGCCCGCCCGATAGCACATCCAGACTCTGGATGGACTTCGCGCCCAGGAAGGGATTGCGGTAGGCGGCGACGTAGATGTTCGTGAGGAGTTGGATTGTCGAGGTGGACGCCGCAGCGAAGGACAGCGCCACAAACGGGTCCAAAGCATGGTGGCCGCCGTGGTCGAGCCATTTCGAATCGGGCGCCGGATGGTCGGTCACGTGGA
>Ga0209040_10001936_pt1 | contig 16375 bp, 9 predicted proteins | sample BogFormECP12_OM3_FD_188240 | JGI IMG/M metagenome (GOLD analysis project Ga0209040, IMG submission 188240) | Bog forest soil microbial communities from Calvert Island, British Columbia, Canada - ECP12_OM3 (SPAdes) (version 2) | ecosystem: Environmental > Aquatic > Freshwater > Wetlands > Bog ...
ACTCGACGTCCAGTCCAGGGTCCACCAGTGCTCACCCACCGGCCGCTACCGGAAACGAGTCTGCCGGATAGCCGACCCGCTAGCTCCCATTAGGGTCCGATCGTGTTCTGGGTGGCCAACCACCGGCTGCACCACGCGTTCGCCGACACCGATCGCGATCCGCATTCGCCGAAGCCGCAAGGACCGGGCATCGGAGGTCGCCTAAAGGGGTTGTGGCACGGTCACGTTGGTTGGCTTTTCACCGTCAAGAAGATCGACTGGAGCCGACACACCCGGGACTGGCTGGCGGACTACCGCGTCGTCAGGATCAATACCGCTTACTTCTGGCTGATCCTGATCGGCATCCTTGCTCCGGGCATCATCGGCCTGGCGGTGACGCAATCGGTCCATGGTTTCGTCGGTGGTGTCCTGTGGGGCGGCTTCGCACGAATCTTTGCGCTCGACCATTCGGTCTGGGCTGTGAATTCACTCGGCCACACGATCGGAAACAGGGAGTTCGACCTGCACGACGGGAGCCGCAATATCGGCGTGCTGGCGCCTCCCACGATGGGCGGATCCTGGCACAACAATCATCACGCCCGGCCCGTGCTCGCTCAGACCCGCCGCCACTGGTGGCAACTCGACCTGGCGGGGGAGTTCATCCGGCTGCTCGACCACGCGAGGCTGGTGCGCAACGTCCGTTATGTCAATTCCTCGGAGCGTCGAGAGGTTGGGCTATGAAAGCCGGGGTCAACAGTGCGGCCGCCGCCGACGAGTCGCTCTTGCGGGCGATCGTGCAGCTCGACCCGGGGAGCGCACGCGCCAAACGCGTGGTCGCGCTGATCACCATCGGGGTGCCGACCGTCGGGTTGGCCATCGCGATCTACCTCATGGTCACCGGCCGGGCCACAGCCCTGGACTACTGGCTGTTCGGGGTGTTCTACGCGATCCACATCTTCGGTGTGACCGTCGGCTACCACCGCTACGCCGCGCACAAGTCCTTCAAGACATCCGCGTTCTTCGAAGGCGTGCTGATGATCACCGGATCGATGGCGCTGGAGGGCCCGGTGCTGCACTGGACGGCCACCCACCGCCGTCACCACCGGTACGCCGACGAGCTGGGCGACCCGCACTCGCCGCATCTCAGCGGTGATGGCCTGAGCGGAACGCTGAAAGGCCTGTGGTACTCCCACATTCCGTGGACGCTCAGCGACCAGGAGTCACGGCTCAACGTGTTCGCGCCGGACGTGCTGCGTAACCAGCGCCTGTACTTCTACAGCCGGACCTACCAAATCTGGGCGCTCACCGGGCTGCTGCTGCCGGCCGTTCTCGGCTGGGCCATCGGCGGCACGCTCTCGGCCGCGTTCTCCGGCTTCATCTTCGGCGGCCTGGCGCGGGCGTGCCTCGCCAATCAGGCGATGTGGTGCGTCGGATCGATCAGCCACATGATCGGCTCGCGGCCGTTCACCAACCGCGACGACAGCGCCAACAACTGGCCGGTGGCCTTCTTTACCTTCGGTGAAGGCCTGCAGAACAATCACCACGCCTTCCCGGGCGCGTACCGGCACGGAATGCGTTGGTGGGAACCGGATCTGAGCGGCTACCTGATCGGCGGCCTGTCCAAGGTCGGCGTCGTGTGGGACCTGCACATGCCGTCCCGCAAGACGATCAACAACAAGCTGAACCGAAACAAGCTTGCCAACGCGAATTCCCCAATAACCCCGATTCCCGAAGAGGTTTGATGATGTTCGGAAGACAACAGAGTTCCCCGATCGATGGTCCGCTGACGCACGACTCGCTGCGCGCGTGGATGGTGTCCGACCTGGCACGCCGGTTGCGTTGCGCCCCATCCGAAATCGACACGACCAAGCCGTTCGACGCGTTGGGTCTCGACTCGCGCAACGCCGTCCAGATTTCGGGCGCGCTGCAGAAGGTCGTCGGCAAGCGGCTCTCGCCGGCGGTTCTGTTCGACCACGAGACCATCGACGATCTCGCCGCGTACCTGGCCAGCGAGCTGCAACTTCCGGAGCGTGCGGACGCTGACCCGGTTCCCTGATCCGCGGGGGCTCGGCGCGCCCGAGGTTAAGGTAGCCCGATGCCGGTGACCGAGGCCGCCGAGTTCGCTATCCCGCAGGTGTTGCGTGAGCGTGCCAGTCGGCAGCCCAACGGCCTCGCGTTCACGTTCGTCGACTACACAAAGGACCCCGCGGGCGTTCCCGAGACCCTGACGTGGTCGCAGCTCTACCGGCGTTCGAGCGGTGTGGCCCAGGTACTCAGCCGCTCCGGGTCGGTGGGAGACCGGGCCCTCGTCGTGGCGCCGCAGGGACTCGACTACATCGTGGCGTTCGTCGGCGCGCTACAAGCCGGGTTGGTCGCCGTGCCGCTGTCGGTGCCGCAGCTCGGCGACCACGACGAGCGGATCAGTTCGGTGCTGGCGGATTCGTCGCCCTCGGCGGTGCTCACGACGTCGGCCACTTCGGGTGCGATGAGACATTACCTGCGGCCGCGTGACGGCAGGCCCGCGCCGTCGCTCATCGAGGTCGATTTCCTCGACCGGCTCAGCCCGACCAAGTTCGCCGACCCCGATCCGAACGCCGAGATCGCCTACCTGCAGTACACGTCGGGGTCGACGCGCGAGCCGGCCGGTGTGATGGTCTCCCACCGCAATCTCGCGGCCAACTTCGACCAGGTGATGGCGTACTACTTCGCCGACACCGCAAACGTTGCGCCGCCCGACACCACGATGGTGTCGTGGTTGCCCTTCTATCACGATATGGGTCTGTGGATCGGGGTGAGCTCGCCGATCCTGGCCGGGCTTCATTCCGTGGTCTTCAGTCCGATGTCGTTCCTGATGCGCCCGTCGCGGTGGCTGCAGCTCATGGCCGCGCATTCCAAGGTGTTCACGCCGGCTCCGAACTTCGCCCTCGAGCTGGCGCTGAGGCGCGTCTCCGACAAGGACATGGCCGGTCTCGACCTCGGCGACGTCACGCACATCATCAGCGGCGCCGAACGGGTCCATGCCGACACGCTGCGGCGGTTCGCCGAGCGGTTCGCCCCCTGCAAGCTGCGGCCGGAGACGCTGTGCCCGTCCTACGGGCTGGCCGAAGCGACGGTGTACGTGGCGGCGTGCTCCGCGGATACCTTGCCCGTCGTCGCGCACTTTGATTCCGAGAAACTGTCGGCCGGCGTCGGCGAGCGCTCCACCGACACGACCGGCCAGGGCCTGGTCGGTTACGGGATGCCGCGCACTCCGATCGTGCGGATCGTCGACCCCGACACCAGGACCGAGGTCGAGGCCGGAACCATCGGTGAGATCTGGGTGTATGGCGACAATGTGACCCTTGGCTACTGGCACAAGCCCGACGAGACCGAGCGGACCTTCCGGGCGAGCCTGATCGATCCCTCGGCGGGCACGCCCGAAGGGCCGTGGTTGCGCACCGGGGATCTCGGCGTCGTCAGCGAGGGCGACCTGTTCATCATGGGCCGCATCAAGGATCTGTTGATCGTTTACGGCCGTAACCACTACCCGGACGACATCGAGGCGACGGTCCATGACATCACCGACGGCCGGGTCGCCGCGATCGCGGTTCCGGGCGACCACGGTGAAAAGCTGGCGGTGATCGCCGAGTTCTTGCCGAGCGGCATTTCCCCCGGAGAGGTCGCCGATGAGGTCGCCAAGGTCGAGGCCAGCGTCGTCTCGACGGTGTCGAAGGTCCACGCGGTCCGAGTCGAGGACTTCGTCCCGGTCGCGCCCGGCTCGCTACCGCTGACCACCAGCGGCAAGGTCAGGCGGAGTTCCTGCGCCGAGATGCACCGGGCCGGGCAGTTCACCCGGGTGGACGCCGAGGACGATCTCGACGACGTCGACTTCGACGGCGGCGCAACTGAAGTCGAGGATATGCTCACCGTCGACGGGCGCGACCACCGCCTGGACGACATCGAGGCCACCATCAGCCGGATGACCGCGGGCCTGGCCGCGGCGATAGCGGTGCCGCGCGGCGACACCGAGGAGCTGGTCGCGATCGTCGAACTCACCGCGGAGCAAGCGGGTTCCGGCGACGCGCAGTCCCCCAAGCTGCGCGCGACCAAGCGGGACATCATGTCGGCGGTAACGACCTCGCACGGCCTGCGGGTCGCCGATCTCGTTCCGGTGGCGCCCGGTTCGATTCCGTTGACGGGCGGCGGCCAGGTGCGACGGCCCGCCTGTGTCGAGCGTTACCGCAGCAACGACTTCAAGCGCCTGGACGCATCGGCGAACATGGTCGACGAGGCCTGGTAGACCCCAGGTTTCACATCGCCGGGGCCACCAGTTGGTCGGCGAGCCGAGCTGCCAGCGAGGCCACGCCGCCGCCGCGGTTGAGCTCCATTGCGGAGATCTGGATATCCAGCGCGACGTTGACCCGAGTGCGCAGCTCGGCCGCCATCAGCGAGTCCAGGCCGAGGTCGGTCAGCGGGGCGTCCCGGTCCACCGATTCGGCCGGGACCCCTAAAACCGCGGCCAGCTGTTCGCACAGCATCTGGGTGACCGCCTCAACCCGCTCCTCAGGCGACATCGAGGCCAGTTCGGCGCGCACAGATCCGCTCGCTTCGTCGGCGTCTTTTGCCGCCTTGACTTGGTCGACGAATCTCGGAGTGCCCGCCGACGTCGGGTACATCGACCCCCAGAGCCCCCAGTCGACATCGGCGATCGCGACTTGGGTGGGCTTCAGCCCGATAGCCACGTCCATGTAGTCGCACGCGGCGTCCAGCGGCAGCGGACGCACGCCGCTCATGGCCAGGAAGGCGGCGACCTGCTCGCTCATGGCGGCCATGCCGCCGGCCAGCGATCCCCAGTTCACCGACAGCGCCGGCAGTCCGAGGCGCGCCCGGTAGTGGGCCAAGCCGTCGAGCACTAGACCCAGCTATTGCTTCGCGGCGGTCCGTCGAACGGCCGGCGCATTGCTTTGCTCAGCTACCGGGCTGATATTGGGGCCCAAGCGTATAGAGGTACGGCCACGTGCGTGACCGAAAGCGGCGACGTACATAGCGAACTCAGCAAAAATTAACGCTTGCGGCACAGACGCCCCATCGGCCCCATTCTCGCGACGATGGCGACACGTCTCTCGTCCGGCTCGCATCGCCGCTTTCCGCGCTAGCGCCAACCGCGGCGGCTAGGATTCCCATGAGTTTGATTTGAATTTCCTCCGGCGGACGTGGGCTGGCCGGTCGCGAGACCGTTGACGTCGACGCGCCGGCCGAGGGTGGCACTTGACCGCACCCGACCCTTGAACTCAGGCAGGACGGGAACGTAATGCTGTCAATCCCCAGCTACAGGCACGACATCTGCACCGGTGAAGTGCTGCCGGATCCGCACGAGCGCTACCGGTCGCCGCGCGAGCTCGGCATATCGGCTGGCTCGAGGCGCATCCCGGCCCTAAACGACCGGGGCCGCCGATCATTGCGTCGGGTGGAGCTGCAGCCGCTGTCGCGGCATAGTAAAAATTCGCAGCGCACGGGCGAAACGCCAGGCGGACCCGTGCGAACTCATTCAGCAAGCAGAACAGAAGGCGAAGGTCAGGGATCGCGATGACGCAGGCATCTCTTCCGGCCCTCCTTGCGGAGCGAGCCAGCCAACAGCCCGACGTGACGGCCTACACCTTCATTGACTATGAGACCGACCCCGCCGGTTTCGCCGAGAGCCTGACATGGGCCCAGGTGTATCAAGGAGCGCTCGCCGTTGCCGAGGAGCTGCGGCTCTGCGGCGAGGTCGGTGATCGGGCCGCGATAGTGGCACCAGAGGGGCTCGGATACATCATGGCCTTTCTGGGAGTTCTGCAGGCGCGCTTCATCGCTGTTCCGCTGCCAGTTCCGCAGTTTCGCGTCCACGACGAACGTGTCTCGGCCGCGCTGAGGGATTGCTCGCCGTCCGTCATTCTCACGACGTCCGCCGCCGTCGACGAAGTCTCCAAGTACGCGTGCGAGGAGAATGGATGCGCCGGCGCTTCCGTTATCGATATTGACTTGCTGGATCTCTACTCTGCCCGCCCATTCGATGAGGTGGGCCAAACACTTCCGCGCGCGGCGTACCTTCAGTACACCTCGGGATCCACACGCTCACCCGCCGGCGTCATCGTTTCCCATCGGAACGTGATGGCAAACCTCGAACAGGCAGAAGTCGTCTATCTGGCGGACTACGGAAATACCCTGCCACCCGAACTCCGCTGGGTGTCCTGGCTGCCGTTCCATCACGACCTGGGGTTGTTCTTCTCCGTGATCAACCCGGTGTACACGGGAGCTCCGATCTCGTTCATGACGCCCGTTGCATTCCTGCAGCGGCCTGCCCGCTGGATGCAACTGCTCGGCAAGGCTGGTCTCTCGTATTCCTGTGCACCTAATTTCGCCTTCGATCTGGCGGCGCGCTTGACGTCGGATCACGATATGGACGGGATCGACCTCGCGGGCGTGCAGACGATCATCAACGGGTCCGAACGAGTACAGCCGGCCACCATCAAGCGATTCAATGAGCGCTTCGCGCGCTTCAACCTCAAGGAGACGGCGATATTACCGTCCTACGGACTAGCCGAGGCCACGCTGTGTGTGGCGGCTCCCAAGCGGGGCGAGCCGGTCAGGACCGTCCGATTTGCCTCCGAGCAGATGCCGGACGGAACCGTGAGGGCATGCACGAACGAAGATGTAGGCGCTACCGACCTCGTCAGCTACGGCCCGCCGCGGGTGGCACCTGGGATGTGCGCGGTGCGGATCGTCAACGCCGACACGCAAAGGGAGAACCCGCCTGAAAAGATCGGCGAAATCTGGGTGCACGGCGACAACGTGGCACTGGGGTACTGGCAGAAATCCGTGGAATCAAGTCGAACCTTCCAAGCCACAATCGTGGATCCCTCACCCGGCAGCCCGAACGGAACCTGGTTGAGAACCGGCGACCTGGGCGTCATGTTCGACGGCGAATTGTTCATCATGGGGCGCATCAAGGATTTGCTCATCGTTGATGGGCGCAATCACTATCCGGACGACATCGAGGCCACGATCAGAGAAATCACCGCAGGCCGGGTCGCGGCGATATCGGTACTGGACGACCGCAGCGAGCGCCTTGTCGCGATCGCCGAACTCGCCGCCGGGCAAACAGGTTCCCGCGAGGAGCAAACGCTCGAGTTTCGTGCGATCAAGCGTGAGATCATTTCGGCGATATCGACCTCGCATGGCCTGCGCGTCTCCGATCTCGTTCTGGTGCCGCGCGGTTCGATTCCGTTCACGACCAGCGGCAAGGTGCGACGGTCTGCGTGTATCGAGCGTTACCGGCGCAATGAATTCAAGCGATTAGACGTGTCGGCGAACGTGGTCGACGAAGCCTGGTAGACCGCGAACGACGTGGGAGTTCATCGCGTCACGCTTGGGCCGCCAGCTCGTCGGCGAGCCGCGGGGCAAGCGAGGACACGGCGCCGCGGTTCAGCTCCAGTGCGGAGACCTGCACATCCAGCGCGACGTTGACCCGGGTGCGGAACTCGGCTGCCAACAGCGAGTCCAGGCCGAGTTCGGGAAGCGGGGTGTCCCGGTCGATCATGTCGGCGGGAACAGTCAAAACCGCGGCCAGCTGTTCGATCAGCAGTCGGGTGACCGCCTCGACCCGGTCCTCAGCCGGCATCGATGCCAGGTCGGCGCGCACAGAGCCGCCGGCTTCGTCGGCGAGCTTTACCGCGTCGATATGGCGGGCGAATCTCGGAGTGCCCGCTGACGCCGGGTTCAGCGACCCCCATAACGGCCAGTCGACGTCAGCGATCGCCACCTGGGTCGGGTCCAACCCGATCGCCGCGTCCAGGTACTGGCAGGCGGCGTCCAGCGGCAGCGAACGCACGCCGTTATGAGCCCAGTAGGCGGAAACCTGCTCGCTGGTAGCGGCCATGCCGCCGGCCAGCAATCCCCAGTTCACCGACAGCGCCGGTAGTCCGCGGCCCGCTCGGTGGTGGGCCAGGGCGTCCAGCACCGCGTTGGCCGCCGCGTAACTGAGCTGCGAAACGGTCCCGGCCTGGCTGGCCACCGAGCTGTACAGCACAAAGTGGTCGAGTTCGGTCCCCGTCAAGGCCTCGCTGAGAATAAATGCGCCCCTGGCCTTGGGCGCCAGCACCGAGTTCAAACCGTGCTGGCTGAGCTCGCCGAGCGGCTCATCCGCGAGGACACCGGCAGCGTGGAACACCCCGCGCAGTGGCGGGCCGTCGGACAACCTGGAGAGCAGAGCTTCCACATTCGCCCGGTCGGCCACGTCGACCTGCTCGACTCGCACGTCGGCGCCCCCGGCACGCAGGGCCGCCACCGCCGCCTGCTGCTCGGGGCTGGCTGCACCACGCCGTCCGGCGAGCACGATCGTGCCCGCGCCGCTCGCAGCCAGCCATTTGGCGGTGGCCAGGCCGAAGTCCCCGAGGCCACCGGTGACCAGATAGGCCGCGTCCGAACGGATTTCGGTGATCGGTCGGGCCCGCTTTACCGGGGGTGCCCATTCGTTGAAGTCCAGCACGATCCGACCCAAGTGAGTCGACCGGGCCACCTGGCCGAAGGCATCCGCCAGCTGCGACACCGGCATGATCCGGGTGGGTAGCAGTTCATATTCCCCGGCCCGTATCAGCGCCAGAACTTCGCGGTTTACTTGCTGCGCCAACTCTGGCCGGTGCGACATCATCCGGTCAAGGTCCACGGAGATCAGCGACAGGTTCTTGTTAAAGACCGCCATGTGGATCAGTCGGCCACCGAAGATCTCGGTCTTGCCCACTTCAACCAGCCGGCCGAACTCCGCGGCCACCTCCAGAAGGGCCAGCACCGCCTCACCGGGAGCGGAATTCAATACCACGTCGGCACCGTGTCCGCAGGTGAGCTGGTGCACCTGTTCAACCGCCGACAGCAACCGGGAGTCGATGACATGTTTCGCTCCGAGGGTCCGCAGCAGATCGGCGCGCTCCGGGGTGGACGCGGTCGCGATCACCTGAGCACCCGCCTTGGCGGCGATCTGCACCGCGGCCATCCCCACGCCCCCGGCGCTGCCGGCCACCAGCACCCACTCGCCGGGCTGAACCCGGGCGGCGTGCTTGAGCGCGTAGTGGGCGGTCATCAGCACCACGACCGACCCGCAGGTCTGAAGGCTCAAGCCGTCAGCGGGTTCGAAGGCGCCCACGTCCACCGGGGTGGTGACGTAGCGGCGGGCCATCCCCGGAACGCTGACGAAGCACGACTCGCCGATCGTGAAGCCGCCGACCCCGGGACCGATCCGGGTGACGACGCCCATGCCCTCCATCCCGAGTTCAGTGCCGAATCGGGTGCCGGCGAGTTCGGCTTGACCGAGCACACCGAGGATCTTCATCGGGTCCTTGAAGTTCAGGCCAATGCCCTCCATCCGCAGCTCGATCTCGCCGCGCCCCGGGGCACGTCGCGGAATCTCCCGCAGCACAACGTCGGCCAACCGTCCGGGGGGTGCTTCCATCTCGAAGTTCACGTTGCGCGGTTGCATTTCTTCGAGGGCTTGCAGCCGGCCAGACAGGCCGGACTGGTTGACGATCACGATCCGCACGTCAGCCCGCAGCGCGACCTCGTCCGCGTCGTCGCCGTCGTAGGCCCCGGTGACCAGGGACTCCAGCACGATAGTGTCCAGCTGGCTGGCGTGATCGACATCGATGAGCCGCCAATTCAAAAGCAACTGCTCGTTGCGCAAGACCCGACGGGCACCGACCAAGGCGGACGCGGCCACGTCCGGCACCTCCCGGTCACCCGCCACCGGCCCCCGCACCGGCAGAGCCCCTCGGGTGATCACCAGGCCGTGCATCGGCAGGTCCCGGCCCTCGAGCAGCGCCTCGTCCTGCACGTTCTGCATCGCGCGGGCCATCCCGGCCAGCATCGCGGGCAATTCACCGACGCGCCGCATCGGGTCGGTTTCGGCCGGGGTCGCCGCGATCAGGGTGACCACCACCGGGCGGGCATCCTCTCCGTCGGCCGCCGGCACCCCAAACGAGGTGCGTAGTTCCGCCTCCACTTCGGCGCAGATCTGTTCCGGATCGCCACCGCGGACCGTGAGTAATTGCTTGGTGCCACGGCGGGTCGCGTAATCACGGGCCCAATCGGTTGACTCCTCGCCCGCCGCAACCACAAACACCCGCTCGCCGGCCAGGGCATCGGCCCGACCGGCCTGGTCACGGGGCGACCGCGGCTCGAACATCGCTTCAATCCACAGCCGATCCAGTTCCTCGAGCACTGGCCGCGGTCGAGTGATCGGGCGGAACTGGACCCGGTGCAGCTCGACCAGGACCTCGTTGTCCGGGTCGGTAATCACGATGTCGGCGACCAGCTCGGCCTCTGCTGGCTCCGGCGCCAGGCGGGTGACCCCGACCAGGACCTGCTCGGTCAGGGCGCCGAACTGGCGCACGCGCCTCATTCCGACGGGCACTACGGCTCCGCCGGCATGCACGTCATCCGCCCCTCCTAGCAGAGCCACGCACTGCAAGGCGGCGTCCACCACCGTCGGATGAGCCTGATGGTTGGAGATGGCGAGTCCGCAGTCAGTGGCGTCGACCCGAGCCAGCACCCGGTCGCGGGTCACATCCGCATCCACGATCCGCCGGAATGCCGGCCCGTAAACCAGGCCGCGCTCGGCGAGCCGCAGGTAAAGCTCCTCGGCAGTGACAATCGTCGCAGCGGTCAACTCTGGCAGGCGCAGCGTCGGCCGGATCGCGCCTTCCACGATGCGGCCGGTCGCGTGCCCGGTCCAACTTGCGCTCGGACTGCTCTGCGAGCTGACCGTGAACTGCCCACTCGAGGATTCAACGTTCAGGTCGAGGATCGGGACCTGGTTGGCCTCCACCACCAACGGAGTCACGAACCGCACGTCGTCCAGCGCTGTGGTCTGCTGACGTGTGATCTGTGCCGCCGCAGCGAGCGCGGCATCGACATAGCCCGCCCCAGGGAACACCACCACGCCTGCGACGACGTGATCGCGGAGCCAGGGCAGTCGAGCGGCCGCGAGCTCGGTTCGCCATTCGGACTGACGGGCGTCGACTGGGTCGCCGGGCAAGGCGAGCGCACCGTTGGTACCCAGGTGGCGATCGTCGGCAGCCTGTTCCACCGTCCACAGCCGCTGGCGCTGAAACTGGTGCACCGGCAGCCCGCGGTGCGGTGCGAGGCCGCCGGAGGCACCCGGAGCGCGGTCGGTGTCCAGGACACCGGCGACGTAGAGATCGGCCAGCGCCGTCCGGATGCTGGCCTGATCCTCGGCATCGCGGTTCAGCGTGCCTACCGAGGTTCCCGTAACACCCCTACGCAGCAGGATCTCCTTGACGTTGCCGGACAACACCGGATGCGGGCCGACCTCGAGGAACACCCGGTCGCCCGCCTCGATCAGCGTGCTGATCGCGTCGGCGAACCGTACCGGCTGGCGGACGTTGTCGGGCCAGTAGTGCGCTCCCCAGTCGGGCCCGGTGACTTCGGCGGCAGTCACCGTCGAGTACAGCGGAACAATCGGTTTCCGCGGGGCCAGGCCGGTCAACTCCCGGCGAAGCGCCGGGAGGATCGGGTCCATCAAATGCGAGTGATAAGGCACCTCTACCCGCAGTCGCCGGACGAACGCACCCTCGTTCGCCAGTTCCTCACTCCCCTCGGCGATCGCGGACTGAGTACCGGCCAGCGTCACACCGGAGGGGCTGTTCACTGCCGCGACGCAGATGTCCTGGCGCCCGGCGATCCAGTCCCGCACCTCCTGCTCGCTCAGACCCACAGCCAGCATCCCGCCGGAACCGGCGGTGGTGGCTTGCAACCGCGAGCGGTGGTAGCTGACCTTGACGGCGTCCTGCAGGCTGAGCATGCCGCTGACGTAGGCCGCACTCACCTCACCGACGCTGTGCCCGACGACCGCCTTGGGCCGCACACCGTAGTGCGCCAGCTCCGCGGTCAGCCCGACCTGCACCAGGAAGTTCGCGGGCTGGGCGACCTCGGTGCTCGTCACCCGGGAGTCGGACTCGTCCCGGAGCAGTTCGTCGATCACCGACCAGCCGCTGAGGTCGGCGAACGCCTCGTCGAGTTCGGCTGCGGCCTCGGCGAACGGCCCGTCGGTGGCCAGCAGGTCCCGAGCCATCCGCCACCACTGCGGACCCATCCCGCTGAACACGAAGACCGGGGCGGTCCGGTTGGTGATCGTCCGGCCACCGGCCGCTGACCCGTGGACCACCGCGGCGAGCCGGGAGCACAGCTCATCGCGGTCCCCGAACGGCACGGCGAACCGATGATTGTGGTGCGACCGGCGCGACCACATGGCGTCGGCCAAGGTGACCGGGTCCACCGCCGGGTCCTCGACGAGCGGCAGTAGCTCCCGCGCCAGCGCTCGGGCGCCGGTGTCGTTGCGCCCGGAGACGGGCAGCACTTGAGCTGGCGCCACCCGGACGGCCGGCTGGGTGGGCTGCGGTGCCTCCACCAGAACCGCGTGCGCATTCGTGCCGCCATAGCCGAATCCATTCACCGACGCCGCCGCCGACGTGTACTGGCTGGGGAAGGGCTCGGCTTCGGTGATCACCCGCAGCCGATGCTCGGCGAACGGGATCTCTGGGTTCAATGCGTTCAAGCTCGCCTGCGGGGCCAGGCGGCGGTGATGCAGGGTGAGTGCCACCTTGATCAGGCTGGCCACGCCCGCCGCCGCTTCGAGGTGGCCGATGGAGTTCTTGATCGACCCGACGACCAGGTCGACGGTGCGGCCCTCGACGCGGCCCAGCGTCTCCCCGATGGCGGCCATCTCCATGGGGTCGCCGACCGCGGTGCCGGTACCGTGCGCCTCGATGTAGCCGATCTGCTCCGGGCGCAGACCGGACTCGGCGGTCACCCGGCGGATGAGGTCGGCCTGCGCGTCGGGGTTGGGGACGGTGATGCCCGATGTGCGTCCGTCCTGGTTGACGCCGGTGGCCCGGACGACGGCATAGATCCGGTCATCGTCGCGCGACGCATCAACGAGGGGCTTAAGCACCAGAACGCCGGCTCCTTCACCGCGGGCGTAGCCGTCCGCCGCGGCGTCAAAGGTCTTGCAGTGACCGTCCGCGGCGAGGAACCGGCCCTTGCACAGGCCGACGAAGGTCTCCGGAATGAGCATCGCGTTCACCCCGCCGGCCAGGGCCAGCTCGATCTCGCCGCGCGCGATCGCCTGGACGGCCTCGTGCAGCGCGACCAAGGAGGACGAACAGGCCGTGTCGATGGTCATGCTCGGCCCGCGCAGGTCGTAGACGAACGAGATCCGGTTGGACAGCATGGTGTAGGTGCTGGACATTGCGGTGTGCGAATCCGCCGTCCACCGGCCCAAGGCCCCTTGGCGCAGCACCATGTTGTCCGCATTCACGGCACCGACGTAGACGCCGACCTGCCTACCCGCGACCCGGCCGGACACCCCGGCGTCGTCCATCGCTTCCTGGGTGACCTCCAGCAGCAGCCGTTGCTGGGGGTCCATGATCGACGCTTCACGCGGCGAGATACCGAAGAACTCCGGGTCGAAGTCCCACAGCGAGCTCTGCAGGAAGCCGCCGCTGCGCGTGTACATCCGGCCCGGCATGTCGGGGTCGGGGTCGTAGTAGCGGTCCAGGCTCCACCGATCGGCGGGCACCTCGATGATGCCGTCGCCACGGGCCAGCAAGAAATCCCAGAGCTGATCGGGCCCAGACACACTGCCGGGAAGCCGGCACCCGATTCCGACGATCGCCACATCGACCATGCCGAAGTTCCCGCCTTCCTTCAGACACAGCAAGTGCCCTCACACGTGTGCCGTCGAACGGCTGGCATTCGACCTTGCTCAGCTGCCCGAGGCTCAACGTCGAGGGAACCGGGCGCAAGCGTATCGGGCTATGGCCGCATACGCGACCGGAACCAGCGACGTACACAGCAAGCTCAGCAGAAAATGCCATGTGCCACACAGGCGTCCCGTCGGCCCCATTCTCGAGTGCGACGACGGCGATAAGGCGCCTGCCGCCTGCCCATCGCCGCTTTTGCATCGCCGCCAAACCCAGCGGCCAGGCTTCCGGTCAGTTTGAATGGTCCTCAGCGGAACATGTACTGGCCAGTCGCCGCTTGATCGCGCCTGACCCATGGATCCATACGGGAAAGGACCTCGATGCCGACAATCCCCGGCTATCCGGACGACATCTTTACCGACGAAGTGCTGTTGGACCCGCATGAGCACTACCGAGCCTTGCGTGAGCTCGGCTCTCTCATCTGGCTCGAGGCCCATCAGATCTACGCGGTGCCCCGCTACGCCGAAGCCCGCACGGTACTATCCGATGCCAAAACCTTCTGTTCCGGGCAGGGTGTCGGTCTGAACGAAGTCGCCAATAACTTCGGTGCCGGCCTCACCACGATGATGAGCGACGGCGAAAAGCACACCTACCTACGCGGCATCATGATGCACGGCTTCACGCCTCGCGCCTTGCGTAATATGCGCATCGACGTTGAAGCACTCGCCACCAACCGAGTCGCAGAATTGGCGGAACAGGGCAGCTTCGATGCCGTCACCGATTTGGCCCGCGCGCTGCCGCTCGCGGTCGTACCCGACCTTCTCGGCTGGCCCGCGGGCCGTCGCCAGCAACTTCTCGAATGGGCTGCGGCGAGCTTCGATTTCCTCGGCCCCCCAAATGACCGCGCCACACGGGCCGCCGCGAAGACCCGGGTGATGATCGAATCGGCCGAGAAGATGATCAGATTCGCCGAGCAGGCTATCGCCGACGGCGAGGCTCTCCCGGGCAGCCTCGGGGCGGCCATGCACGAAGCCGACAAGCGCGGCCAGCTAGGGCCACAGCAAGTTCCGCTATTGGTCTTTGACTACATCGGACCGTCCCTGGACACCACGATCAGCGCGATCGGCAGCGCGGTGTGGTTGCTTGGGACCCATCCCGATCAATGGACGGCGCTAAAGGCTGACCCGAGCCTTATTCCGAATGTTTTCAACGAAGTCGTGCGTCTGGAGTCGCCGGTCCGCCTGCTGAGCCGCGTTGCCAGCACCGCGACCAGCGTCGGCGGCTACGACCTCGACGCGGGTTCTCGGTTGATTGTGCTCTACGCGTCGGCGAACCGTGACGATCGGCATTTCGAGCGCCCTGAAGCGTTCGACATCGCGCGGCGCAATGCCGGCGAGCACGTCGGCTTCGGCTACGGAATACACGCGTGCGCCGGACAAGGCCTTGCCCGGCTCTTGTCACATGCCGTACTGAAAGCCCTTATTACGCAGGTAGACACGATTGAACTCGGCGGGGCCGTCCGCGGACTGAACAACTTGATCAATGCTTTCGAGAGCCTGCCGGTGACCGTGCACGCGACACGTCCCCATCGGCCGCAGTGAGGAGAAGAAGGAGCCATGGCGAGTAGGGAGTCAGACCAGCTGGCCAAGGTGTTCGCAGCCGCCCGTGAGCGGTACACCAACCAGACCTTGGGGCTGGACACGATCCGGGACATCAGCGACGCGATGGCCGACAGGGTCGGCAAGGAGCCGGAGGGAGTCACATACGCCGAAGTCGATGCGGGCGGCGTCCCCGCGCTGTGGTGCATCCCGGACGGGTGCGATGACGAGAGCGTCCTGCTGTGGAACCACGCGGGGGGAACGGTCGTGTTCTCGATGTACTCCGACCGCAAGGTCGCCGGCCACCTCGCCACGGCAGCGGGCATCCGTGCGCTGGCGCTGGATTTTCGGCGCTCACCGGAGAACAGGTTCCCCGCCCAGCAGGACGACGTCGAGGCGGCCTACCGTTGGCTGCTCTCCCAGGGGTATCGACCCGACAGAATCGCCGCCGGCGGCCACTCGGTGGGCGGCAACTTCGCGGTCAGCCTGGCCATCAGGTTGCGGGATCAAGGGATGCCGCTACCTGGGGCCATCTTGTCGGTCTCGGCCTGGTACGACATCGAACTCAAGAACCCCACGCTGAAGACCCATGCCCAAACCGACAAGGTGCTGTCTATCGCGTCGCTGTCGGTGTTCCGCGAAAGCTGGCTCGCCGGCACCGGCACCAAGCACAACGATCCGCGCGTGAACATGCTGTACGCCGACCTGGCCGGACTTCCTCCGATCAACATCTATTTCGGCGCCCACGAAGTGCTCGTCGGTGAGATCCGCGAGTTCGCGGAGCGCGCGAAGGCCGCGGGCGTCGATGCAAGCCTTCATGGCGTACCAGGGGGCCAGCATCTGTTCCTGCTGGGCGCGGGCCGGGTACCCGAAACCGATGCGGCGATCACCGAGATGGGGGAATGGCTGCGCGCGAAACTCGAACGCAGTGTTTGATCGAGCTCGTCTTTATCCAGCCTTGTGCAGCTAAGAGCGGTGGCGGAGGGATTTGAACCCCCGGACGGTTTTAGCCGTCTCTCGCTTTCAAGGCGAGTGCATTAGGCCGCTCTGCCACGCCACCGCTGATAA
>Ga0209040_10001938_pt1 | contig 16357 bp, 19 predicted proteins | sample BogFormECP12_OM3_FD_188240 | JGI IMG/M metagenome (GOLD analysis project Ga0209040, IMG submission 188240) | Bog forest soil microbial communities from Calvert Island, British Columbia, Canada - ECP12_OM3 (SPAdes) (version 2) | ecosystem: Environmental > Aquatic > Freshwater > Wetlands > Bog ...
TGACGGTCGCGATGGCGCCGATCGGAGGCATCCTGGCACTGTATTTCACCGGGACCAACTTCAGCGTCTCTACCGGCATCGGATTTCTGGCGCTGTTCGGAGTTTCTGTGATGACGGGGGTCATCATGCTGGAGTACATCAATCAATTGCGCGCCCGCGGGCACTCTATCCGGGACGCCGTGCAGCAAGGCGCGGTGAAGCGATTCCGCCCCATTCTGATGACCATGCTGGTGGCCTCCCTCGGACTGGTTCCGGCCGCGACCTCGCACGGAATCGGGTCGGATTCTCAGCGGCCATTCGCAATGGTTATTGTCGGCGGACTTATGGCGGTGCTGGTCATGAGCATCTTTCTTCTTCCGGCCTTGTACATATGGTTCGCGCGCGCCGGCGACGCCCTTCCGCCACAGGACGCTCACCCAGACGTTGCTCCTTGAGGCTGGTCCACTGAGACGGAGGAACATCCAAATCGATGACTAAAGAAGAGGTGGGCGCGCGCATTGCGGAACTGGCGATTGTGCCGGCCATCCGCGCGGCGACTCCCGATGATGCTCTGTTCGCAGCGGAGGCAGTATCGCGCGGTGGACTGCCCATCGCGGAGCTGACGATGACAGTGCCCAAGGCGAATGAGTTGATCGCTCACTTGTTAAAAAAACATCCGGGGATGGTGGTCGGCGCCGGTAGTGTCTTGAATATAGAAACCGCCCGCGCTTGCCTGGATTCGGGAGCTCACTTCATAACAAGTCCTGGGTTCGACGTCGAAGTGGTTGAGTTCACGCTCAAAGCGGGAGTGACGTCGATCCCCGGAGTGATGACGTCAAGCGAAATCATGGCTGCGGTGAAAGCAGGCTCCGACTTCGTCAAGATTTTTCCATGCGCCCAGATTGGGGGCGTGCATTACCTGCGCGCTCTAAGAGCTCCGTTTCCGCACGTGCCGTTTATCGCTTCGGGGGGCGTCACTCAACAGACTGCGGGAAAATATCTGGCGGCCGGCGCGACCGCCGTGGGTATTGGGGCGGACCTGGTTCCACCGCGCGCCATCGCCCTTCGGGAGGGCGGTTGGATTGAAGAGCTCGCGCGCAGATACGTGCGTACCGTAAAGGATTTGCGCGAGCCGATTTAGTTCGATCAGCGACTAACTTTGGCTAAGAGGTAACCGGTGACGGCCTTTCGCCAACGGGTTGGAATCGAAATCCCGTATAATCACCCCTGAAGGAGACAACGCGTGAAATTTCTCGTGCTCTGGCGTTTGGAAATCGGACGCCTCGGACCTGAGCTGATCAGGGCAATCGCAGAGCAGCCGAACTATGGCAAGAAGCTCGAAGCCGACGGCAAGCTGGAGTGCCGCTACCACCTGATAGGCCAGCACGGCGGCGCCTGGATCTACAAGGTGAATTCCAACGAGGAACTCGATCTTCTCCTCGCCATGGCGCCGGTTTACAACTATGCCCAATACGAGGTGCTGCCGCTGGCGGATATGGCGGATCCCGCAAGCGTGCTCGGAAAGGCCAAATAGGAGATTCGCGGCGCCATACCGCATAACGCGACTGAACGCGCGCTTGCTCGCCTGAGCGTTCTGTGTCATCTAATGGTCTGCCGAATGCTTAACAAACGAGTGCTGGTTCTATATGTGACAGACAGGAGATAAAATTATGTCCAATGTCGCAGTTCAGAAGATAGAAGATCAAAAGGAGAAGACCATGCCGGTGCTCGCGAAAATTGCGGAACGGATCGAGGATGTCCGGCGCCGGGCATTTGAGTTGTTCGAGAAGCGCGATCGCCAGCATGGTCATGACCTTGAGGATTGGTTAACGGCGGAGCGCGAGGTGTTTGGCTGGCCGGCTGCGGAGATGGCAGAGCGCGACACAGAGTACGAGCTGCAAATGACGCTTCCGGGCTTTGACGCCAAAGACGTGCAAGTTACCGTTACACCCTCGGAGATCATCGTCCATGCCGAGACCGAGTCGGAAAAGGGCACGGAACGGGCCAATGTGCTCTGGACGGAGTTCGCTTCGAACGATATCTACCGGCGATTTGAGATGCCCCAACCCATCGAGGTAGATAAGACGAAGGCCACGCTCGACCAGGGCGTCCTTCGGATCACGGCTCCGAAGGCAGCGGCAAAAGAAAAGGCTGCCACCGTCACGGCCTGATCCGCACTTAGGACAAGCGGCGGACCTCGCCTTAACGGCAGCACTGGCCGGACCAGAATGGCGCCGGTCCAGTCGCTTCCGTTCCTTCAAAACGGAGATACATATGAAACCTGTTCTGGTGTTATACGCCACTCGCCAAGGACATACCCGGCATGTTGCCGAGTACGTGGCAAAAGCGGTGCAGGCACGCGGCGTCCCAGCCGATGTGGTGGATTCCGCGCACATCCCGTCTGGTTTCGCGCTTGGCGCGCATTCCGCCGCTATCCTGGTTGCATCCGTGCATCTGGGGCGACACGAACCGGAGATGACCAGATTTGTGAAGCTCCATCTGGCTGAACTGGAAAGCATACCGGCCGCGTTCCTTTCTGTAAGCCTTTCGGAAGCGGGCGCGGAGGACGTTTCCGCGCCATCTGAACGGCGCGAACAAGCCGCATCCGACGTCAAAAGGATGATCGATACTTTTCTCTCGGAAACCGGTTGGCATCCGGCGCGAATCAAAGCCGTCGCTGGAGCGCTTCTTTACACCAAATACAATTTCCTTTTGCGCTTGGTGATGAAGCGAATCGCTCGGCAGGCGGGCGGGGCCATCGATACATCGAACGATCGCGAGTACACGGATTGGACCGCGCTCGATCAATTCGTTGACGAACTGGTCCGAACTAAGGTGGCACAGACTTGTGCCGAAGTCTAACCCCGATCGTAAGTGAGGGCATTGCCCTCGGTCCCTCACTTAGATTCGGGGCTAGACGGTGTAGAAAACGCCAGACCCCGCCAAAGGCGGGGAGAAATTTGCGCCTCATAGCGCAAGTGGGTGAAGTCACGCAACGCGCGATTTGCCCTTGTGCCACTGTACGCCTGTCAGAAATACCCATTACATTGGGCGCACCGTTTTCGCGCCAGTGTGGGCCTCGATTTGCTTTTCCCTGGCCAGTTATGTGCCTGTCCGTTCCCGGAAGAGTTCTCGACGTGGAAGACGGAGATCCGGCCTTCCGCACCGCCCGGGTCGATTTCTGCGGCGTGCGGAAGACTGTGAATCTGGCGTACATTCCGGACCTTGAGCCGGGAGATTTCGTGCTGGTTCATGTCGGGTTCGCGTTCGCCAAGGTTGCTAAAGAAGAGGCCGCGCGGATCTATCGGGATTTGAGGCAGCTCGGCGCGCTGGAAGAGGATCCACTCGCGCTTGACGCCGCACGGGCAGGCATCCCGTGAACCCTTGGCCGGTGACGTGCACGGGGGTGTACGTTCAACGCAGAGGATTCGTCAATGCATGAAATGGGCATCGCCAGCTCGGTTCTTGAAGCCATCGATCAGGAGCTGCGCCGGTATCCGGGACACCGGGCAACGAAAGTCGCGCTGCGGATTGGTGAGTTCGCGGGCGTCGATCGGGAATCTCTGGAGTTCTGCTTCGAGGCGTTAGTGAAAAACACAGAACTCGAGCCGCTCGATCTGGAGATCGAATGGTGCCTGGCCAAAGACGGACGGCGCGGCGACGAACTGGAATTTGCGTATCTGGAGTTGGATGAAGCCAAGGAGGCCGCGGCATGAATCGGGTGGCGATGGAACGAAAAGTTCTGAGTGAGAACGACCAGATTGCGGAGCGCTTACGCGGCACGTTGAAGGACCTGAGGACGCTGTCGTTGAACTTCATCGGCTCGCCCGGCGCGGGAAAGACAGCGCTTCTGGAACGAACACTCGAGCGCTTGCCGGCTGATACCCGGGCCGCAGTCCTGACTGGCGATATCCAGACCGAGAACGATGCGATTCGCTTGCGCCGCTATGGCTATCCGGTACGCCAGATCACCACCAGCGGCGCGTGCCATCTGGATGCGCGGATGGTGGAGACGCATTTAGGCGACTGGCTCGAGAGCGGGCTTGACCTGTTGCTGATTGAAAACGTGGGCAACCTGGTTTGTCCCACCAGTTACGATCTCGGCGAGGACGCCAAGGTGGTGGTCCTGAGCGTCGCTGAAGGGGAAGATAAGCCGCTCAAGTATCCGGGCATTTTCCGCAAGGCGGAGCTGATGCTGATGACTAAAGTGGATCTGCTACCCTACGTCCCCTTTCAAGCGGAATTGGCGCGGGAGAACGCGCGCAAAATTCGTCCCGAGATTGAAATCATCGAAACGTCCTGCACCAGCGGCGCTGGATTCGACCAGTGGCTCGCTTGGCTGGCCGCTCGCGCAGAGCGCAAAAGAGCTTCTGTGAAGGCTTCGGCCGACGCGATGCTCGTGACCTAGAGGAGACTGGCAAATGCTAGCACCGGAAACTGATATAAGAACAGCGTTGGCTCGGAGAGGCATTACTCGCCGGCAACTTGTCAAATTTTGCAGCGCCACGCTGGGTCTGCTGGCGCTGCCGGAGCGCTATCTCGCGCAGACCGTGGCCGCGGTCGGCAAGGCGAAGAAGCCCGTGCTGGTATGGCTGCAGTTTCAGGACTGCACCGGCTGCTCGGAATCGATTCTTCGATCGGACCATCCTACCGTTGCGGACGTTGTCCTCGACCTGCTCTCGTGGGAATATCACGAAGTCATCATGGCGGGCGCGGGCGACTACGCGAATCGAGCCCTCGACCGCGTGGTCCAGGAAGACAAGGGGAAGTACCTGGTGGTGGTCGAAGGCGCGATCCCTACGGCCGAGAACGGGATTCATTGCACCATTGGCGGCCGCACGGCGCTCGAGATCGCCGAAAAAGTATGCCGCAACGCCGCGGCAACGATTGCGGTCGGGGCCTGCGCTTTCGATGGGGGTCTGGTCCGAGCCAAGCCCAACCCAACCGGCGCGCTCGGCGTCCAGGAAGCGGTGCCCGGGATCAAGGTGATCAACATGGCGGGGTGCCCGCACAACCCGGCCAACACGTCCGCGGTTCTGGTTCACTATCTGACGTTCAACGATCTGCCGGCGCTCGACCAGTACAACCGTCCGCTGTTCGCCTACGGCCGCATCATTCACGATCAATGCGAACGGCGCGCGCATTACGATGCTGGCCGTTTCGTGACCGAATGGGGCGATGAAGGGCATCGCAAGGGCTGGTGCCTGTACAAGATGGGCTGCAAGGGTCCGGCGGCGACCTTCAATTGTCCGATCGTGCAATGGAACGATCATACGAGCTGGCCGATCCGCGCCGGGCACGGGTGCATCGCCTGCGCCTCACCGCGTTTCTGGGATCATATGTCGCCCTTCTACGAACGCCTGCCGTCCGTGCCTGGCTTCGGCGTAGAAGTTAGCGCGACCGAACTGGGGCTGGGTCTCACCGGCGCAGTCCTGGCCGGCGTTACCGCTCACGGCTTGATTCAGTTGATCAAGCCTGCGCCCAAACCTCCAGCGCCGCCGCCGGCTGAAACGAAACCGTTGGCCGAAACGAGAAAGGAATCATAAGATGGCACGTCTAGTTGTCGATCCAGTAACCCGCATTGAAGGCCACCTTCGTATCGAAGCACAGGTGGACGGCGGAAAGGTCTCCGACGCCTGGAGTGCCGGAACCATGTTCCGCGGCATTGAGCTGATCTTGCAAAACCGCGATCCGCGCGAAGCGTGGATATGGGCGCAGCGTATCTGCGGCGTCTGCACCATGGTTCACGCACTGGCGAGCGTCCGCGCGGTCGAAGACGCTTTGCAAATCGACGTACCGGAAAACGCGCGTATTGTGCGCGACCTGATTGCCGGCTCGCAGATGGTGCAGGATCACGTGGTTCACTTCTATCATCTGCACGCCCTGGACTGGGTCGACGTCGCCGCGGCCCTCAAGGCCGACCCGGTCAAGACAGCGTCCATCGCGCAATCCATCTCGGATTACGACAAGTCCAGCCCGAGTTACTTTCGCGGAATCCAGCAGCGCGTGAAGGGCGTCGTCGACAGCGGCCAGTTGAGCCTGTTTGCGAGCGGCTATTGGGGTCATCCGGCCTACCGGCTGCCTCCCGAGGTCGATCTGCTGGCCGTGGCGCACTATCTGGAAGCGTTGACTTGGCAGAAGGATTTCATCCGCATCCATGCCGTGCTCGGAGGCAAGAATCCGCACCCGCAGTCGTTCCTGGTCGGCGGCATGAGCACCGCCATGGATCCGAACGAGCCGGATGCCGTCATTAATCCCGAACGCATCGATCTTCTCCGCAAACTGGTCAAGAGCGGGCGTCAATTTGTCGAGCAGGTTTACATTCCGGACGTGCTGGCGATTGCTCCTTTGTATAAGGATTGGTTCTCGCTTGGCCAGGGCGTGGGGAACTACCTTTCCTACGGCGATTACTCATCCGGGAACGAGAAAGATCCGAACACTTTCCTGTTCCCGCGCGGCGCAATCTTCGACCGCGATCTCAGCAAGGTTCACCCGGTGGACCCAACCAAGATCTCCGAGTTCGTCAGCCACTCCTGGTACGAGTATTCGAACGGCGACAGCAACGGCAAGCATCCCTATCAGGGCGAAACCAATCCGAAGTATTCGGGTCCCAAGCCGCCTTACGATCAGTTGGATGTCGACAAGAAATACTCCTGGTTGAAGGCGCCGCGTTATGACGGCAAGCCTATGGAAGTCGGGCCGCTGGCGCGAATGGTAGTGGGCTATGCGGCCGGCCAGAAGGACATCAAGGAGGCGGTGGATGGCGCCTTGAAAGCCCTGAACGCGCCGCCCACTGTGCTATTTTCGACTCTCGGAAGGATTGCCGCGCGCGCGCTGGAATCGCAACTGATGGCGCGGCGTTTGGAGACGTGGGTGGACCAGCTCGACGACAATCTGGCGCACGGCAAAGTGACGACCTTCAACCCCATTCGGTGGGATCCCAGCACCTGGCCAAGCTCGGCGAAAGGCTACGGCTGGCATGAGGCTCCGCGTGGCTCACTCGGCCATTGGGTTGAAATCAGCGGCAAGTCAATCAAGAATTATCAGGCTGTGGTTCCAACTACCTGGAACGCCGGGCCTCGAGACCCGCAGGGTCAGCGGGGTCCCTATGAAGCGTCGCTGCTGGGCACGCCCATTGCCGATCCGGCGCGCCCGCTGGAGATTCTGCGAACCGTCCACTCGTTCGATCCGTGCATCGCCTGCGCTGTACATGTGATCGATGCCCAGGGAAGGAATTATTCTATCCCGAGGTTGGATTGAGAGGGAGGACCCCATGCAAGCCGCGCAAGTGAAATCGTTGACGGACGCCCGGCATCCGGAACAAAGTCTCGGACCGGCGGTCGCGCTCTATGTGTGGCAGTATCCGCTCCGCCTGTTCCATTGGGGCATGGTCATCTCGATCGGGGTACTTGCGTTCACCGGCTATTACATCCAAGCGCCGTTTATTGTGGGCCAAGTGAACTATCCGTTCCTGATGGGATGGTTCCGTTTCGTCCATGAAGCCTTCGGGATGATTTTGATTGCGTTATTCCTGATGCGCATCTATTTGTTCTTCGCGGGCAACCGTTGGGTGCGCTGGAGGCAGTACGTGCCGCTCCATGCGACGCAGTGGAAGGAAATGTGGCACATGGCGAGGTTTTACCTCTTCATCCTGCCCCAGCCAATTTCGAAGATCGGCCACAATGCCCTCGCGGCCCTGTCCTACCTTGGCCTTTACACGCTCTTGTTCGTGGAGATCGTCACCGGTTTGGTGATGTTCAACGTGCTGCAGCACGGCGCAATTCTGGGCTTCTTCGTGGGCTGGATTCCACGTATGATCAGCCTGCCCAACCTCCGGCTGATTCACTTCTTACTCATGTTCGTGTTTATCGCCTTCGGAATATTCCATGTACATTTGGCGATGCTGATTTCGCGCCAAGAGAAACGCGGGCTGATGGACAGCATCTTCATCGGCTATAAGGTCGTTCCGGCGGACGAACTGGAAGAGGAAGAGAAAAAGGCTGCGCTCGAAGCACAATAAGAATTGCGAGAAGCAGGCCGCAAGGGCTACACACCACGTGATCGATGAGTTGCTGGTTAATATGAATCATGAGCTGGAAGGGCGCGGTAGCGGTGATCCCGATCGTTCCTAAGGACCGGCCGGTTTTGGATGACGATCGCGGCAGGTTATTGGAACGCGCCATGGCGCGCCATCAAAATTCTGGCGACGCCCTCATCGAGATTCTTCACACCGCGCAGCAACTCTACGGTTATCTCTCTCCGCCACTCCTGAAGAACATTGCGCGGAAATTAAGGCTTCCGCCCAGCCGAGTCCTGGGCGTCGCTACCTTCTATCACTTGTTCCGGGTTAGTCCTCGCCAGCGCCATTCAGCGATAGTCTGCCTGGGAACCGCGTGCTACGTGGCGGGCGGTAAAGACCTGATGGAAACGGCCCAGCGGCACTGCGATCCCGGGAAATGGACGATCGAGGAGGGCCGCTGCGTCGGTTCCTGCGGCCTCGCGCCCATCGCGATCTGCGACGGCGCATCTTTGTCGAGGGTGACGCCGGCTCGACTGGAAGCGGGCATCCGAGCTTGCGAGGACAAGTCGCATGACGTCTGACACTCTACGTCAGATGCGCCATTCCGAGCACCAGCGCCAGCAGGGCCTGACAGACCGCATCTCCTGCTGCACCGTCGCGGGTTGTCTTTCCGCCGGCGCGGAGGCCGTTCGCGCCGCGATTCAGGACCAGGTCGAGGCTCAAGGGGCGGCCGGCGAAATCGAAGTCCGCGGCACCGGATGCTTGGGGTGGTGCTCGCGCGGCCCGCTGGTCCGTAGTTCTGCCACCGACCTTATTTACGCCGACGTAAAGCCGGAAGACAGCGCCGCGCTGGTGAGCGGTGACCTGAGCAGGTTTGAGGGCCGCGTCATAGAACCCACTCATCCTTTCCGCGCCGGCCAGCGCCGCATTATCCTCGAAAATTCCGGCAAAGTCGATCCCGAACGGGTGGTCGACTATATCGCTCAGGGAGGATATCAAGCGCTGTTGCGCGCGGCGACGGAGATGACGCCGCAAGAGATTATCGGCGAAGTCAAGAAAAGCGGGCTGCGGGGCCGCGGCGGAGCTGGGTACCCGGCCGGGCTCAAGTGGGAATTGGTGGCGCGTCATCCATCCTCGGTCAAGTACGTCGTTTGCAACGCGGACGAGGGCGATCCCGGCGCCTTCATGAACCGCAGCGTTCTGGAGGGCGACCCGCACCGGGTTCTGGAAGGAATGACGATCGCCGGGCGGGCCGTGGGCGCACAGCAAGGTTACATCTATGCGCGCGGCGAATCGCCCTTGGCCATCGCCCGCATCCGGACCGCGCTGGAGCAAGCCCAACGGGAAGGGTTGTTGGGCGGACGCATCTTCGATAGCAATTTTCGCTTTCAAATCGATCTGAGAATCGGCGCTGGCGCCTACGTTTGCGGCGAAGAAACAGCTCTCCTTGCTTCCATCGAAGGCAAGCGTGGGCAGCCGGTGCCGAGGCCCCCATATCCGCCCGAGAGCGGTCTGTGGGGGCAGCCGACCCTCATCAACAATGTCGAGACGTTCGCGAATATCCCGGCCATCATCGAGAACGGCGGTGGTTGGTTTGCCGCCATCGGATCCCCTACCAGCCCCGGAACGAAAGTGTTCGCCTTGGCCGGAAGGGTCCTGCGTACCGGTCTGGTCGAGGTGCCCGTGGGAACCTCTCTGCGGACCATCCTGTTCGATATCGGCGGCGGTGTTCCGCCCGGCTGCCAATTCAAGGCGGCGCAAACCGGAGGTCCCGCCGGCGGTTGCATTCCGGCGCAACATCTCGATCTCCCAATGGACTACGACTCGCTTACGCGGATCGGCGCGATGATGGGCTCCGGCGGTCTAATCGTCATGGACACCACGTCGTGCATGGTGGATATCGCTCGATTCTTTATGGAGTTTTGTATGGCGGAGTCGTGCGGAAAATGCGTTCCTTGCCGCGCTGGCACGGTACAGATGCACGATATCCTGGCGCGAATGACGCGGGGCGAAGGCCATGAGGCCGATTTTCCAATGCTCGAAGAGCTGTGCGGTCTTCTTAAGGAAACCAGCTTGTGCGGCCTCGGTCTGGCGGCGCCCAATCCGGTTCTCAGCACGTTGCGCCATTTCCGAAGCGAGTATGACGCTCACGTGCGGGAGAGACGATGTCCGGCGGGACACTGCAATATCCAAGCCGAAGCGGGGGCCGCATGAGTGTCAGAACGCTGGAAGTAGACGGCAAAACCATCACGGCACTGGAAGGGCAGACGATCTTTTCCGCCGCGTGGGACAGCGGCATCCATATACCGAGGCTTTGTCACTTAGGCGGGCTTTCGGATATAGGCGCTTGCCGGCTTTGCCTGGTAGAGATCGAAGGGCAGAAGAAGCTACAGCCGTCCTGCCTGACCAAGGTTGCCGAGGATATGGTGGTGCGCACCAACACGGCGTCGCTGAAAGCCCAGCGCAAGCTGATCGTCGAATTGCTCTTCGCCGAGCGCAACCACGTATGCTCGGTATGCGTGCTGAACGGAGCCTGCGATCTTCAGAATGTGGCGGCATATTTGGGCGTAGACCATATCCGGCTCAAGCCCCAGTATCCGAAGCTTCCGGTAGATCTCAGCCACGAGAGGTTCGGTTTGGATCACAACCGCTGCATCCTCTGCACCCGCTGCGTTCGCGTTTGCGACGAGGTGGAAGGCGCACACACTTGGGACGTCGCCGGGCGTGGCCGGAATTCCAGAATCATTTCCGATCTCGGCGAGCCTTGGGGTGAGTCCGCATCCTGCACCAGTTGCGGAAAGTGCGTGCAGGTATGCCCTACCGGAGCGCTGTTTTCCAAGGGCAAGACAGTGGCGGAGATGCGCAAGGACCGCAGCTTCCTGCGATACATTATGACCGCCCGGGAGCAGAAGTTATGGATCAGGTGACTGACCAAGTGACGGACCAAGCCCATAACAAAGCACGGCTTGCCACGGTCTGGCTCGGAGGTTGTTCGGGCTGCCACATGTCTTTCCTCGACCTGGACGAACGGTTGATCGACCTGGCTGGTCTCGTGGATGTGTGCTATTCGCCGATCGCCGATGCAAAAGAGTTTCCCGAAGGTGTAGACATCACCCTGGTCGAGGGCGCCGTCGCTAACGAAGATCATTTGCGGGAAATTCGCTTGATCCGGCAGCGCACCAGGGTTCTGGTCGCCTTCGGAGACTGCGCCATCACTGGGAACGTAACCGCACTAAGGAATCTCTTCTCGCTCGAAGACATCTTGCAGCGGGCGTACCGTGAGTCCGCAGTGGTCGCCGGCGTACCAACGGGAAACGGCATCATACCTAGACTCCTGGACCGGGTTCTGCGCGTTCAGGATGTAGTCGCGGTAGATCACTACCTGCCGGGCTGCCCGCCTTCCGCCGATACGATCTTCGATTTTGTTTTGGACCTGCTGGCGGGGCGGACGCCGGTTACCGAGGGCAGGAGGTTTGGATCATGAGCCGGCAGATTGTCATTCAACCGGTCACGCGGATCGAGGGTCACGCCAAGATCTCCATTCAACTCGACGACTCTGGCCAGGTGCAATCGGCCAATTTCCACGTCACCGAGTTCCGTGGCTTCGAAAAGTTGTGTGAAGGCAGGCCGTTTCAGGAGATGCCGGGACTGATGTCCAGAGTGTGCGGCATCTGCCCGGTGAGTCATGTTCTGGCCAGCTCCAAAGCCGGAGACATGCTTCTGGGCGTCGAGATTCCGCCGGCTGCGGAGAAGCAGCGGCGGCTGGTGAACTATGCGCAGATCTTACAATCGCACGCGCTGAGCTTTTTTCACCTGTCCTCACCCGATTTGCTGCTCGGTATGGACGCGCCGGCCGCGAAGCGAAACATCTTCGGACTGCTGGAAAAGGATACTGATTTCCTGCGTAAGGGGATTCGGCTGCGTCAGTTCGGCCAGCGCGTGATCGAACTGGTCGGGGGAAAGCGCATCCACCCTAGCTGGAGCGGACCGGGCGGTGTTCACCTGCGTTTCTCCGTGGAGCAACGCGACGAGATTCTCGCTTGGATTCCGGAGGCCGTCGATTCTATTTCGATGGCGCTCGACAGGCTAAAGGGATTGCTCGATTCTTTCCACGTGGAAGTGGAGCATATGGGCAACTTCCCGTCGCTCTTCCTGGCAACGGTGAACGGGCAAGGCAGCCTGGAGTATTACGAAGGATTGATCCGGATCGTGGACGGCAAGGGAAATACGATTGCCGACGGACTGGATCCGAGACGCTTCTTCACGTTTCTGGGCGAAGCCAGCGAAGATTATTCCTTCGTGAAATTTCCGTTTTACTTGCCATTCGGTTATCCGCAGGGCCATTACCGCGTAGGTCCGCTGGCCCGGCTCAACGTGGCCAAATTCGCCGGTACGGCGCGCGCCGACCGCGAACTACGGGAATTCAAGCACCGCGGGGCGGACCAGGAGTGCGAAGGAGTGGTCTGCGAGTCGTTCCATTTCCATCTGGCGCGGTTGATTGAAATGCTGCATTGCGTGGAGCGGATCGAAGAACTGATGACCGATCCCGACCTGTTTGGCGAAAATACTCAAGCCAAGGCGTCGCTCAACCGTCGCGAGGGGATCGGATCGTGCGAAGCTCCAAGGGGCACGTTGTTTCACCATTACTGGGTCGACAAGGACGGCCTGATGACCAAGGCGGATTTGCTCATCGCAACAGCCCAGAACAATCAGGCCATGAACCTCGCGGTGGAGCAGACCGCGCGCCATTTTTTGAGACCGGCAGCCAATGGCGCACCACCGGATGAAGGCATGCTGAATCGATTGGAAGCGGCCATCCGCTGCTATGACCCATGCCTTTCTTGCTCGACGCACGCGCTAGGCCAGATGCCGCTGATCGTCGAACTGACCGGCCCCGGCGGTATCCTCTTGCGAAGAATAACGCGGGAGTCGTGCTTCGAACACTCTTGATCGCTACGGGAAATCGTCTGCGCCGCGACGACGGAGTTGCGCAAAGCGTTCTTGAACGGCTCGGTCCCGCCAGCGGCGGTGTGGAGACGCGCGCGCTGCTGCAACTCACGCCGGAAGTGGCCGAGGATATCGCCCCCTATGACGCAGTCATTTTCATTGATGCCGACGCGGGCGCGACGGAACTCGGCCTCGCACAGCTCGACGAACTACCATCGTCTGCTGTGCTTACGCACGTTTCACGGCCAGCGGACATCGTCGCTCTCTCGAGGGCACTCTTTGGATTCACCGGGCGGGCGTTCTTGTGCCGGATTCCCGTTGACGACCTGTCCTTAGGAGAAGGGCTGAGCCGCCGGGCGAGCGCAATCGCCGCGCAAGCTACCGAGATGGTAAGAGCTCTGTTGTCTTCGCCGGATACCAACTAGTGTAGCTGTGATGTTTCCCCCCAAACGTTGTACACCTCAGCCGCGGCGATCAATAAGCCGAATACCAAAGTCAACACGGTAAGGGGCTTTCCCCAGCGATCGATCGCATCCAACTTGTGGGCCAAGGCCGACTGCTGCGGTATCATCCTCGCTTCACCGTCGGCGAGGTGGACCACTTCGTTTTCATGGAGCGCCAGAAACTTCCGATAAACCGCCAGTCCGAGCACTGTCAGAGCCAACGCGGACCAGATCAAAAAAAATGGCATCAGATTCATATCTCTCTTGAGCCTCCCGCTGAAAGAGCTTGCAATCCTCGCGCCAACCGGATTGGAGATTAGTTCCCGAGCCAATCGCGCTGACGCGCCAAATCGATCGGGTGATTTGGCGCATGCAACGCTCCGTTGCGTGTCCTGGCCAAGTTATGTTATTGAGCTTGGCGCGCGGCGCGCTTCGTCTCTGCAAACCGCATATGATGAAACGCATGAGGACTCTGGTGTTGGGGCTCGGAAATCTCGTGCACTCCGACGACGGTGTGGGCGTTCACGCCATCCAACGATTGCAAAGGAATTCGCAAGTTCCTCCGGGAGTGGTGCTGATAGACGGCGGAACGCAGGGCTTAAGTCTCCTGCCTCACATCTCGGGATTCAATCGGCTGTTGGTGATTGACGCAGTGGATGTTGGTCAACCACCCGGCACGCTCATCAGATTGGAGGGCACCGCGCTCGAAAACCTTCCTGGAAAGCCGTCTGTCCACCAACTGGGGTTCGCCGATCTGATGGTGGCCATGAAACTCTTGGGTGAATCCCCAGAAGAGGTTATCGTCCTAGGAGTGCAACCACTATCCACTGACTGGAGCGCGGAACTGACTGCGCCTGTGCGCAACTCGCTCGATGACTTGCTGGCGGTCGTGATCACGCAACTGGAATCATGGGCTAGCCCCGACCGTGAGGGAGGGGATCTGCGATCATGAGAGAGGGGAGCCCCGACCGCTACCCCTCCGCCGTCATCGCGGGCAAATGTTGCCAATAGATGCTCTTCAATACACCCATGACGTCGTCATAGGATAGGTCAGGCCGGCATCCGTCATCGTGTCGAGACTGCAGGACCAAGTCGCTAAGACAAAGAACGCCCTCTAGTTTTCCTCCGTCGCCGACTGCGGGAATCCGGCGGACTCTTCGCGTCCGCATAATCTCTAACGCGGCGTGAACGTCGTCACCGGCTCCGCAGGTCGCCACCGGGCGCGACATCACCTGCTCGGCCTTAAGCTCGGAAGGACGGAGGTTTCTCGTGCCGAGCGCAACACAAATGTCGCGATCGGTGATGATTCCCAAGACTCGTCCACTCCCGTCGGTCACGGGCAAAGCGCCGCAGCCGCAGGACCATAGCAGCTCGGTAGCCGCCGCAAGATTAGTGCCTGGACCACAGGACTTCGGCGACTTCCTCATCACATCTTTCACTCTCATATGACCTCCCGCTACCACCATGCATATAGCATTTTTGCCGCCAACTTTTTTTCAAGAACGAGCTACGAAAATTTGGCGATGGGAATCGATTCGCCTAACCCCGAACGTTATTGAGGGGATCGGCGCCTGCTCTGAGACTGACGTGAGGGGACCGGTGCCTCACGGCCGGCTCGAACCGTTTTCAAGCTGCGATCTTCTATCTGGTCCGGCGCCTGCCATTCTACGCTCTGCCCATCGACCGCAACCTGCCGGAGGAAATGGAGTTTAGCATAAAGGGGCCTTGTGTCCGCAGTCTCGGTTCTTGGCGTGGGCTTTCCCGAGAATGGTAACTTATAGAAAAGACTGAACGTCTACTTCTGTTGGCTGTTTTACAGGCTGGCGAGGAGCAGATTGGCCGAAAAAATGAAAATTTGTGTTCTGGGCGGGGATGGATATTGTGGCTGGGCCACGGCCCTTTATTTGTCCGGGAAAGGCCACACGGTCGCCGTAGTCGATAATTTCCTTCGGAGGCAATGGGACTTCGAGCTAGGCGTTCAGACCCTGACGCCAATTCAACCGCTGACGGACCGGCTTCGGGTCTGGCAGGAACTCACGGGGAACGTCATCGAGCAGTATGTCGGCGACGTGAATGACTACGAATTCCTTTCCGGTGTGATTGAAGGCTTCCAACCGGACGCGGTCGTTCATTTTGCCGAACAGCGATCGGCGCCGTATTCGATGATCGATCGGAAACACGCAGTGTTTACTCAAGTGAACAACGTGGTGGGCACGCTGAACCTCTTGTTCGCACTGCGGGAACTGCGGCCCGATTGCCATCTGGTCAAGCTCGGCACCATGGGAGAGTACGGAACGCCGAACATCGATATCGAAGAAGGCTATATCCGCATCGAGCACAATGGCCGGTCGGATGTGCTGCCTTTCCCCAAACAGCCGGGTTCGTTTTATCACCTGTCCAAGGTGCATGACAGCCACAATATGATGTTTGCCTGCAAGATCTGGGGACTTCGCGCTACCGATCTGAATCAGGGAGTGGTCTACGGAACCGTGACCGATGAAGTGGTGCTGGATGAGGCGCTGATCAACCGTTTCGATTACGATGATGTCTTTGGAACGGTGCTGAACCGCTTCTGCGTGCAGGCCGCGGTGGCGCACCCGCTCACCGTCTATGGAAAAGGCGGGCAGACCCGCGGCTTCCTGGACATTCGCGACACGGTTCGTTGCGTTGAGCTTGCCTGCCTGAATCCGGCCCGAGCGGGGGAGTGCCGGGTTTTTAATCAGTTCACCGAGCAGTTTTCCGTCCTCGAACTTGCCAAAATGGTTCAAGCGGCAGCCCGGAAATTAGGGATGAGGGCGACGATTGAGCACTTGCCGGCTCCCAGGGTTGAAGCCGAAGAACATTATTACAACGCCAAGCATTCCAAGCTGATCGACCTCGGACTTGAGCCGTATCACCTATCCGACTCGCTGCTCGATTCGCTCATGAACATCGCCATCCGCTATCATGATCGCATCGACCCATCGCT
>Ga0209040_10001940_pt1 | contig 16343 bp, 18 predicted proteins | sample BogFormECP12_OM3_FD_188240 | JGI IMG/M metagenome (GOLD analysis project Ga0209040, IMG submission 188240) | Bog forest soil microbial communities from Calvert Island, British Columbia, Canada - ECP12_OM3 (SPAdes) (version 2) | ecosystem: Environmental > Aquatic > Freshwater > Wetlands > Bog ...
GAGTCCTGAACCGCCATGGGCTTCAGCTCCAGCGAGATTTCAGCGACTTTGCCGATCTCTACAGTGACGGCCTGACTAACGAGTAATCCTGGCACTGTGGCTTCAATGATGTATGATCCAGGCGGCACACTTTGAAACTCAAATTTGCCGCTCTCATCCGTTTCCGTTTCCATCAACGATGCGGTCTGCAAAGTCACCTTTGCTTTCGCGATATAGGACTGCCCCTTGGAGTCCTGAACAAACACTGTGCCCTGAACGTGACCGGCAGGCTCAGGGTTTTCTCGCCCCAGCGACTGGGGAACGAGCTGAAAAATCCAGAGCCATAAGAACAGTACCGAGGCGATACCGCTTGTGTAGCTTGAGCTTTTCTGCCAGTGAATTTTGACCGCGTGTGGCTGCATACTCCTGATTCGCAAGTGAACGACTCACATGCCTCCTCCAGCTCCAGACGAAACGCCTGGGCCCGATTCAAGCGGCAATTACGACCCGCGTTGTTCTCAACAGTTGACCAGCAATTCTGCTTTCGCTTATGCATTCAAGTGGCCACCGGCTTGTGGCCTCGACACGGATAACTCAAATGCAGGATTTCCAAGTGCATAGGCAGCGACGCGGAGGATTTGTTCAGATCGTCAGGACACGGCGGTTCCTGGCAGTGATGACCGTATGCGGGCATAGCAATGTTCATATGTTTCGAAGGGTTCGCAATCACCTCTTAATATCAATACGAATAACGCATCAAGATTTGGCGGCTGACTTGCGACTCTGATGCCACCGACCAATGGTCGCGGGCACAAAACACGTCCCCGGTCAATTCGTAGAGCTCCGAAAGGCATTACCGTCGCCCAGAAGGACGTAGAGCGTCATGTCGACAGCAGTCCGTTTGCAGCCGAGAGACATCGAGGCGAACTGAAACTCAGCTTCTTACTGTTTGACGAGATCGAAAAAGCGAGTGACGCATTGTGGCAACTTCTGCTCGGGATTCTCGACAGAGCCATTTTGATTCTGGGGAACAACCGTCGCGTCGACCTATCGCAAATCATCTAGATGAGAGAATGGAACGGACGGCGATAGACGCGGCGCGTCGGAAATTTTCGCCGGAGTCTGTGAATCGTTTAGACAATCTAGTGGTGTTTCATCCCTTGAGGCGCGAATAACTGGAAGAAGTGCTTCAGATCGAGCTCCGAAAGGTACAATCTCGGGTTACCAGTGCCCTCGGTAGGCCTTTTCTGTTTCGAATGGCGGAGGAAACCCGGCAGTTTCTCTTGGACGATGGCACGGACCAACGCGATGGGCAAGGCACCTAAAGCGCGCTATCGCACGCTTCCTCATCTCCCCGCTAGCCATGGTGTTGGCAACAAATCAACTTAGGCCTGGCAATCTTCTGATCATCGACCGCCAGCCTCAGGAAGAGTGTCTCGAAACACGCGGGAACATCACGTCTCCTATCCTTGCTCCCCAAACGGATTCGAGATGCATGCGCCGAATGAACGCGGAGATTCAGGGCTAGTTCAAGCGATGTTTGCTACACCCGATCCGTTGCCCCCATTCGGGCAATGCCCACATCGCGTCAAACAGCAAGGTGAAACGGGTAGCGGTTTTGAAGCGCCATCAACAAGATACCGTCTGCGGACCTGGCATGCGAAGTGCCTATACACCCAACGTGAAGCGACCGACGACGGTCGCTCAAGGAACGAAGAAATGTTCCGAGCGCAGCTCGACCAAAGCAGTCAAGGCTCAGAACTCAAGCTGCTGTTGCTTCGGCTGTGCGACTTGCACGCAAGATTCGTGGCGGGAACCTGTTATGCACGCGATATCTGCGAACGGCTTCACCTGAACCATAAAGGAGACGCTAACGGGTCCGTCCCGTCAGTGACCGAGGTGCATCCCTCGCCCACAGTAGCCCCCCTCCCGCGCCCGGGCGGTCTCACCGGACCTGCCCGGGCGCGGCCCCTCTTAAGGAAACGCCGAATATGCGTTGCTCAATAAGCACGAACCCGAAACGGAAGCTGGAGAAAATATGTTCAGAGTAATCACAATTACGCATCAGTGCGAAAGTGGCGGAACGCAACTGGCTTCCTCAATTGCACGGAAGCTTGGGTGGGAACTCCTCGACTATAATTTGGTAGACCGTATCGCCCGCATCGCTGACCTGGACTTCGCAACTGCTGTTCAGTTCGATGAGCAAGCGGCCCGCTGGTGGCGCCGCGTGCGACGTGCGGGGATTAATCGAGCAGCCTGTTGTCCCTACGTATCCCCTCGCTGGTTGGATGAAGTTGACGAGGACTCTGTCCACGATCTTGCCACCCAGCTGATCCAGGCAGCGGCGGATTCTGGAGAATGTGTGCTCGTGGGACGCGGTGCTCAATGCCTTCTGCGCGGCCGAAGCGACGTCTTCAATGTCCTTGTCTATGCACCTCACGAGAAACGAGTCCAGGCCTTCGAAGCCCGCCGTCCGGAGTGCACAGACGTTCAAGCTCTCCGCCCACTAACGGATTCGCAGCAAGCAGGATACATTCGACGCTACTACGGGAGAGATTGGCTCGATCCGATGCTCTACGACCTTTGCATAAGCACTTCAATCGGCTTCGATCGTGCCGCCACACTGATAAACGACGCCGTGGTGTTCCCGGATATGAGCTGGACGCCAGCCGCGGAGGAAGAAGTCCAGCTATGTCACTCGTCGATTCAGCTCTAGATCCGCGCTTGAAGTCCGTTTTGATAGCAACAGATCTGTCACCCGCTTCCGCGAAACCCCTTCATCATGCGTTGGGCATGGCCCTCCATTACGGAGCCAAGCTATACGTCGCTCATGTTGTGTCAACAGTTCCTTATCTGATCGCGGGGCCACAAGCCCTGGCAGTGGCTTATGAGGGTGCGTCCCAGAGTATCCAACAACTTCAGAGTGACCTGCTTAACGATGACTCGGCGAAGGGCTTGGATTGTGAATTCATCATCCGCTGCGGTCACGTTTGGCAGGAACTACACGCAATAATCTACCAAAAACAGATTGACTTGATCGTGGTTGGAACGGACGCCCGGCGGTGCATTGAAAAAGTACTCTTGGGCTCAGTCGCCGAGCAGGTCTTTCGGGATGCGAGCTGTCGAGTGCTAACCGTCGGGCCGCACTCATACCAGGACCGCGGTGTTGACTTGCCTGGCGAAATTCCGACGTATCTGTTTGCGACGGACTTCAGCGAAGTTTCGCTCCGTGCACTGCCCCAGGCCGTGTCATTCGCTAATCGAACTAAAGCTAAACTGATCCTGCTACATGTGGTTCCAGCAGGTCCTGCACCGCAAATCTCCGAATGCTACACCTCACATCGGGAGAATGCGCGAATGACTTGCGTGCGGTGGCTCGAGCAGTTGTTGCCTTGTGACGAAGAGACTCCAATCGACGCTGAGTTTCTCGTTCAGTTCGGGATGCCAAGTGAGAAAATCTTGCAAGTTGCTTTGGACAAGAGAGTAGACCTGATCATATTGGGCTTACGTCGCGAGCCTCTATCCAACACAATTTCGCACAAGCCATGGGCCACAGCCTATGAGATCGTGCGCGGGGCCGGATGCCCCGTCCTGACCGTCAGGCAGTGAACGGACGCAGGCATCGGGCTATTCTTTGCAGAAACACAACTGTCGTTTTGTCGCAGTCGAGGAACGCCCGACCCCGTTTACAACGGTGGGCAGTTCGGGCAGGAGCAGTCTCCAATTCCATTTGGTGTTTTTCCCAACAGCTTAATTCTTCATCGACGAAGAGGTCAGCATGGTAGCGGCGATAGGGCGGGCCGTTGTCAGTGGACGGTTCGTGGATCTTCTCCCGACCCATCGTTGACCGAGTACGATTAGCGATCGACAGCAGGCGCATTTGGCAATACTGCATTACTAAGGGAGCAGAAGGGGAAATCTGCACAAAAGCGGATTCCTAAATGCCATAAGTAAGGAGAAAGTCCAGGGCCTCAGTGGGCACCCTCATCCGCATTTACCTTAGTAGATCCAAGCAGTCTTGGTTGGTGCAGGTTGCTTGCGCTCGGGCATTAGGGATCGAATTGACACCTGTCTCAAGGGTGATTCCCCTTGCGAAACTTGGCGTCTCGAACCGCCACAACACGTGCTCCGCCCCGACAGCCCTTTGAACGTCCAATACGCCGCTCGCCATGTTCGTCTGTTCGTTTTCAGCGACGGTGAAGGTAACGACCTTTTTATCCTCGACCGTATGCACCGGAAGCGGAAGTGACGGACTAAAGAGAATCCAAAACGTATTGAAATGGCTCTCGCACGATAGCGAGCTAAGTTCGTAAGTGTCATTCACACGGACCAGGCTGAGAATGACGTGCGGCGCGTCAGGATCGTTAAGATCGAATTGTTCTATCGACGCTTCTGTGCTCGAAAGTTCTTTGACTGCAAGGGTGCGTAGCCGCCCGCCATCGCCGCCAAGGTTCCACTTGGCCGTTTGGACCAAATCAGCTGGACTACTTTCGACTGACCAAAAGTCCGTGCCGGGCAATATCTGCCCGATGGTCATTTCCGTCGCATAAAATGCGGCCAGTGCATCATCGGATTGCTTCGATTTGGGCAGGTATTCTCTGTCTGCGATTTTCAGAGTCGTGCCATCTGCACTTGGTGCCCGGCGTGATGCGTACAAAAAACCGATGCCGGAATTGTCAGTGCGGAAGATAACCTTAGGTGAAGCGTGCGGTACAATCTCGCCCACGGCGAACTTCCAGAGGATCTGGTTACCGAACCGGTCCTGAAAGTGAATGACAAACGCGGGGGAAGAATCCTTAGCCCGGAAAGCTGTAAAACCGATTGGCGTAATGTACGCATCCCCGCCATTTGCGGCCTGTGCGTCCACCCTACGTTTCGAAAAGGAATAGAACGCTTCTCGATTTGTACTCTTTTCAAGCAGAATGACATCGCAACCATTTTCATCTACCAGGGCCTCGATCCTGGCGTAAAGCGGATCATCGGAGATCGATTCTTCCAGGTACTGTGGCACGTACCGAAACTCTACATTCATGGGAAGCAGAGGCGCTTCTGGCGACTGAGCTAGGACCACGGCCGCGTTCCAGAAAAACACGTACATCAAGAGACCAACAGAGATGATTCCACTCCTTAGGAACTGTTCTCGATACATTTTCTATACCTCGCGAGCTATTTCTCCGTAAGCTAGTTTGATCACAACAGCAGATGTCGCTTCAGTGCACCTCAGCTGACTCGTCTTGGCTCTGCATCAGAGGCAGCTGCGAAGTAAGTTGCAAGTCGATCATCGCGTTGATGCGGTGCTCCACTTGGAAAAAGGTCGCGGTTACCTTTCCGGGCAACACCTTCCGAAAAATAGGCAGATACTTCCTGCGGAGTTCCAAAGCGGCGATATCCGAATCCAACCAGCGGCGAATGAGACTGTCCGCCTGCTCCTCGGTCAACGATCCGTATTCTTCCGCATACTCTTTGATCAGCGCGTTTCTTGTGTAGGTGATTTTCCTGAGCTCCGCTGAATATTGCTCGTAGACCGGCCAGAACGTGGTGGCTTCGGTGTCCGTCAGCGTCACATTCGCGGCGATGAGCTGCTTTTTCATAGATTCGATTTGTCGGTGCATCAGCGCCATCTGCTGGTCGCCAAAATCATCGGCACTTCTTACGACCCCGCCGGTCGACGCCGCAGGCTTATCTTGGGCAAGAGTCAGAGTCCTTGAATTACCGCACACATGGATGCCCGCCAGTAGGGCTACGGCTAAGATCAATTTCTTCACGACGTCCATCTCCTCGTCGTCAGATGTCGGGTGTCGCTGACGTTCGCTGGTCTGCGATGAACTGCGCACGCTGATTTGCCATCGATCCAGACTTCATCAACACTCCTCTTTCTAACTCCCTGCTTTTCCTGTCGCACTCGAGTTGCCAAACGCAGCTGCATATAACTCCCATACTTTGAATGTAGGTGACATCATCCTTCGTAAAGGAGTGTGCCCACATAGAGTCACTGCCCTCGGGCAGGCATGGTGTGAGCTGTATACCAAAAGAACAAACGCCGGACTATCGTCCACGTCCGCCATACCGAACGATCATTGTGAGGATGTCATCAATTCGCCTGCAGAGTGAGTTATGAAGAACGTAGTCCGGAACGGTGGGAACGCCGCAAAGTGAGCGTGCTCGCTTCTCAGGCGAGCGCCATTAACGCACTCGGAGCTCCACTGATGCAGCGCTTCCCGTCGTGGTTGAGCAGCCTTCGATTATCTCAGCAGACGATCGAAAGCATCCGGTTCCAACTGCTCAAGAGACTCCACAACCACATCGGCGAAAAGCTCCTTGCCTTTGTGACTTACCCCTATGCTCCGCATGCAGGCGCGGCGCGCCCCCTCGATTCCGGCGCTGGCGTCCTCCACGACAATACACCTCTCTGCAGGAACGGCGACTCGGGAAGCGGCTAACACGTAGACCTCAGGATCCGGTTTGCCCCGGTGCACATCTTCAGCCGATACGATGCCTTGAAAAACGTGGGTTGCTGACAGGGCCTCCAGCACCGCGTCAATGTTGGCGCGCGGCGCTGCCGAGGCGATTGCTTGCCGCCATCCGTGCTTTTGCAGCCTGTCCAACCAAGTTGCAACCCCGGGTTCGAGTGCAATGCCGACTCGTCGCACCAAGTGACGATAGGATTCTTCCTTTGCTTGTGCGATTCGCTCGATCCGTCCGCCAGTCGCTGTGGAGCCAAGCCAGGAGGGGATAATCGAATCGTTACGCTGGCCAAAGGTCGAAAGAAACTGCTCGCGTGTGATGACAATGCCCTCCTTTGCCATCGTGTTGCGCCAGGAAATCCAATGTAGTTCTTCTGAGTTGACTAACGTACCATCCATGTCCCATAGAACCGCTTTGCATCCGTTCATCCGAAATCTCCACTACGAAAATCAGTCGGAACGACTCTGGGCTGATGTTTAACGCTACACCCGAAAACGGCGGCACCTTTGTTGGACAGGACGTCAGCATCACTCTGAACGTGCAGTTTCTGCAGCAAGTGCCGCCCCCACTTTTATCGGAAATCCAGCGTGACTGATAAGGGATAGTGATCGGAGCTTGATACCGAATGGTGGACCTGCGGTGTGTCGGAGCGCAGAGGGCCCCGCGAGAAAATCCAGTCGATCACTCTGCCTTCTGTGAAAAACGAGTTGGGTGTCGTCGGAATGTGCTGATTCGTGAAGACGTCTTGAAAATCGGCGCGCCTGATCGATTTCGCGACATCTCCGGTAGACACATCCATATTGAAGTCGCCGGCGAGCACGACCCCCGTGTCTGTGTACCGTTGTGCATCCTTAAGAGTTTCCTCTATTTGAGCCCTCCGAAGCCGGTCGTCACCTCGGCTCTCGAGATGAAGGTTGTAGGTAACGATCGTCTTCCCTCCGACACTAGCATCGGCCACGAGGGCGAGCCGACCTCCGAGCCTTTCCTGGAATGGTTCGATCTCCGGCAAAAACCAATGTGGCTGCCAGAAGTTGGATTGCTGCTGGAACCGGAGGATACGGGCATTCGACAACGGCCAGGGGGACAACGTCGCCTGGCCATGGTAAGCGGGCGAATGGCCTGTGCCCTGCGTCAATTCCTGAAACTCACGCCCAAAGATGTAGTTGAGTTGCAGCTTTTGCGCTATTTCCCGTGCAATATGAAGGCGGTGCGTGCGCCTGGCATTTAGGTCCGCCTCTTGCAACAGCAGGATGTCCGCTTTGCTGCGGCTCAAAAACTCGATGATCCGCGGAAGTTGCAGTCCGCGATTGATGTTCCAGCACACCACCTTGAACGAGTTCAGCGGGCAAAGGACCCACCGCGGACTGGCGAAGTTGCCTGTTTCGATCTCCGGTACAAGAGTCAGCATATCTCTCGGTTATGGACTTTCGTTCCGCGGTCGAGCACCCCAGCCCACCTTTAACAGCACGCGTACTTCCTTTCAGACCTTCTCGCCTTGGTTTCTGCCCGCACGCAGGTGGTTGCCACGGGATACTACGAACGCCATCGAAACGAAACAAACCGAGTTCCGTTCTAGACCAGAGTTACCCACCGGGCAGCATTCGCCCTGGGTGTTGGGCACATTCTACTCCGCAAAGGACAGAAGTACTCTGTTTTCACAACTCACGCCCGTGAATACCAGAGGGCGCGGACTATATCCGGGCACAGTTCCTTGAAGGGGCATGTCCTCTAATGCCTTGTCAGTCAGCGGGAGGAGAGTAGAAAGGAGTTGACCCTGGTGAGGCTCCGCACTTCCCTAATGGAACTCTGCCGTTGGCTCAAAGCGCAGAGGGTCACAAAAGTCCCAACCGATTTCAACCCAAGCCGAATAAACACCAACCCGAGTAGCACGCGCGCCGCAGTTGTAGCGATGGACTTCATCCCAAATGGCCTGCCTTTTCCGTAACGACTACCAGCGTGTCGTATGCAGTTCGTACGAGGTCGCTGGAGTGAACTCTCCGGCTAAGGCACGCTCGTGCAGCTCCCAAGGGGAAGCGCCTGCAGTGCGTGCAGCAATCATCCTCTCCGGATCGATATTGACGTGTAGACGAGAAGGCAAAGCCTTCAACTGCTCGGTAACTGTCCAGTCGTTGGTGAAATTGTTGACGGTTAGCTCGACGATGTTCCCGTCAGGGTCCTCGTAATAGATGGCCGTCTGGATGAACTGGTCCGCGGCCCACAACAGCGGGATCCCGAGTTTTTTCAGCCGAAGGTAAGTGCCGAGCAGATCGTCAAGTGTTTCGTATTTGAAAGCAATGTGTTGTATCCGTGTATGCTGGTCTCTCTCACGATCGGGCGGGAGACCAGGCGTCTCAAAAAATGAAAGGCAATGATTAACCTCATCGTTGCTGGTAAAGGCTACAGTTTTGAACGGTGTACCCGCCGGCGCTGGCACGCGCTTATTCACCGTCATGCCCACTACCTTGCCATACCACTCAAGCATGCCGTCCAGGTTGCCGGTAGTCAGTCCGCAGTGTTGCAGCGTCGGATGAATCGTGATCTCAGTATTCATTTGAATTCTCCTGTTTATTTGAAATTGAACGTGAGCGAGAAATCAGCGGGAGCGCCTTGCGTCCCGACATGCCAGACCACCTTCTCTGTGATCTTCGTTCCCGTCGACAATGCGTGCGGAAATGAATTCCATTTCGAGGTCGTGGAGTTCATCCACAATTTCAAGGAAGTTCTTGGTGCTCCGAGCAACACAGTCGAACGCTGCGACCAAGAGAACAGAGAATTCTCCTCGCCGTGCGTCGGCCATCAAGACGTCGAGACCGGGACGCCTTGCTTTGCAGCCCGAATTCCACGGTCGCAAAATTCGCGTCTGATTTCGAAGCCTCTTTGCGTCGCAAGTTTGCAGAGGTCATAAGTTGGGTCTCGACTTGTTGCTCAGGCGTGCTCACGCGTGCGTAGATGGCTGCTTTTTTCATTCCGAGCACCTGCGGCATTAGGGCGTGTTTACTATATTACTGCCAGCCTCCCCCGAGAGCCCGGTAAAGTTGCACCAGACTCTGGTACTCGGTGCCACGAGCCTGCGCTAACAGTAGTTCAGCGGAAAAGAGGGAACGTTGGCCATCTAAGACTTCGAGATACGTTGTGGTACCGCCCTTGTAGCGCATATCTGACAAACGAACAGACTCCTGAAGATCCGCCACTGTATCTTCCTGCCGAACGCGGACCTGGTGGAATTTCTGATAGCCAATCAGCGCATCGGATACATCTCCAAACGCTCGTTGTATCGTTTGCCGATAAGCGATCAGCGCCTGTTGATACTCAGATTTTGCGAGCTGCAAATTCCCGGTCAGAGCTCCCCCTGTGAAAATAGGCTGACTCACTTGGGCGGCGTAGGACCAAATTCCGAGTTGCGAACTCATCAGGCTAGAGAAAGCACTGCTTCGCCCGAAAGCGCCGCCCCCGGAGCCCGTCAGAGAAATTTGCGGAAAGAACTGTGCTTTGGCCACTCCAATTTCGGCATTCGCGGCAACCAGATTTTGCTCGGCCTCACGAATATCGGGCCGCCGTTCGATTAAAGTTGCAGGGAGCCCGGGCGGCACTTCGGGGGGAAGAGACTGCTCCACCAGCGGGCGCCCACGCGGGATTCCCTGCGGATAGTTGCCCAGCAGAATGCTGATGGCGTTTTCTTCCTGCGCGATCTGCCGCTCCAAGTCAGGGATAGTGGTGTTCGCCGAATCAAGGACTTGCTGCGCCTGTAACACATCGAGCTTCGTGGCCACACCGTGCTCAACGCGAAACTTGGTCAGCCTCACCGAGTCTTCCTGAGTATTCACGGTCTCGTGCGTGATTTGGAGCTGCAGGTCAAGCTCCAGCAGGGCAAAATAATCACTGGCCACGTCGCTCACCAACGTCAATATAACCGTCTGCCGCGCATCTTCCGTTCCGAGCAATTGCGCACGCGCCGCTTCCGTCGCGCGGCGCAGCTTGCCGAACAAGTCCAATTGAAAAGCTGCGTCAGCCGTCAGCGTCAGAAAATTATAATTGGTCTGAAAAGTATTTTCTTTCCCCCCGCTAAAATTTCCATTTCCCGCTACCTGGGGGAACAGACTCGAGCGCGTTACGGTAACCTGCGCTCGTGCTGCGTTGATGCGCTCGGTCGCAAGTTGAAGATCGTAATTTTGCTTCAGTGCTGTGCGGATCAGTTCCTGCAGTTGGGGGTCCTGAAAAACCTGCCACCAGGGGAGATCCGCATACGAAGCCGCTTGAGCCTGAACCTGCGGATTTTCGCTCGAGTCCCGATAGGCGGTTGGAGGTTGCACCGCAGGCCGGTGATAGTCCGGGCCAACCATGCATCCCGCCAGTAAGCTCGAGCTGAGCAGAGCCGTTACACATGAGTTTAATCTCCTCATACGTCGCTCCGCCGCCGACTGCTCGCAACCCTCTCGCAGTAGCTCATCTCAATCCCCCGGTGCTGGAGAAGGCGTTGCCGGCAACGCGCCCGAAGCATGCTCCTTTTCCGCACCTGACCATTTCTCCACCAGATAGAAAATCGCAGGTACGAAAAAGATTCCAATCAAGCTGGCGGCAAGCATCCCCCCGATCACCGTGGTACCCATGATTTGTCGGGCAACCGCCCCGGCTCCACTCGCCGTCCACAACGGCACGCATCCCAGAATGAACGCGAACGACGTCATCAGAATGGGCCTTAGGCGAAGCCTGGCTCCTTCCAAAGCCGCATCCGCCAACGGCTTTCCGCTCTCGAACTGCTCCTTGGCGAACTCCACGATCAAAATCGCGTTCTTCGCGGCCAAGCCGATCAGCATGACCAGTCCAATTTGCGAATAGATGTCACCCTCGATCTGCACCATGTAAGGCGGCAGGAAGACTCGCTGAAAGAACCGGCGTAAAAACATAATTGCGAACGCTCCGAAAACCGCCACGGGTGTACTCAACAGCACACTGAGCGGCAGCGTCCAGCTTTCATACAGCGCCGCTAGAATCAAGAACACAAACAGCAGCGACAATCCAAAGATCGCCGCCGGTGGCACCCCCTGCCTCGCTTTTTGTTCTTGGAACGATATGCCCGAATAGTCGAAGCCCATCTCGCGTGGCATGGTCTGTTTGAAAACTTCTTCCAGAGCTGCCGTGGCCTGGTCTGCGCTGTAGCCCGGTGCGGCACTTCCATTCAACTGCGCAGACCGATACTCGTTAAACCGGAGCATAAATTCCGGCCCGAGCCTCGGCTTGATATCCACCAGCGTCGAGAGCGGAACGCTGTCGCCCTTGCTGTTACGCACATAAAATTGTCCGACGTTTTCAGGGCGTGCGCGATCCTCGCCTTCCGCTTCGATGTACACCTGCCACTGCCGGCCAAAACGGTTGAAATAGTTAATGAAATACCCGCCCATGAAGGACTGGATCGTGCGGTATACATCGTTAAGGGCTACCCCTTGCTTCAGCACCTTATCCCGATCCACTTGCACAAACTGTTGCGGCACGCTGGCCAGGAAAGTGGTGCTCAGGCTGCCAATTTCCGGCCGCTTGCGCGCCTCTTCCATAAACGTGGCCAGATTTTTCGAGAGGAACTGGATGTCACTCCCGGAACGGTCTTCGAGAATAAACGTAAACCCGCCCGCCGTCCCGACACCAGGGATTGCCGGCGGTGAAAATGCGAAGGCCACCGCTGTCGGCAGCTTGCTCAACTGCTGGTTCAGGTGCGCCTTCAAAGATTGAAATTGTTCGGCCCGGGTTGTGCGCTCGTTCCAGGGCTTGAGGGTAACGAAGAATGTCGTGTTGTACGTGGTCCGCACAAAACTAAGCAAACTGAAACCCACGAAGGACGTCACGTGCTCTACCCCGGGTGTATCCATCAGGATTTTTTCTACGTCCTTCGAAACAGCCGTCGTTCGCTCCAGGGAAGATCCATTTGGAAGCTGCACGTTCACATATGCATAGCCTTGGTCCTCGTCAGGTAGAAAGCTCGAAGGGATCCGGTTGGCAAAAAAGCCCGCCGCCAAGGCGAATACCAGAAGTAAAACCACCACCACACCGGTTTTCTTCACCAAAACAGCGCTCCACCCGACATAGCCCTCTGTGACTCTTTCGAACAGGCGATTGAACCAATCAAAAAACCGCCGCAGCAATCCGTGGCTCTCTTCCTTCGGCTTGAGCAGCAAGGCCGCCAGCGCGGGACTCAGCGTCAGTGCATTGAACGCTGACAGCAGCACGGAGATCGCAATCGTCACTGCGAACTGCTGGTAGAGTTTTCCGGTAATTCCGGGAATGAAAGCCGTCGGCACAAAAACAGCAGAGAGCACCAGTGCGATACCAACCACAGGGCCGGAAAGTTCCTCCATCGCCTTCAGGGCCGCATCTTTCGGCGTCATACCCTCTTCAATGTGACGTTCCACGCCTTCCACCACCACAATCGCGTCGTCCACCACCAATCCGATCGCCAGCACCAATCCAAATAACGACAACGTGTTGATGGAAAAACCGAATATCGGGAAAAATACAAATGTCCCCACCAGCGACACCGGCACAGCCAGCAGCGGAATCAAGGTAGCCCGCCACCCTTGCAGGAAAATGTAGACAACCAGGATCACTAGAGCGAGCGCAATCAACAGCGTGACAACGATCTCCTTTATGCCTTCGGTCACCGATCTCGTCGTATCGAGCGCCACTACGTAATCCAGGTCCTCTGGGAAGCGCTGTTTCATCTGCGCCAGCAGCTTATTGACCCCGGCCGCCGCGTCCACCGCGTTCGAGCCCGGCAGCTGATAGGTGGCAATGATCGCGCTGTTCCTCGCGTTATAGCGGCCGGAGATGCTATAGTCCTGCGAGCCCAACTCGATACGCGCCACGTCGCGCACCCGCACCGTACCTCCGTCCGGGGTCTCACGCACTACGATTTGCCCGAACTCTTCCGGCGACACAAGCCGGCCTTGTGCCAGAACCGAATAGGTAAACTCCTGTCCCTTCGGTGCCGGCTCGCCGCCAGCTTTGCCCGCCGGATTCACCGTATTTTGCGCTTGTATGGCGCTCACAATCTCCGGCACCGTCACGCCGAGTTTTGCCAGCTGGTCCGGCTTTACCCAAAGCCGCATCGCGTACTGCCCGGCGCCGAACACCTGCACATTTCCGATTCCCGGCGACCGCAGAACGGGGTCCACCAGATTGATGTATGCGTAGTTCGCCAGAAACGTGGCGTCGTAGGTTCCATGTGGCGAGTAAATCGCGGTCAGCGTCAGCGGGGCAGTAACCGACTTGCGAACCGTAACTCCATAATTCGTGACGTCCACAGGAAGCTGAGAAGCCGCCAACGTTTCACGGCTCTGCGCCAGCACATAATCCGTATTGGGATCGGTTTTCGCATCGAAGTCCACAATCAGGCTGGTCGTGGAGTTGCCCGTGGCGTTTAGCGAATACATGTAGTTCATGTTGTCTACGCCGTTCATCTGCTGCTCAATCGGCGTAGCCACTGCTTGTTCCAGAGTTTGCGCGTCCGCACCAACGTAGGTCGCCAGCACTTGAATCTCAGGGGGAACGATGTTGGGAAACTGCGCCACCGGCAATCCAAGTATGGTGATGGCGCCGACAATCACCATCACGATCGAAATGACCATGGCCACAATCGGGCGATTGATGAAGAACTTCGACATTTGCTCACCTTTCCTTGGTTTCTGCCGCAAATGGCTTGGGATTCACCTGCGCGCCCGCGCGCACTTTCTGCAGGCCCTCGGCGACTATGCGTTCGCCGGGCTTCAGTCCTTCAGCAATAACCCACTCTGCACCCACCCGATCACCCACTTTGACCGTTCGAATGTTCACTTTATTTTGCTCGTCCACCACCGCGACTTGATAGCCGCCTTGCAACTCCGTCACCGCGCGCTGCGGCACCAGCAGCGCACCTTGCTGCAGGCGGATCACGGCGCGAACCTTGCCGTAGCCTCCCGGCCTCAGAATATTCCCGGGATTCGGAAAGAGTCCGGCAAGCCGGATGGCTCCGGTGCTCTCATTCACCTGTCGGTCCGCAAAGTAAAATTCGCCTTCGTGGGCATAAGTCGTACCGTTGGCCAGAATCAGTTGCAGGCGCAGGTTCTTGTCTGCGGCCAGCCGCGCACTCTCTGTTGGAAAGCGTTCTCTCCAAGCTAGGTATTGCGGCTCGCCAACCGTAAAGTAGACTTTGATAGGGTCGACTGTGGAAACCGAGGTCACCGGCCCGCTGCTAAGGTTCACTAGCGCGCCCACCTGAAGTTGCGCTTGCCCCGCAATACCGTCGATCGGTGCGACCAGTCGCGTGAAATCCAGATTGATCTTGGCCGTTTCGACGGCAGCCTCCGCCGTCTTGATTTGCGCCTTGGCTGTCTCAACCGTAGCCTTGGCAGCCAAGTTGTTCTGAACGGCATTATCCAAATCCTGTTGACTGGCAGCTTGTTCCTTCGCCAATGGGACATACCGATTGACGTCTAGTTCCGTCCTCCCCTGCACCGCCTCGGCATTCGCGAGCGCTGCCTTGGCTTGCGCCAGTTGCCCTTCGGCTTGGTCTAACGCTGCTTGAAACGGCCGAGGGTCAATTTCAAAAAGCAGTTGCCCTTTCTTGACGAACGCACCTTCCTGATACGCCTGCCTTCGCAAGTAACCCGTGACCTGTGCTCGCACGTCCGCATTTGAAAAGCCGTCCAGCGTACCGATCCATTCCCCATAAATCGGAACGTCCTCCTGTTCCACCTGCACAACCATGACATCCGACGGCGCTGCAGGGCTTGCACCAGTGCCCTTCGGGCGTATCGCCCCTATGACGAGAGCAATGACCACTAAACACAGCGCTCCCCCCAGTAACAGGTTGCGCTTTGAAAGCCTGTCCATACTGCCCCCATAGCTGCGGCGTTTTGTCCCGCTTATAGCCAAATACGCCGAAGCGCCTCGCCGAGATGCTCCCTTTGATGATTTTGGCGCAACGATTGATACAATCTATTTCACAGTCCGCGACGTTCACGGCCGTGCAAAGCGTTCTGGGATTAAATCCTGGCTTTTTGATCAACGGTGACGGCTGCCCTCAAGGCGCCTTCTTCGGCCAGAACAGCGAGTGACACTTCGAGTCCGATGCCGGCCGCTGCCCCCGATCACCACGATAGTTTGTCCGAAAAGTCCGGTTCGGGAATTGCGATTGCCTCAAGAAACCGCCCGCCCGGAGGGCAGGGTTCATCGCTGGCAGTCATCGTGATTCTTTCGGTCCTGCAGAGGGCGCCTTCGTGGCGCCAAGCTTTTTCCAGCCGTGGAAGCGCGACAAGTCGCCCGCGTTCCATGCTTCGCGGAGTCCAGGAGTACTCAGATCCCAGTCTGGGCGGATTTCACTCGTCACGGCGCGCAGATCGTGCCAAAGATCGATGACCGATGGACGCCCCCAGAACCAGTAGCCGTTATAGATGCTGTAAATCACGAGGCCCGGCTTGAGCACGAGCGTATGCGGGATCATCGGATTGTGCTCGGGGTCGGTATACTCCTGGATGTCGAGATCCTTCTGAATCGTTCGGTCGGGGTCTGAAAGGAAAGTCCACACGGCTCCGACTGACGCACGGAATTCCTGAAGAGTATGGTGATCGTCGGTGGCGATCGTGGCGATCTGAGTGTACGCCACCGCGATCTTCGGGTAGAACGCGGCGAGTTCCAAATGCTGCTGGTGCTCCTTTGGGCAATAATGGCCGCGCGCAAGGGTGAGGATCAGCGGATCATCGCCCTGTAGCTCGCTGAGCTTGCGCACTTTGCCCGTGTGATCGGGCAGTTCGTAGTCGGGGAAAATGCCTCCGGGCACAATATCAGAACGCATGATTGGACTCCTCCCGTTTCTCTCAAAGATCTTCTCTCATAGATCCAGAGTGACACCCGCGTTTGGCTGGGAACAGCAT